>ERZ747221.2547-NODE-2547-length-15928-cov-3.658570_pt1 | contig 15928 bp, 22 predicted proteins | sample MGYA00374949_ERZ747221 | MGnify/ENA primary metagenome ERZ747221 (study PRJEB28779, sample SAMN05720172) | bioreactor metagenome | isolation source: Anaerobic biogas reactor | place: USA:Washington, USA | collected 2015-08-08 ... | reverse complement strand
GTGAGAAACCTGAATGTAATTAATAGCCGAAGCGGTTCTGGTTTCTACCAGGTCAATCATTTCTTGAATGGCGTTTTCAGATATTTCACCATTAAGAGCCTTTACCTGAGGCTTCAGCCAAGGGTAATCAGTTTTGCTAATACCGTACAGGGTTCCAGAAGTGCTGAACACCGCCCCTGTGCCAGTTAGCTCCTTGCCATGGTTGCCCGCCAGAGTTATAAATACGCCATCTGTAGCCTCTACGGAGGATGCAATATTAGACGCAACGCTCAAGGTAATGGTTTTAGTCTGGTCATCAACGGAGAGCACCTCGAGCTCAGTTCCATTGGTAATCGCTCCAGTAGAGTCGCGTAAGTCAACTAACATACCCTCTGCTAAATGGATAGGGTTATCCACTACTACAGTTAGTACATAGTTGCTGTAAGTGGCATTTGCGGCAACGGTGGCTATTTTCCCAGTTCCGTCGCCCTGTGCCTGTCTGGACAGGTCTAGCTTTGCGTCAGTCTCGCAGTCGGAGATTTCAGTCTCCAACATATTAGCGAAAGCACCTACGCTGCTCTTGGATGCCTCAATGGTTTTGTCGGTGATTCTAAACCGTGCGAAGAAGTTCTTGGTCTCCCATTTAGCCTGTTTTGTCTTACGGCCACTGGGGGTCGGCAGCAGACCATCATCGTCGCGGTTTCCAATACCTCCGGTGCGCCCGTATCTCATCGCCATAACGATTTCTTTACCGACAACACTCTCACTGGTTTTCTCGATCTGAGCCAGGAATGGACTGGCTTTATCGTTTAACTGATAACGAAGGCCGTCCAGATAAAATAGTTTTAGGGCTTCCGCTACCTTAGCCATATTAGTTCCAACATAAGACATATTTACTTACCTCCTTCTGTTAACTCCCTCCCGACAAAAATGCTCTAAACGCCTTAGTAGCGTCCTTGACAGATTTGATCTCGGGGGGAGGTGTTGCGGGAGATGCACTCCCAGGGTGAGAACCAACCATAGTCGGTTTGGGTTCTTTCCCTATTTGCTCTGAATACGACTTGAGGACCATCTTCTGCAACTCAGGGTTCTGCGAAAGTTGTTGCAAGAACTCTGGGCTCTTTAACATATCCTCTATAGTCGGTTGACTGGCTTTCTCGGCGTCAAGAACCTCGCCCTTGGCCATCAAGTAGGCGGCTTCTACGGCGTTAGGCAGATTTAGAAATTCCGCAGGTTGTTGCTGGATTATCTCAGCAGCCTTTTCACGGAAGTTGTCAAAATCCGAATATTTTTGCCGTACTTCGTCTACCTTATTGTCCCAATAAGCTCGTTCCTTTTGTTGCTCAAAATACTGTATCACTGGCTCAAGTTGCTTGAGTTGTGGGGAGATGGCCTCATTTACGGTCCCTTGGAATAACTCCTGTAGAGCCTCCTTGGGGTTCTCGTAAAACTTCTCGAACCAACCCTCCATATCAAAAGAATCTTGAGGTGGTGCTTCTGGGGAAACGACTGGTTCCTGAGCCTGGGTCTGGCGTGATTCAAGTTCCTGAATTTTTTGCATCAGCTCTTGAATCTGCTGGTTTTGTGTGCCCATCTTGTTGCCCTGTTCACCGATTTTTTTCTCGGCATTTACATAGCTTTTTACGAGGGCATCTATATTAGGTGTTCCATCGGGATTGAGGAATTTCGCAGGAACCTCTATCCCGACATCTGTGGTTTCTTCTGCCACTTGAGCCGGAGGCACTTGTTGCTGGTCAGCAGGTGGTTGTTGCTGGTCAGCAGGTGGTTCCGGTTCTGGGTCAACGAAATATTTAGAGATCTCTGCTATGCGCTGATCTCTAGTCGCACCCTCATAATCAAAAGAGGGGCTTTCGGTACTTGAGCTATCAGCGACTTCCGTTTCTGTCGATGATTGCGGCTCCGCTGCTACAGCTTCAGAGTTCTCCGCAAATAACTGTAAATCAAACGGGTACGAGTCAAACGGGTACATGATATTCCTCCTTTGCGGCCTTTCGGTTCTCGCATTTATTAAAAATAAGTTATTATTCTTTTGTCCGTGGCCCCCACCCCTAGCCAAAGTACTGTTCGGACAATGTTGTCCCACATATTCCATTTATTTATGAGGCTTCTTCTTCTTCGGACTCACCTTGCATCAATGGGGCAAGGGCTTGCATATGAGCAAACACATGAGCCTCGAAGATTTCTTCGATTTGAGGGTGTTCTGCTACAAGCGCTTCATATTCGGTAGACAACCTAAATTCATTGTGGCGCTTTATATGCAAGAAGTGAGAATCATAGTGAACTGGCATAGACGGATTGCCATTTGCTAGTTGCCTATTCTCTCTCTCAGCCTTTGCGCTGTGAAGTTGGTCGTCATCGTCCACGCCTTCCCAATCAAGGAATTGCAGCATCTCCATAATTCTAGTTCGTGCCGGCCTATCGATCACCCCAGTATCGGGGTTATGAAACAAGCCCATTCCTAAGAGGTCAAAAACCATCTGTCTCCTCTGGGCCGGGGACTCAGATAGTGCTGAGAAACTATCCATGATAACATCCTCCGGTTTCAGGTCGGATGCAGTCCAGTCCATGACATCGACCACATTGTCCTTACCCGCTATGCGTACCAGACGAGGTATCTTGACAAATTGTTTGAGTAATCTCAGCCACTGTGACCCGCACTCTACCAATCCGAGCTCAATGTTGTTTGCGGTATCAGATAATCTGGTCTCGTCCTGCTCTAAAGCCAATGACATCGCTACGCCGGATTTAACACCGGGCGGAGCGTTAGACTGTCTGGATACTTCAGACACCCCCGACAGAATAGAGAACTCTGTCAAGAGGGTCTGTTCCTCGGTTTCAAACGCCGAAGGGAGCGGCGGATTCATTGTTCGCTGTGGTGGACTTGCTCCTGCTCTATATCTACAGATATAACCAGGGGCGTTACCGCTGGCTTCTAAGTCTGCCATATCGACGATACTGTTCTCCTCGATTATCCATCCTCCGATGGCACAAGCCGAGAGGTATTCTGCCTTGCGGTTCCGCAGCGCATTGTATCTGCGTTGTAGTGGAATCAAGCGCTCAATGACTGTTCTTCCCCAAAACAGCCCCGGTCGTTCTATGCAACACATCTTGACAAAAGGAAGCCCTAGTTTTCCGTCCTTGCCTATCTTGTACGGCAACGGACTAAAGCTCAGTAATTTATGATTGGCGACCACCATTAGCCGACCCATGGGGTATTTCTTAGTGGGAAGCTCGTGGTATTCCTTTACGATTACAGCCTCTTTTAGAGACTCCTTCATCCCGCTTGTATAGGTTTTTCCTATAAAGCCGCCCCCTGTCATCAACTCCTGGAGTCTGATAACCTTGCTTTCCTCTGGCGGGACATCAATCCCCCATATCTCCTTCACGACCTTCACGGGATAGATCTTGGCGTGAATTATGCTTTGGTTATCTTCTATTTTTTGACTATAGGGGCTTTCCGGGAATATCTCCGGTGCAGGACAAATTACCGCCTCCAAGTCCCCTTCTCGCATAAGAGCCGGTTGCCCAGTTGCGGGGTCTACCATGGGCTCACCAGTCTGGGGGTCTATCTGAGGAACCAGAGGTCCTGCGTCCGGGTTCCATATATTTTTAATGCAACAAGTTCCGGTCAGCTCGAGCCATCTAATAACTTCATGCGTTTTGTTGCGCATTTTTTGCTCGTGCTGCACCGACTGTAATAACTGAGTGCTTACCTTGGTAGCTCTAATATCGGACTTATCCGAACTGCCCGGTCTAACCTTCAGCACGGGGCGCATTTTCCCTAGCCTAGACTGCCTAGACTCTATATTGGGAGCAATGTGATTAAAAACTTCACGCTGTTCGTACCAATAGTCCTCTGGGATCCTGTCTAGTGTCTGAGCTACTTCGTTGATCTGTACATATTGGTTGCCCTCAATAAAGGCTATATTTAGCCTCCATTGTAGCTCAAAAGGAATACGCTCCTTTTGTCTTCGCTCAAATTCCTTCTCAACGAAGTCGATTATTTCTTTTGTGCTGTAGTTGGCGTAAGGGTCATCCTGGGGACCTGCTGGCTGTTCCCCTTCCCCGGGAATCATACCTTGCCCCTCCCACTCCGGACTCGGCGCTTCGATGGGGGGTTCTCTTTTAGACCTTAATCCTAGTGTATCTAAAATACTCAATTATTCATCGCCCCCCTCCTTGCGTTTACTGCAACGGATAGCGTGCATTTTGCGAGACTTTTCGTTATCGAACTCTTTGCCGCAGTGTTCGCAGACAAAGGTTTCGGCTTTAAGTCCCATAGCTTCTCCGCTTTCTACTAGGGAAATGGCACAATCTCGGCATAATTGCATAAATAACTGTGGCGGCCCCTCTGGATTACCAATCCTTAGGGTCGCTGTGTTCTTGCAATTATACGAATCGCAGAATACTCCGCGAACATTTTGTTCCATAAAGGCACATCTCAATGCCGTTCCTCCTCCTTTCGCTCGTAACCCTCTAAAGCTAACTGGCAAGGGCAATCCAGTTACGCTATTCTTTCAATGGTTTTTCCAGTATCCGTCATAAGGTATGCTTCTTTAGTGAGTACAAGCGCCTCATTGCTGTTGTACGGAACTACAACGGTAAAACCGTTTTCCGGTTCAAATAACTCATTGCCAATCAAATAGGTTATGCCGTCATCAGGTTCAAGTCCGACTTCCTCGCGAATTTTTCCGTCAATTTTGTGCTGCTGTATCGTCGCCGCCATCAATGCCTCTTCATTCGTGTGCGTATCGGGACAAGCGGGCTTTTCAAACGCTAATGTCGCCACGGTAAAGCTGGGTGATTCTCTGTAGCTCCAATTTTTCATGTGGCTTCGGTATTTTAGGATCATATTTCTTCCTCGCTTTCTTGCTAACTTTCTGCCCTTGCCAAATTTGAATCTTTCGCTCCTTACATATATCCCCTTCTGCGTGCCATACGAGTGTTTCTCTTGGCTATCGAGTCCTTATGCGCCCGTATAAACGGAGCCTCGGACTCCAGTCCGATGGACTTGTCTACATGGTAGGCAATTAGTCCGTATGACAAGGAGTCATACTGGTTATCAATCGCGCAGTCAGCGACTTTCTCGGGGTCATTGTTGTCCTTGGGCAACTTGGGTAGGGTGCTGACTAAGTGTTTGCAAGTGTTAAAGATCTTGAGCTTCGACCTCTTTGTCCCATCTTCATCCTCAATTACCTTGAGGTACTCATGGACCACTGCTTTCCTTAGCCGACGGTCTACAATGGCTTTCCTAAAACCAATCTGCAACCCCCCGTCCCTGTAGTAGTCTATCAATGTTTTACCCGAGGTATCTCTATGGTGAGTGTTCCAGGCGTCCAGCCCTGCTACACAGAAGTCCAGGTACTCATTTCCTATGCTCAGACTCCCCTTGTTGTCCAGCGAAACTGCAACACTGTGCTCCATTACCCTAGCCGCTTGCTCGGTATAAAGTATCTTGGGGTCATCTCGCGACCTGGAGAACTCTCGGTAAACATATACATTTCCATCCTCGTCCACCGCATACCAGAGCCATGCGAACGGATGGTCGTACCCGTTATCCACACTGAGCCACCTGCGCCAGTGATCGGGCAAGTCAAACGGTTCAACGACATGGACATCGGCGTCGAACTCTGGAAATGCAGTTGCTGACCCTGCACTGAACGCATCCTCCGGTGTGGCCGGATACTCCTGCAAGTACGATAACGGCAACTCTGCCTTAGTGTCCTCGTACCACTGCTGCGTCCGGCGGGGATCTGAGTACCAGGGCAAGAATATCGGGTGAAAATTGTTCTTGCCCGCCATAGCTTTCTCCCAGACCTCCTGGAAGAATGACCCTATCCGTGAGGTAGATATACCTATGACCTTGCCTCCAGTGGGCCGGTTTATGACCGGGTATGCCGCCGCCCAGATCTCCTGTGCGTACATCTGAAATGCCCACTCGTCTAGTATTACCAGCGATGCCGTAAACGACCGCGCGCTGTCTGGTGAGCTAGTGAATGATGTGAACATCGACGGCACTTTCGACCCTGGGTGGTTGATCGAGATATAAGTGGTTGTTGCCTCCCATGTCGGCCCCCTGTAGTTGTCTGGTAAGTTTTTGTCTTTTTTTCGTATAAAAAACGGCGGCATATACTCTAAAATGAGTCTTACCCGCCTGACTAACTCTTTCGCCTCATCCTCTCTTTTTGACAGGGCGACCACGGAATACCCCGGCTGGAACAGCAGTCCGTGTGTTGCGAACGCCAGCCCCAACCAAGAGAGTCCTAATTGTCGTGCTTTTAGAACTATGGTCAGCTTGTGCTTATCGAACGCCTCCAGAGCCTCCCTCTGCTTCGGCCACAGCTTGAACAGAGTCACCGGCTCCGGTGCATCCTTGTCCTCGATTTTCACAAAATGCTCAATAAAAAATGCCTTATCTTCGCGGGCGTGCCGTATGATAGCTTCCACTTTGGCCGCCGCTTTTAAGACATTTATCTCATCAGCAGTTAACTGTTCTAACTCGTCTTTGGAAATCGGCTTATTCTTCTCCTGCTCCTCATGTATCTCAACTGCTCGCTTTTTGCCCAGCTTTACCGCATACTCAAAACCCTCCTCCTTATTCATGCGAGGCGGCGGATTCGGATTATCTCGGGCGTACTCCATTCCGGAGTGCCCAGGTATCCACGCCCCATGCAAGAACTCGTTCGGGGCGGGCTGTTTGCCCCGAAACTCGAAGTCTTTTTTCTTCTCGTTCCAGTTGATGGAACACTCTCCATCAAAAGCGACCTTTTCCCCATGTTTCAGGTTAGACAAACTGCGGAGCAGTCTGGCGTCCATAACGATTTTGCGCTTCCCTGCCAGGAAGTGCTTTACATTGATCTGCTCTCCCCCGTCGCTGAATATTACCAATTCCTCGATGGGCTTCATTTTTGACATCTTGCCGCTTTTATAAACCTGCACGCCCCCAATGTCGCCCTTCTTCTTGACCGGCTTCTTGGGGGTCTTTTTCTTGGGCTTTTTCTTGGGCTTTTTGGGCTTCGGGGGTCTAACCTCGAAGTCCTCTGAGATGATCTTGTCCTTCTTTAGTATCTTTGCTACCTTCTCTTCTTCTTCCTTGCGCTGCTTGTAAGCCTCTATCGCCCTGCGATAGCGACCAGTGGGTGCATTACTACTGACTTTCCTCACCTCCTGGCGGCGCAGGTGCCTCAACATCTATAACTTCATACTCATTAAAATATTGCCCATAGTCGTCCGACTCCGCTTCCTGTGGCTTGAACTCTAAAATAGCCTTCAAGTCCTCCGGTGAGAGATCTGCCAGTCTGGTGACCATGGTTTGTATCGGGCCGCCACCGGCTCCGGTGTGCTCCACTTTTTGAGCCGGCTTCCCGTAGGTGTACGCCATCATCAACTCCAACGCTTTAATGCGATCCTTAGGAGAAGTATCCACGTCCTCAATTATATCTTCCAGAACTTGAATACCCTTTTGGGCAATAAACAGAGCCGCCCTCGGCCTCCAGGCAATCTCCTGAAGTGCAATTTGAGAGATAGCTCCGGTTTTTACACTCTGTACCGGGACTCCGGCGAACTCGGCTCCAACTACATCAATTAGCGTAGTTTCGTCTTTTGTCTTTGGTTTACGGGCCACAATAATACCTCCGTTCGGCTCCGCTGCCATGCTAACCTCGGAGTTACCAAACTAAAAAGGGAGCGCTTGTATCGCGCCCCCCTCGGAGAGAAGAGAGAAGAGAAAATGCTGGCGAAAACGGTGTCCCGCTTTCTTTGCTCAATATATAGTATACATACATTTACGCATTAGTATCGGACAATTTTGCGACAATTTTGTTAAATTTTAGCTTTTTGAACCTAAATCGAAGGGTAAAACGGGTAAAACTCGTTATATAAATGAAGGAACTCGGCCGCAAAATCAAAAAGATCAACGCACAACGGACGCAGCGGGATTTTCAACGAACTCGGCACGAAAATCGAAGAACTTAACCGCATAACTGAACGAACTCAACCGCATAACTGGAAGAACTCAACCGCATAATTGGACGAACTCAACACGAAATTGAACGAACTCAACCGCATAACTGGAAGATTTTACCAGCAAAGTTGGTGGATTTGTCACAGCAAAATTTACGGGGACCTATATGTATACCAGGCTCCGCAGTCAGCCCCCCGCCCCCCCCTAAGTAATACTGGGCAAAGTACCTATAATAGGGTGTTCTGTCCAGTTGTCCTTATATACTGGGCTTGCTACCTTCCTTAAAAAATAATGATCATTGCCGATTTTGTATTTTTTGAAAAGTACCACAAACCCCGAAATTTCGGGCTTTGTGCCGATCTAGTTTACATAATATTGCTTATCGGAAATTAAATTCTAAAGGTTATAAATCCCATAACCGCAAGGGTTTACACCGATTCGGGCTAATATTTGGCGATTTAAGCGTCTTTTTGCTGTTTCCTAGTGGGTTTATACCTAGTGAGCATTAATCGACTCACTATAAGCTAAATAATGACCAATCCGGCTAAATTGGCAGGGATCAGACTAAAAGATCAAACACTGAAATTCGATTCCGCCCACTTTGTGCATATTTTCACAATGTCGCTCAAAGTACCGATTTTACGGCGTTTTCTAAAAAATATTTGACAGTGTTGAACCTATGTGGTACGATATAATTGGGTAAATGTGCATTAATATCTTAATGCACCTTGCTGGGCAGGCTCCTCTGATCCCTGATTAATACTACATAGAGGAGGAATATTAACAAAATGCCAAAGAAAATAACCGAATTCACGTTAACGTCCGGTCAAGTGACCGGTCACTCCAAGGAGAATTCCGAAGGAAGTTTCAACTTTTGGAACTTCGAATGCTTTTCTAAGCAGGGCGTCAAAATTGGGTATGGCTCCGCCCATACTCAAATATTTGAAGCTCTGGGCGTATCAGATCAGATTCAAAAGGGATGCTTAGTAAAGGTAAAGGTCGAAGTCTATGAAAAGCCGGAGACAGTGAACCTGTCCTCTGGCAAGGGAAACGAGTTTTAGTTTCCTATGGAGCCTGCCCAGCTCCCACCCACCTCTGTCAATGGAAGGTACGCCAACGGTTATGGAGGGTACGCCCTCTATCAATGGTTGGTACGCACTCTGAGCAGGGTGACCCGTTGACAGGGGATAAGGAGGAAATCCTCTATTTATGGGGAGACCCGGATTGGTAGGGGCGGCATATCGCCCCTACCACTTTCATCAAACAAAACGTACCCGACAGGCCACGAAGGGGGCCGGGGAAAAGGGAGGAAATAAAATGAGTAAAATGAGAATGAGAAGAAACGAAGACGTTTGTATAGAGTGTGAAGTGACGGTGGTTGGAGACAACCTGAGCTTTGATAGCGAGGGCAATTGTTATTGCCCCGAATGCTACCAGAGTGTATGGGGATCGTCTCGGCGGAGGAAAATTATTGTCAACGCCACGCCACACCCAGTCACGATGGTATCCCAAGAAGGCGGGGTTTACACCGTTGAACCCTGCGGCGTGCTCATAAACGCACGGCCGGTTGAGGAGTTCGCCGGCACGCATACTTCCGGCGCCGAGCTGGTCCGCACCCGCTTTGTAGCGGACCCGGCAAGCGAAGAAGCACTGGCCCGTTTGGAGCAGGAGAATCCTGGAGCTGTTATTATCGGCAGCATTATTGCTGCCCAGGCATTTCCGGGCCGGGTACTAGCAATGGTTCCAGCGCCAGGGTTCGAGCGTGTCCCGCCCGCTGAGAAGCGGATGCGGGACGACAAGTTTACGACATTCTAGCCGGGGGACGGCCCGGCTAGAACCCGGTCACTGGTCCCCGGCACAGTCGGGGGCCAGTGGAGGGGGTTTTAAGCCCTCAGTCAATAGAAGGTGCGCCCTCTGCCAATGGAGGGTACGCCTTCTACTAATGGAGAATGCGCCCTCTGCTAATGGAGGGTAGGTAATAGTGAAGGGAGGAAATGATGAGATGAAAACAAGGTACATAAGGTACAGAGGCCGCAGGTTAAACCTGCGTGGTAGATACATAAGAGGTATCTACCACTATAGAAATATCTACACGTGGTTGGTGTACAGAAGGAGGGATGGCATGGAGGAAAAACACATTATTATACTTACTCCAGACAATAGAGAGCTGAAAGCTCTCCACAGAATGGTCTCGGAGCAGGTATTTGTGTTGAGGCAGATATGTAGAGAGGAAGAAGATCTGCTCCCGCTCTTTGCAGAGCAGATTCTCCTAGACTTAAAGGTATGTAGGAACCTGCTCTTTCTGTTGGAGGAGGCGAGGGCGATCGACTAATCCTTTGTTCCTGGGCGATATGCATCCATAAAACATTAAGGGAGGTGACGCCTATCAGTAAGCTAGAGTTTATCTTATACCTGGTGATGATGGGTGTTCTGGTCTACAATTTTTTCCTCATAATGGAGGTGATACAATGAGGGATGACGATAGTTCCATTGTAGCCTGGATAATTGCTCTGTGCATCGTGGTTATACCGATGCTAGTAGAGAGTCTGATTGGATGATTTTTTTGCCCCAAGGTACGCACTGAGCGTACCTGGGGTAACACATAAGGAGGATAAGGGAGTTGGTAAAATGTCAAGAATCCAGGTAGTGTTTGAAAAGGTAGTTTTAGTAAAAGAAAAAATGGGGAGGTATGAACTCCCGAGGGAAACTGAAAGTCCAGAGAAAGCGTATAACGCAATTAAGGCTATAACAAATGTGCAAGAAGAAGCACAAGAGGTGTTTGGGATTCTTGTCCTGAACACTAAAAACAAAATAGTCGCAGTGCATGAAGTTAGCAGAGGGACTTTGAATGCCTCCATGGTCCATCCACGGGAAGTATTCAAGCTAGCGGTGCTTCATAATGCAGCGGCTATTGTATGTTTTCACAACCACCCTAGCGGTGATCCAGAGCCCAGCAAGGAGGACATTGAAATAACTGAACGGCTGGTTGAGTCCGGTAAGATTTTGGGAATAGAAGTTTTTGACCATATCATAGTTGGAGATGATAGATATGTCTCCCTCAAAAAAAGAGGGGTGATGTAAATATTTACACTCCAGGACGAATATAGCAAGATTGCTGCTATGTTTCTGAGGAAATTAACGGAGGGAGAGGCGTAAGCCTCCCCTTCCCCAATAAGGAGGAAAAGATATGTTTAAGGCTGCGAATGGTACGCACAAACTCATAGTAGAGCGGGATGATTACCCGGACAATCCCCGTAGCTGGGACAACATCGGAACCATGGTCTGCTTTCATTCAAGGTACGACCTGGGGGATAAGCATTACTATGGCTCCCCGGCTGAGTTCTTATTGGATCTCTTAAACAACGCAGACCTTAGGGGCATCGAGGGAGCCGCCCGAGAGGATATTTTCGAGGCTGGCAGCGGTATATTTGAAGAAGTGTATTACTTCTGGTTAGAGACCCAGTGTAAGCAGGATGTCAGGGACGTATTGGATTTTTTGAAAGACGAGTACGAGAGTTTTTCTATGGAGAGCATAGGTCGGTTCTTAGTTAGGGAGAACTGGGATTTATTTATTGACTGCGTCTCTTGGGTGTCACCCAGGGACATTGAAGTCAATGAACTGTATTACCTTGTCAGGGCAACTGACCAGTATGTGATTCTTCCCCTGTACCTCTACGACCACAGCGGAATAACTATATCTACTGGACCGTTCTCTTGCTCCTGGGATTCAGGGCAGGTCGGGTGGATCTATGCGCCCAAGGATACCTTCCGTGAAATGACAGGGAACTCCGAGGATGAGTTGTTCTCCACGGATACCAAGAGGCCTCCCAAGTACGGAGACCTGGTCAAGGTCAAGAACGAGGTCAACTGGGGGAAAGTAACTAACCTGGACGATCTAGCTCCCTTGATTGAGGTCGATTTTGACTACAATAAGGTCCTGACCTACAGGAGCCCAGAGAGCCGCCGCAGGGTTGTTAGGAAAGAAGATATTACCGAGGTCATGTCTAATAGGGCGGAAGGTATTCTTAAGGGTGAAGTTTGCGAGTATGACTTGTACCTCACGGGAGAAGTCTACCGCTATGAACTGTACGAACTTCTTAAGTGCGATTGTTGTGGTCATGTCGAGGAGAATATCATCGACTCCTGCGGAGGATTCTACATGGAGTCTATCGCTGACCTAAAAGAACAAATAGCGTGCTTCCTGGGCGATGAGTTTTTCGAACTCATAGACGCCCTGGAATAGAAGGAGGTAATGGTATGAGTAAATGGTATCAGAATCACAGTGCAGTAATCGAGGCCTTTGTAGACGACCCCATGGATGAGAGAGGCGGAAAGGCTAGTAATTTATTCTTTGAGAATGGGATTCTGTATAGCTACGGCTATCACTTCCCGCTGGCTGTCCCCCTAAAGAGAAATGACTATGAGTTCTTTGTAGTAAATGGGGACAACTATTCGTCCTCTACTGCTACCCACCGGGGCGGGGTATTCAGGGCTATTCCCCAAGAAAAGTATGCGGTTATACCGCTTACTGCCTTAGACTCTATGCTTGGAGACGAGTATCACAGAAGTTATAGTGTTAGACCTTACACTGCAAGAATCATCATGAATGAAATCATGGTCATAGACCATACTGCGGATACCTTCGAGTATAAAACCGTCATGGTTAGAAACAGGGACACCGGAGAGATGGAGGAAAAAGTCATCACGGAGCACCTGCTGGGCTCCACGCTGTTCGAGATTTACGACGACTACTACCTGTCCAGCATAGATCCATCGGGCAGGGGCAGAGGGCTATATTTCCTAACTAAGTTGCCCAGACCTGCCGAGTCAATCGAGGACGCCTATGCGTCCATCAAGCCCAAGGGGCTGAATGGCGAAGCTCATGTCCGGCAAGGAGAATTCTTCTTCGTCCCTCAAGAGGGCATAACTAAGCCCCGAGGGATTGACCTTGAGAAGAAGGTTCTCATAGAGAACCGAGGCAGAGACGCCGAAGGGTGGAGACACGTAGCTACCGAGGGTTTTAGATTAGACGGCGTGCAGTACGTCAGAGGGACGGTTAGGCATCCCGAACATAAGATGTGTTCTCTGGGGAATGTCTGGCATCGAGTCTATGAAGCCCAAGGGGCCGGAACCCATGGGGCAATCGTGAGTTGGAGTTCTAGCGGAGGCTTCGACTGATGCGGGGCCTGAATCTTATAATAGAGGGGCGCACTAAGCCCCTCTATGTTAAGACCAGGAAGAAGGACGGACAAATAATCGCCCAAGTCATGGATCAAGGGCAGATAGTCTGTACCTTGATTCTAAAGGACGACTACCCTCTCGTGGTAGTACAAAGCGAGAGGGTGGGGGTTGTTTATGAGACATAAGGGGTTGAGTCGAACTGGTGATGCAATAGTCGGTACGCTGATTATATTTCTTGTCCCGCTAGTGTTCACGGGGATAATGTATGTTGCTCTATCTGTAATAGCGGCGATACTCTGGGTACTGAAACAACTCCCAGGGATTGCACTCTTGGGAGTCTTAATATTGGCAGTATGCCTAATTCTAAAAAGGTGGTGATATTGTTGGCAAAAATCCCGACTTTTACAGTGACTATAAGAGTGCCGGAGCATGCTTTCCTGAAGATGGAGGCTGAGGTAAAACGACGCAAGGAGAGAGGAGAGATCGTCTCCAAGAACTCCATATACAACGAGGCACTGGAGATGTACCTGTATTACCTGGAGATGGAAGATGACGACGAGGAGGAGGAATAAGTATGGACTGGGACTTAATGGATGTTCACAACCAAGTAAGGTTTGTCGAGGACGCTGTGGGATTGGAGTCCAATCTCCTGTATATAGTGAGCTACAAGGATAGCTATATTGAAGGGGAAACCTGCCAATATGAAGAAATAGACTTTAATAAAGCCCTGGAAATCTACGAAATCCTGAAGGGGCAGGACGGGGTCGAGGGTCTGGCGATCCTCGAGTACAACATGATGAGCAAAAAATACAAACTAATCCATGAGGAGGAGATGGCATGAGCGAAAATAAGAGATTAGTTCTATGGGAGAGAGGTCATACAGCAGACCTCGATACTGGCAAACCTGTCGGGGTCTTATTAGACCCAGACGAAATCTTCGAGGGCGTTAGTACCTTCGAGTTCAACTTCGTCCTGTTTCCGGGGATTCCCGGAAACAGGGTGGTTGAGTTACCTGAGTCGTTCCCCGACGAAGATGGTTTCGACATTCCTTTGGAGAGGATGTTCGTTGACGAACTGATTCCCTATATCGAGGAGATACTGGGGGTCAAGGCCGAGTATGCGTCCGATGACTTTGTTAGGTCTGAGGATGTCTTAGGTTTCGACCTAGACAGCAAGACATTCTTCAACCTGCAATTCTGTACCACAATCCCCTGTCACGAGTATGTCTGCAATTCCAACCTAACTACCATCACCTTTGACGATGAGTGTGAAACATGGTATGACCTAGAGGTAATTAGCGCCTATGACTTGGACATTCTCGATGAGAACTCCAATCGTTACTATCCCCGCAGGAGTACAGGGCATCATGCCCTGTTAGAAAAAGTCATAATCGACGATAGCCGAAAGGGGCTCCTGTGGCACGAATGGAGTCAATGGCAAGGCGAGGAACTTGATGAAGGCTTCCTGCTTACCGAGGAGGAGGCATTGGAACTGCTAAGGTATCATCCCGAAATCGACGAGATTCAGGCATGGCTCCAGGAAGAGGGGAAACAAGCATGACTGGGCAAAAGGCTAGACAAAGGAAGGAGGCGAATGGAATGAGCTTTACCCATATTATGATTAAACAAGAGATAGCAAAGAGCAGAAAATACAAACAAGGAAACCCCGAGCAATTTATTGAAGGCATGATCTGGAGACAAATCACAGAACAAGACATGAAACAAGCATGGAACAACATCCCACAATCCGCACAAACTGAAGAAGTAAAAAAGGTTATTTTTGCAAATGTTGGAACATGGGAACCTGCTATAGTGCCTGAGCATGGTCATATCTGTTGCGTAAAAGACATTGAAAAAGTTATAAACGAAGTTAAAAAATATTTAGGCGATGGCGATTATGAGTGGAGGCCATTATAAAAAGAGGTAAGGGTATAAACAATAACAAAAGGAGGTTACACAAATGGCAATAGTAACGAAAGACGGAGAACGGTTATATTTACAGGCATGGGAATATAATGCGGCAAGGATAATAACAGAGCTTGCCAATATCGTAAACAATCACGGCGGCAGAGTGAAGCCGACACACACGGCAATAATTAGCGACAGAAGCGCAGAGGAAAAAAGCGAACCAATAACCGTAACACATACCACTTATATTAGCTTCATTCTGGATGAAACGTATTATTACTATCAAGTAGATAGTAACCCATTCTTTGAATTCTATTACAGTAAAACGCCTATAAAGAACGGTAAGCGGTCAAAGGACGCTGGATTAGAAGCAGATAAAAAAGAATGGTTATATGATTGTTTCTTTAGTAGTAATTGCGGGCAACCGAACATTATCGAAGCGGCTAACTTAATTTTTAATATGTTATGTAATGCGCCAATGTCTAAAATTATTCGGGACGGACGCAAACAAAGAGTACCAAACACATATAACAACGGTTACCACATGGAAACGGTATATAAACCGGAACGCATAGAAAAGGTTGATTTTTAGCAGAGTGACCCGGCTATAATGCCGGGCATGTTGTCAAATATAAGGAGGTGCAATTATGAAAAACAAAGAGTACCAAGCGGTGTCGTTTCGACTGACACCGGAACAGCATGAAACACTAAGAAAAATATCGTTTGAAACCCGAATACCAATCAGCGAGTTGATCCGGAAGGCTATAGACGCAAAATACGGGAAGGAGGGGAAATAAAATGTTAAATGGAAAAGGCTAGTGCGGCAACACTAGCCTAGTTAAGAACCACAAAAAGGTGGTAGTATAAAAACATTTTT
>ERZ747221.2546-NODE-2546-length-15946-cov-3.886823_pt1 | contig 15946 bp, 15 predicted proteins | sample MGYA00374949_ERZ747221 | MGnify/ENA primary metagenome ERZ747221 (study PRJEB28779, sample SAMN05720172) | bioreactor metagenome | isolation source: Anaerobic biogas reactor | place: USA:Washington, USA | collected 2015-08-08 ... | reverse complement strand
GCGGTCGAGGGCGCCCAAACGGGCCGGAACCAGGTCGTAGCGCGTGGGGTCAAAATCATCGAGCCTGGCGTACATGATGTAGAAGGCGTAGGTGTTCCAGAACGTCCCCATGAACTTGCGCTGCACCTCGCTGACCGCCTCTTCCGAAAAACGCGACGGCAGCCAGGGCGCGCTGGCGGTATAGAAATACCAACGCACGGCGTCGGCGCCCTGCTTGTCCAGGATGGCCCAGGGATCGACGACATTGCCTTTATGCTTGGACATCTTCTGCCCGTTCTTGTCCTGGACCAGTCCCATGACGATGACATTGCGGTAGGGCGAGGCGTCGAACAGGACCGTTCCCAGGGCCATCAGGGTGTAGAACCAGCCGCGCGTCTGGTCGAGCGCTTCGGAGATGAAATCCGCCGGGAAGTTACGCTCGAACAGATCCTTGTTTTCAAAGGGGTAGTGCCACTGGGCAAACGGCATCGATCCGGAGTCAAACCAGCAGTCGATCACCTCGCTGACCCGGGTCATCTGGCCGCCGCATTTTTCGCAGCGCAAGTGGACCTGGTCGATGTAGGGCTTATGCAGCTCGATGTCGTCCGGGCAGTCGTCCGACAAGCGCTTCAGCTCGGCGATGCTTCCGACCAGGTGGCGGTGGCCGCAGCTGCAGGTCCAGATCGGCAGCGGGGTGCCCCAGTAGCGCTCGCGGGAGATGCCCCAGTCGATCACGTTCTCGAGGAAGTTGCCGAACCGACCATCGCGGATGGTTTCCGGAATCCAGTTGACGGTGGCGTTGTTCTTAAGCAAGTTGTCGCGTACGGCGGTCATGCGCACAAACCAGGAATCGCGCGCGTAGTAGATCAGGGCGGTGTCGCAGCGCCAGCAGAACGGGTAGGAATGCTCGTACGGCATCGTCTTGATCAAAAGGCCTTCCCGGCGCAGCCGCCCGATCAGGCCCTTGTCCGCTTCTTTGCAGAACTGGCCGGCAAAATCGCTGACCTCAGGCGGCATGGTGCCGTCTTCGCGGACCAGCTGGACAAACGGCAGGTCATAGCGGCGGCCGACACGGGCGTCGTCTTCGCCAAACGCCGGCGCGATGTGCACGATGCCGGTGCCGTCGGACAAGGTCACGTAACTGTCTGCCGTGACATAAAAGGCCTTTTTGCCGCTGTCGGCGACAGCCTGGCGCGCATAAGGGAACAGCGGTTCGTAAGCGGTGCCCTCCAGGTCGCGGCCCCGCATGCGCCGGACGATCCGGTGAGATCCGCCCAAAACCTGCTCGACCAGGCTGCCGGCCATGTAGTAGCGGACCTGGCGCGAGCTGCCGTCCAGATCCTGGTCGAATTCAGCCAGCACGTACTCCTCGTCGGGATTGACGCACAGCGCGACATTGGACGGCAAGGTCCAGGGGGTCGTCGTCCAGGCGGCCAGGTAGGTGTCCGGCTCGCCGGCGACGCGGAAACGGACGAAAATCGACGTGTCGACCACATCCTGGTAGCCCTGGGCGACTTCATGGCTGGACAGGGAGGTCCCGCAGCGCGGGCAGTACGGGACGATCTTGTGCCCTTTGTAGAGCAATCCCTTGTCCCAGATCTGGCGCAGCGCCCACCATTCCGACTCGATGTAGTCGTTCTCATAAGTGATGTACGGGTCTTCCATGTCGGCCCAGAAACCGACCCGGTCTGACATCTGCTCCCATTCTGTCTTGTACTTCCAGACGCTTTCGCGGCACTTGCGGATAAACGGCTCGACGCCGTAGGCTTCGATCTGCGGCTTGCCGTTGATGCCCAGCTGCTTCTCCACTTCGAGTTCGACAGGCAGCCCGTGCGTGTCCCAGCCGGCTTTGCGCAGCACATGCTTGCCTTTCATGGTCTGGTAACGCGGGATGATGTCCTTGATCACGCGGGTCAGGATATGGCCGATATGCGGTTTCCCGTTGGCGGTCGGCGGTCCGTCGTAAAACGCGAAGGTCGGACAGCCGTCGCGCTGTTCGATCGTTTTCTTGAAGATGCCTTGATCCTGCCAAAATGCCAGGACTTCCTTTTCCCGTTCGACGAATCCCATGTCTGTCGCAACTTTTTTGTACATCTTACAGCCTCCCTCACTCTGGTCGAACCGGTTCATGTCTTCCGGCAAAAAATAAAGCGCCCCTGTCGGGGCGCCAAAAGGCGCGGTACCACCCGGACATGTGCAAACGACATGCATTTGCCATCTCTTTGCCGCTAACGGGGGCGCTGCCCAGGCAGCTTAGCCGGTCTTTCCTACTGGCCGGGCGGACGTTTGCCCTGCCGGCGTTTGTCAGACAGCTCGCGGATGATGTTCAGCCAAGCTCCGTTCTGTGCGCTTCCACCTGCCCGCACTCTCTGGAGAAGGTCGCCAGGCTGCTTTCCGGTCATCGCTTTTATCGCATTCGCTTTCAATGGATTATAGCCGAAACCGGCCAGCCTGGCAACTGGTGCGCAATCCAGGTTCTTGCATCATGATAAAATGCTTTGACCTGCGTTTGGTCTTTCAGTGTCTGTTCAAGCAGTCCAGGTAAAAGGCATGGATCTCGGCCATGATCGTTTCGTCCAAATCCTGGGCGCGTGCGCGGTCGACAGTGGCATAGAAGGCCTGGCGCACAGCATAGGGGATGTTTTGTTCATACTGCTCATACAATTCGCGGTATTCCTGATTGACCTGCTCAATATAGGCCAGCGCTTCAGTCGATCGGAAAAGGTTGTTGTGTCCGTTGCGGCCCGGCAGGTCACGGATCAGCAGGCGAACATGGGCCGGCGGATCCTGACGCACGGCCGCCACGATGGAACTGCCGGTGTACTGGACCATTTCATCTTGCGTACCATGGATCAACAGCACAGGGACTTCGGTATTGCGGATCGCATCGTCAGCTGACAGCGACGCTGCGGTGCCAAACATGATGCGCTGGTACAGCCAGAGATAAGGTGCCTGCATGTATATGAAAGGGCCCATCAAGTTGTGCCCCTGTTCGAGAATCATCCCGTGCGCGCTGTTTGCGCCGGCTACGGAGACGACGCCTTGCACATCGTGCCCGAAATGCAGGATGTTGGCCACCGCGTACCCGCCCCAGCTATGACCGAACAGCAGCAGCGGCAGGCCTGAAAGGTCTTCTTGTGCGCTGATATAAGTCAATAGGGCATCTAGGTCCAGCAACACTTGCGGGAAACCGCGCGTCGTGCGGCCTTCACTGTCAAAGCTGCCGGTCGCGTCAAAAGCCAGCACACGCCAGCCCTGATCGACGAACCAGGTGATTTGCGGCAGATAGCTGTCCGCACCGCCGCCGATGCCGTGGGCAACGACAACCAGGCCGCGGTCTTGGCCCTGGCCATACAGGTAACCTTGCAGCTGATTGGCTGCGGACGGGAATGTGAAGAGCTGCCGCGGATACGCCTCGGCCAGGTCAGCATAACGCAGGCCGGCCATGACGGTTTCGTCGTGCCTGTCATAACGCGGGAACTGGCTGTCATAGACGAATTTGGTCACGATTAAGGAAATCAGCGAAAAGAGCAACGCAAACAGGCATACGCCGGTCAGGATGCGCATGCCGCATTTCGCACGTTTCGCCGTGTTCATGACGCGCTTGATTCCTTGGCAGACGCTTCTTTTTCACGGATGATTTGTTTGAGCTGCTCGATCTCCTTTTTCAGCGTGCCGATCTGACTGAGTGCAGACAGCGCAAAGACAAAAGCAATCGGTGCCAGTAAGCCAACATATTCCATGATCCATTCTCCCAATGCTTGTATGTCGTGTGTCTTCTGTATTATACGACACAGATGTGAAAAAGTTCCCAGCTGTCCCGTCTGATCGTGCCGCTCGATCGTTGCGCCTGTTTCGCTTCGGTGTTACGATGAAAAAAAACGACGGAGGCAACCTTATGGCATTGCTGCACACCCACTTCTTCTCAACCAGCCTCGGCCAGGCCTGCAGCCTGGATGTCATCCTGCCGGAAGCCCATCAGGGCATCGGGATCGAAACATCCGGATCGGCCGGTTCCGATCCCCTGCCGGTGCTCTATCTGCTGCACGGCTTGTCCGACGACCACACCATTTGGCAGCGCCGAACCTCGATTGAGCGCTATGCGGCGACACGCCGCCTGGCTGTGGTCATGCCGGCCGTGCACCGCAGTTTCTACACCGACCAGAAAACCGGTTATCGCTATTGGACTTTTGTCAGCGAGGAGCTGCCGCGCGTGGTTCAGCATTTTTTCCATATCTCCGCCCGGCGCGAAGACACGTTTGCCGCCGGTCTCTCGATGGGCGGCTATGGCGCGCTCAAGTTGGGGCTGCGCTGCCCCGATCGCTTTGCAGCCGTCGCCAGCTTGTCCGGCGCGGTCGACCTGACCGGTTTTATCAAGTCCGTTGATCCGGAACGCCAGGCAGAAGGGCGATTGATCTTCGGTTCGTATGAAGACTACCACGGCAGCGATGACGACCTCTATGCCCTGGCCGGCAAAGCCGCCTCATCCGGCAATCCGAAACCTCGGATATTCCTGGCCTGCGGCAGCGGCGATTTCCTCTACGAGGCCAACCTGGCCTTCCGGCCGCATCTGGAAAAACTGGGTTTCGACGTAACCTGGTCGGAAAAGGCGGGGGCAGTGCACAGCTGGGACTACTGGGATGAGACGATCCAGCAGGTGCTCGACTGGCTGCAGCTGCAATCACTTTGACGGTATGCGCAAGAACCGCACACCAGCGCCAGTCATGATCGGCTCCTCCCGGCTGAGCCGGCGCAGCCGGGCATCGGGCGCCGTAAGCACCCGCCGACGGACCGCGTTTTGGCTGTCGCTGCTCTTTTTCCTGGTCGTGGTGCCCGCCTTGTTGGCGATCTGGGCTTTTTTTGTGGAACCCGGCCTGCTGACGGTCAATCGATACAGCCTGACCTATTCCGGCCTGCCCGCTTCGTGGGACGGACGGGTGGTCGCATTTTTCTCGGACGCGCACCTGGGGCCCGCCTACCCGCCTGAGCGGCTAGCCAGGGTGGCTGATCTGCTGGAACGGGAAAAGCCTGACCTGATCTTGTTCGGCGGCGATCTGATCGACAGCAAAACACCTTTGGACCGCGATTTTTCCGAGGCGGCTGCCGCGGTGCTGCGCCGCATGCAGGCGCCGCTGGGCCAATACGCGGTCGCCGGCAACCACGACAACCGGCTCAAGGCGGAATACCGCCACATGCAGGAACTGCTCGACGCGGGCGGCTTCACGCTGCTCGACAACAGCTCGTGCCTGATCGACGGCCTTTGGCTGGGCGGACTCGCGGAAAGCTATTTCGGCCAGCCGGATGTCGGCAAAACCTACAGCCCCGAAGGTCTGATCGACGGATCCGTCGAACCGGACAGCTGGGACGGGTCGTTTCGCCTGCTCCTGATGCACCAGCCTGACTACGCCGCCGCTTTGCCGGCCGGCAGCGCCAACCTGATCTTGTCCGGCCACTCGCACAATGGCCAGATCACGTTGTTCGGCCATCCGCTGATCACCGTTCTGCAGGGCCGCGAGTGCCCGTTCGGCCATTATCGCCTGGGCGAGCAAGCGCACCTGGTGGTTTCGCGCGGGCTAGGCACCTTCGGGATTCCCGCACGGCTGTGCGCACCGCCGGAACTGGTCCTGATCACCCTGGTTAAAGGCTGAGTGTCGCTCCGGTTGTGACCGCCAGCAGGGCCGCGGCTTTTTGTGCGGCCAGCACGCCGGCCCGCTCCAGGTAGATGTCGAGGCTGCGCGGGCTTGGGATGCGCACGACACGATTGCCGCATACAATCTTGCTCATCGCGCCGCTGCCCAGGCCGATAACGGATCTTTGGTCGCTCATCATGGCCACGTTGTAGCGGCATGCCTTGCCGGGAAGGGCGAAACCCGTGTTTTCGAGGGAGCCGATCGTCTGCTTTTGCCGATACAAATAGTAGGGCGCAAGGCCTGCCGCCGCCAGGGTCCGGCGCGCCGCGGACACAGCCTCCCCCCAGTCCGGCTGCAGGTCCGCTTCGGACGCGCCGGTTCGAACCTGTTCCTCGTGCAGCGCCGAGCTGCGCTTGATCGCCAGAGCGTGCAGCGTCAGGCTGTCCGGTCTCAGCGCGAGCGCCTGATCCAGGGAATCGGCCAGGTCCGGCGGTGTTTCGCCCGGAAGGCCCGCGATCAGGTCCAAATTGAGGTGGTCAAAACCCATTTCCCGGGCCAGCTGCCAGGCCGCGGTCATCTGGGCGACATTGTGCCTGCGTCCGATGCGCACCAGAGTCTGGTCATGGAACGTCTGGGGGTTGATGCACAAACGGTTGACACCCGAGTGCCTCAGAACCTCCAGCCGGGCCGCGTCGATCGTATCCGGGCGTCCGGCCTCCACCGTGATTTCCGCGCCGGCTGCGAGCGGCACAAAAGCCCGTACGGCATCGAACAGCCGCGCCAGTTGGCCGGCAGACAAGGTGGTCGGGGTGCCGCCCCCGATATAGAGCGCATCAACCGGCTGGCGGATCTGGCTGAAAAAGCCCCGGATCTCGTCGGTCAGGGCCGTCACGTATGGTTCCAGCAGCGTTGGTCGGGACGGGGCTTCACGGGTGATGAAACTGCAGTAGCTGCAGCGGGTCGGACAAAACGGGATGCCGATGTAGACCAGCAGGCTGTCCGGCGGGACCTGTTCGAGAACCTGTCGTTCAGACAGCGCCGTCTCGAGAGCCAGATCCGCCTTTTCCGGCGAGACAAACCAGTCGTCGACCAGCAAGCGCAGCGCTTTTTCCCGGTCCTGGCTTTCAGCCAGGCATTCGGCGGCGATCAGGGTCGGGCGGATCCCGGTCAGCGACCCCCAGGGGAACTGCCGCCCGGTGGCCCGGGCCAGGAGCTGGTAAAGCTGGCGTTTGCTTTCCCGGCGGGCTTTCCTGCTCATCACCTGGCCTGACAGCGTCCATGCGCCTAGCCGTGTCCGGACCCGGAACAGGTCCTCGTCCGGGTCGATGCTGCATGAGATCTCAAGATCGGGGCCAGCGCAGACCAGGCGATCGTCTTGTTCCTCAACCGGACCGCCGAAAAAGAGCCGGAGCAGGTCGGCCGCCCCGTAGCGGTCCTGTTGCCCGGACAGGTGCAGCGTCACCATCGGCTTACTGGGGAGCTAACACGCGGATCGCTCCGGATAGCGTCCCGGCAGCTTGCTGCTGTTCGTACCAGGCCAGGACCAGATCGACCATCCGGCCGTAGCTGCGGACACCGTCATCCTGCAGGTTTGCCTGCAGGTAGGCGTCATTGACCTGCGTCGACACCTCCTGGACAGGCCCTTCGAACTGCTTCCAGTAACGCGCGGACGCGTCCAGGTCGCGGCGGATCCCATCGCCGAGTTTGGCGGCCACCGTTTGGTACCGGTCCATGTCGACGCCAGCCAGGGCGTTGAGCGTGCGCAGGGCCGCGCCCAGCAGCGCGGAGTAGGCAAAATCGGGGTTGTCGCTGTAAAGGCCCGTCAGGAACGCCAGAAAACCGGCCTCATCCTCGCGCGCGAAGCCGCGGGTGTGGGCGATTTCATGCAGGGCGGTTTCCGGAATGCTGTGTTCTGGGACATCGATGTTGACATTGGATTCGACCAGCAGCGGCATGTAAAGGCCGGCAATGCCGGTGTACGACCAGTAGTGGGACAACAACACGCCCTTAGGCCTCAGCGGGCCGCCGGCCAGCAGCGGGAAGTCGGCAGACGCCGCCGCATAGGCACTGGAAGCCGTCTTGAGCGTTTCCCCTATGCCCAGGCTTAAGCGAAAGACACCCGTCTCGTCCTCCTCGGTCTGCTCGCGGAGCGTGTTGGCCTGCCCGACCAGCCATTCGGCTGCCTGGGCCAGGTCTTCCGCCGCGCGTTCGCGGACCGGCAGCTGGAAAGACTGGGCAACCGGCAGCCGTGCGTAGTTCAGGCCATGCAGCAGCATGAAAGCCAGATAGGCGACGCTCAGCGTCCAGGCGACGGCACGCAGCAGGCGGGCTGCGAAAAGGCCCTTGCGGCGCTGGCGGAACAGCCGGATCAGCCAGATGACCAACAGGACGAGAAGCAACGGGACACCGAGCACAACAGCGGCTTCGGTCAGTGAAAACGGCACCTGCGAAGTCACGGTGCTGAGCGGTCCTGCCAGGGCGCGAAACAATCGCTGGCTGTGCACCGTCTCCACGAGATCCGGCCGCGCCGCCAGCAAACGCTGGGCGGCAAAAGCCGCCAGCGCCGGCAAGGGCCACAAATACCAGCTCAGCTGGCGTTTGGAATAACGTTCGTTTTTGAACCGCGGCATATGATCACCCCGTCTTGTGTGTCAGGTTAAACCTTTTTTATTGTACACGCCTTTTCTGACACCAATCAAGCAGGCAGGTTACCATTTCGCCGGGGTTTTCCGCCAGATGGGCGGCACCAAAGTTTTTTAGCTCGCGCTCGTCCCTAAAGCCCCACAAGACGCCGACCGGCAGGAAGCCGGCCCGGACGGCGGTCTCCATGTCGGTTCCGGAATCACCGACCAGCGCGCAGCGTTCCGGCGGGCAGTTCAGCTGACGCGCCAGTTCGAGGGCGACCGTCGGGTCCGGTTTGAGCGGATCCTGGCCGCGCTGGCCCCTGACGGCCGCAAAGCGGTGGTCCGGGAAAAAATGGCTGACCACCTGGCGCGTGAAATCGTCCGGCTTGTTGGACAGCACGGCGACGGGCACCTGGGCGTCGGACAGCCGGCTGAGTGCGGCCGCTATGCCCGGATAGGGCAGCGAGCACTCGTGCCAGTTCTGGTCGTAATGGACTTTAAAACGCCGGACCAGCCCGTCGATCCGGGCATCTTCGGGCTCAAGCGGCATTCCCGCGGCCCGGCAGCAGCGCGCCATCAGGTTGCGGGCACCGGCGCCGACCAGCAGACGGTAGTCTTCGACCGGCAGCGCCGGCAGGCCGATTTCCCGGATGGTGCGGTTTGCCGCGTCGGCCAGATCCTGGATCGTATCGACCAAGGTTCCGTCAAGATCAAACAGAATTGCACAAGAAGCCAAGGGGATCTCCTTTCAAGGCTCAGATCAGGCCCAGCGCCCGAAGGCCGAACAGCAAGGCGAGCAGGATCGGCTGGTGCAGCACGTAAATAGCCAGCGAATGGCGGCCAAGCAGCGCAAACGGGCCGCTGGCGGCCAACAGCCAGGCCGGGGCGCCCGGAAAGGCGCTGCAGCGGTTCGGGTAGACGCGCCGCCCGATCAGGGTGCCGACCAGGAAAAAGCCCAGCCAGGGCACCAGAGGCAGGTAATCGGCCATCGCGGCATCCAGTTTCGGCGGCAGACCGAGCGGCAGCAGCCACCAGCGGCCGTGATCGGCGAAGAAAGGCACCAGCCAGGCGGCCCCTAAAACGACGGCGATCGCCAGCAGCAAAAGCAGGTCGCCGCGCACCTGGGAACGGTCTTGGCGCCGCTCGGCGCTGGTCAGGCCCGCATAGAGCAGGATGCCCAGGGCCAGCAGGTGCAAAACATTGAAATAGATATAAAATTCCTGGCCCGACAGCTCCGATGCCAGGATGGACACCGCGGACAGGGCCAGCGCGACCAGCAGCAGGCGCAGTCCGCGGCGCGTGTTGCTGCGGGAAAACGTGCAGCAGATGCCGGAAACCACCAGGAAGACATTGAGGAAAAGCGGCTGGAGGAGATAGGCAAACCAATCGGTATCCTGGAAGGCAAACACGGGCAGCCCGAACACGTGGCGCAGGTCGAAGATCAGGTGGTGCAGGACCATCAGGAGCAAAGCCAGGCCGCGCAGGGCGTCCAGTTCAAAAGCACGACAGGGCTTTACATCGGGCATAGGGCAGCTCCGATCGCCGTCGCGAACTCCGCGGAGTCCGGCACGAGTATCGAAACGTGGTACAACTCGGAAAAAGCGTTTAAAACCCGCTTCCCGGCCGTTACCAGGGTCAAATTGCCGGTAAAGACGATTTCACGCAAATGGCTTTGGCGTGCAGCCATGACGGCCGACGTGCCGATCGACTGGAAAACCAGGTTGACGATGCCCAGCGCGATATCCTCGTGGCTGGCCGCGTCGCTGATCTTGCCGAAGTTGGAGGCTGTCGTGTTGGCCGGCAATCCGGCGATCTCCTCGCGCGTGATGTCGCCGATGGTCAAGTCGATGTTCGACAAGTCGCCTTTTTCGGCCATCTCGTTGAACATCTCGAAGTCACGCACGTTGATCATGCGGTTGGATAGTCCCAGCAGTGTACCGCCGCCGACGCCGGAGCCGATCAGGTGCTCGACTTCACGTTCCGCCGCGCGCACAATCGCCGTGCCGGTTCCCATGCTGACCACGATCGCCTCACGCAAGCCGGACACGAACAGTCCGCCCAGGCCGATCGCCCGAAATTCGGCGGTCTTGATCGTCTTGAGGCCCAGCAGGTCGCCGCGCACATAGGTTGCTCCGACGCCGGTCATCATGACACGCTCGATCGACTTGAGGTCAAGGTTGTTCTGGCTGAGGAACTTGCCCAGCGCACCGAAAGCGGAGGCCACCGGATCGCTTGCCTTGACCCGTTCCTTGCTGATCAGGCGGCCGTCTTCCAGGCCGACAATTTTCGTGGTGCTGCCTCCGATATCCAGTCCGATCACGATGCTCATGGCGCATCCCCCTTTTCTAATCACCAGATTATAGCACAGATGCACACACGCTGACAGGATTACGCCCAAGCAAAAAGCCCCGCCGTTTCAGGCAGGGCTTTTAAAGTTCCGGGGATGTTCCAGGTCAGCGGGCGGCAGACTGGCGCAGATACTCGGCACTCTGGCTGACGATACCGCCTTCGACCAGAGCCGTCTGGCGCGGCGCGACGACAAAGATCACCGAGGAGACCGGCATGACTTTGCCGTCAAGGGCATAGGCGGCGCCGGTGATGAAGTCGATGACGCGCTGGGCGACCTTGGGCTCGACTTTCTCGATGTTGCAAATGACCGTCTTGCCGGCACGGATGTGGTCGCAGGCCTGCTGGGCCGAATCGATATCGGACGGTTGCATGATCACGACCTGCTGTTGACCACCGGACGTGCGAAAATCGACGACTTTGGCTGGTTGAGGACGACGGAACGGACTTGACCTTTGCTCCTCGGCTATCGCCGGCTCCTGCTCGGTCTCTTCTTCCTGCTCGTAATCGTCTTCATAGTCAATCTCGTCCCGGAAACTGCCCAGGCGATTGAATAGCTTGTTCAGAAGATCTGACATCGTGATCCCTACATACCGTTTTCGTTCTACGGTTCCATTATAGGAACCCGGCGGAAAGGATACAATGATCAGCGGACAAGAGTAAGTTCGCTGTAACCAGGCCGTAAATTAGCCCGGTCCAGATCACAGGCACGTTACAGCGGGCGCGGACCAAAGATGGCGCTGCCGATGCGCACATGGGTCGCGCCGCAGCGGATGGCTTGGGAAAAGTCCTGGCTCATGCCCATGGAAAGAACCGACCAGCCGTCCGGACAATCCGGATGACAGGCCACGCGATCGAACGCGTCGCGCACAGCGGTAAAAACAGGGATGGTTTCCTCCGGGAAGGCCGTTTGCTGCGCCATGGCCATCAGGCCGCGGATCTGCACCCCTGGCAATTGCCAGCCCTGAGCCAGCGCGTCGGCGAGCTCGTGGAGGGCAAAACCGTGCTTGCTGTTTTCCCCGGACGCATTAATCTGCAGCAATACAGCGGTGACCAGGCCGGCTGCCTCGCTGCGCCGGCTGATCTCGTCGAGCAGGCTGATCGAATCAACCGAATGGATCAGGGCCGTGCGTCCGATCACCTGGCGAACCTTGTTGCGCTGCAGCGTCCCGATCAGGTGCCAGTTGGGGCTGGCACCGGCCCGGGCCAGCCAGTCCTGCTTGGGCAGCAATTCCTGGACACGGTTTTCGCCCAGGTCCATCAGGCCGCACTGCCAGGCAGCCAGGGCCGTCTGGGCGGAAAACAGCTTGCTGACGCCGATCAGGGTAATCGCCTCGGCCGGGCGCCCCGAGAGGGCGGCTGCCGCCGCGATCACCTCTCTCACCGATGCGAGCCTGGCCTTAATCTCCAACACTTCGTCACTCGCCAATGAACTCACCTTCTTGAATGGATTCCGGGTTGACCACCAGGATGGCGGCGACGCCGATGGGGTGATCGGTATTCTCAGCGCCGGCTACGATGGCCGACTTGTCATCCTGATCCACAACGGTGACCGGACTTAACCGGGCAACGCCATTGACCACGATCATCAGGGCAGCTTGCCCTTTCTCCTGGTCATAATCGACCAGAGACGACAGCGGCACCTTGAGACCAGTCGTCTGGGTCAGGGGCAGCGTGGCCCGAACGATACGGCGGTCAGACAGCCACTCGATCCGGCGGTCCGTCCGGAAAACGACCAGTGTGTCGCTCCCGCTCTTCTCGACCCGGACGGCCTGGCAGCCGGCAATCGACAGCTGCTCGTCGGCCAGGAGCAGCGTATGAACCGAATCGACCGGGAAAACCGCAGTCTGGTTGCCCGGCACCAGGAAAGCCAGGCTCTGGTAAAGGCCTGACGAGACGCGCAGCACCGCCGCGTCCTTGCTGACGGTCTGGCTGACCGGCAGGACCTCCGGGCTGTTCGAGATCTCAGCCTCGATCCGGTCAGCGGGCAGAGACAGGATTGCCTTGTTGTTCAGCTCCCCTTCAAGCCCATCCAGGCGATAGGACACGATGCCCGGTTTCTGGCAGATCAGGGTTGCCGCCTCCAGCCCGAGGGACTGTTCGAGAGCCGCGCGGGTCAGCTTCAGGTCGGCCAGGCGCGCATCCTGGAAATCGACCGGCATCAGGCGAGCTGTCCGCTGCTCCAGGATAAGGTTCAGGGCAGTCTGGTAGGTTCCGATGTTGCCCATGTCCTGGCGGGTCAAATCAGCCCGGATCAGGTTGACCACCGCGGCCAGGGAGGCTTCGCTCTCGTCATAGATCGCCCGGGCGGCCGCACCCTTTCCCTGCCGCATCAGTTCGTTTTGCAGATCGACGATGTCTTTTTCACATTTTTGCAGCTCGCTCAGCTCGGCCTCACGCCCTGCGGGGATAACCAGCGCCAGCTTCTGCCCTTTGGCGACCCGGCTGCCTTCTGCAGCCAGCGGCTTGAGGACACCGTCGGACGGCGCGGCAAAAAGCTGGTCGTCGCGTGCGATCAGGCCGGACAGCGTCACCTGGTGTGAAACCGTCCCTTCCTGGATAAAGATGAAACGGGGCCGGGGGCGCGCCTCACGCATCACCCAGATAATCGCGTATACGGTCGCGACCATGATCAGCAGCACCAGGATGGTCAGTGAAAAAGCCCGCTGCCGTGCTTTGCGCCGTTCGATGCGCGATAGCCGTTCGGCATTGCGGTCTGCCGGGACGGGCGGCGCCGCCGCGCTGCTTCGCTGCGGCTGCGCACGAGCCGGCCTGTCGGGGGCGGCACGGCCTGACTGCTTACGTTTCACGGGGGATCACACCCATTTTCTCAACGGCCAGCATCAGCGCCAGCCGGACGTTCTCAAAGCAAAGCCCCCCCTGCAGGTAGGCCGGGTAAGGCGGTTTTAGCGGGCCATCCGCTGACAGCTCGATCGAAGCTCCCTGGACAAAAGCGCCGGCCGCCATGATGACCGGAACGTCGTATCCGGGCATGTCCCACGGCTCGGGCGTGACAAAACTGTCCACGGGTGACGCTGCCTGGATCGCCTGGCAAAACGAGACCAATCGATCCGGCTGGCCCAGTTCGACAGTCTGAACGATATCGCCGCGTTCGGCCAGCGGATCCGGGAACGTCGCGAAACCGGCGAGACTGAGCATCGCCGAAGCAAAAACGGCGCCCTTCAGGCTTTCGGCCACCGTGTGCGGGGCCAGGTAGAAGCCCTGGGCGATCAGGCGGGAAAAGCCCAGGCTGGGTCCGACATGGCTGCCCAGGCCGGGCGCGTTCAACCGGCTGGCGACGCGCTCGACCAGGTCGGCGCGCCCGGCGACATAGCCGCCGGACGGGCACAGTCCGCCGCCCGGGTTCTTGATCAGGGAACCGGCGCACAAATCGGCGCCCAGCATGCATGGCTCTTGTGTTTCGACAAACTCGCCATAACAGTTGTCGACCAGGATAACGGGGCTGAAGCCGGATGCGCGGACCGCAGCGCAGATGGCCGCGATGTCGTCCGCCAGGAGCGCCCGCCGCATCGTATAACCGCGCGACTTCTGGATGAAGACGACACGGGTCCGGTTCGAAATCGCCCGACGGATGGCGTCCGGGTCCGGCCAGCCTTCCGCGGTCAGCCCGACCTCGCGGTACCTAACGCCGAGGTCATGGAGCGATCCGCTGTCTTGCTTGGCGTCCTCAGTCCCGATCAGGGTCTGCAGCGTGTCGTAAGGCTTGCCGGTCACCGAAAGCAGCTCGTCGCCCGGCCTCAGCAAAGCGAACAGGCACAAAGCCAGCGCCTGGGTGCCGGAGCTGATCTGGATCCGGACCAGGGCCGATTCGGCACCGAAGGCCAGGGCAAAGGCCCGTTCGATCTGCTCGCGGCCGGTGTCGCCGTATCCATAGCCGGTCGAGCCGCCCAGGTAGGCTTCAGACAGGCGTGCTTCATGCAGGGCACGGATCACGCGCAGCTGGTTCTGTTCGCGGACCGTGTCGATTCGCAAAAAAGCAGGACCGGCTGCCTGCATGGCCCGGTCAGCGAGCGCACAGACGGCCGGCGATATGCCAAAGGCCTGGTAGGGCGATTTTGTCACGTCCCGTATACCTCGCGGCTGTCCAGGACCCGGATCTGGGCTTGCTCGAGTTTTTCCAATGCCAGCTGGGGATTTTCGACGCGGATGATGACGATGGCGTCGTCGCGCGACCTGGTCGCCGTGTTCGTCGCCTTCGAGTTGTTGTCGATCCCGACGTACCTCCTGGCGGCGTGGCGCAAGCGTGACGAGCACTCCAACGAGGCCGGCGTCAAGTACTTCCTGATGGGTGTATTCGCCACCGGCGTGCTGGTGTTGATGGCATCCGCCTCGTTCGCGGAGACGGCCGACGCGTGGACTGGTATCACGCGGGCCGATCAGCCGTCGTTGCCGGTGTCCGAGGCAGGCCGCGCGTTGAGGTCCTGAGCGGCGCTCGTCAAGAGGGCCGCGGAGCGCCGGCGAGTGCCTGCAGCCGGCCACCTCGGCTGAGGACGGTGCGCAAACCGTCGTTGCGTGTCGTGCGCACCGCGTCGCCGACGGTGACCACGACGCAGACCGAGATGACCAGCCACGCGGCTCCGGCCGCGGTCCCGACGAACACGCCGACCGGCACCGTCAACAGGAGCGCCAGATGGACACCGGCAATGAGTGCCTGCCCGCCGGCCCACAGGTAGGTGAGACGTGCGAACAGGGCGACGATCGCCGGTCGACCACCGACCTCGGCATCGAACACGCAGAAGTCGCGAGCGAACCGGGCGACCAGCGGTCGGCCCGCCAACGCCGAGGCAGCGAACAGCAACGCGGTGGCCGCGCTGCGGGCGATCGGCTGCAGGAAGTAGACGAACGCGCTCCCGTTGAGCGCGTACAAACCCGAGCGGACCAACAGTCCTGCGGTCGCCAGCACCAGCAGGCCCGACAGCTGGCGGCGCCCGATCAACCGGCGCCCGATCGACAGGCCCGTCCAGCAGGCGGCGGCGATCACGCCCCACAGCAGGCCGAACGTCACGACCCCGAGGTAGCACAGCACCGATGGCACCAGGGTCGCCTCGACGAGTTGCGGTCCCAGGCGGCGCAACACCGCCTGCAGCACCTTCACCGACGACGGGCCCGCGACCTCGTCGAGTACTGCTGCAGAGCGGTCAGGCACTCGCGACCTCGTTCGGCATCTGCTCGTACCTGTGCATGCATCTCCTGCGGCGACAGCTCGGGGAGGCGCCGTACCTGCACGCGGCGACGGTCTGAGCTGCCTTCTTCCCCGAGCACGGCGACTCGCCCAAGAACGCGCGACGACCGTGGCAACGATCACGGACGGCGCTGACTGCGCCCGAAAACGACCCTACGGGGCTC
>ERZ747221.2543-NODE-2543-length-15962-cov-2.502109_pt1 | contig 15962 bp, 15 predicted proteins | sample MGYA00374949_ERZ747221 | MGnify/ENA primary metagenome ERZ747221 (study PRJEB28779, sample SAMN05720172) | bioreactor metagenome | isolation source: Anaerobic biogas reactor | place: USA:Washington, USA | collected 2015-08-08 ... | reverse complement strand
ACAAGCTCTTCTTCAACGTGAACACCCCCGCCGAGCTGGAGGCGGCGAGGAAAGAGATCGAGGGCGAGGACGAGGGCTGGCGCGCGGCGCTCCAGCCCCGTATCCAGGCCTTCATGAATGCCTCCCCCCTACCGGTCGTGTCCTTCATCGGCAAGAAGAAGTCCGGCAAGACCACGGTGGTGCTGGGGGTCATCCAGGAGCTCCGCGGCCGGGGCTATCGGGTGGCGGCTCTCAAGCATGACACCCATGGTTTCGAGATCGACGTGCCCGGCACCGACTCCTACCGCTTTCGCGAGGTGGGGGCCGAGGTGGTGGGCATCTCCTCTCCCGACAAGTACGTTTGGCTGAACACCGTGGAGGAGGAGAGGCCTCTGGGAGAACTCGCCCGTCAGATCCGCGAGCCCGTCGATCTGATCATCACCGAGGGGTTCAAGAAGCAGGACGCGCCCAAGATCGAGGTGTCGCGCCGGGCCCGGAGCACCGAACTGGTCAGCACCCCCGACGAGCTCATCGGCATAGCGAGCGATCAGCGGTTCCCGGACTACCCGGTCCCGCAGCTCGATCTGGACGACTTCCAGGGATTGGCCGACCTCATCGTGCAACGTATACTCGCAAGAGTATGACGCTGAGAAACGAGGGAGATCAGCAGTGAATCCACCTGCCGGTCAAGTCGTCGACTACCTCCGTCTGTCGGTCACCGACCGATGCAATTATCGGTGCGTCTATTGCATGCCCCCGGACGGCGTGCCCTTCCTACCACACGAGAACATCCTGTCCTACGAGGACATGGGCTTCTTCGTGCGGGTCTCAGCTGAGATCGGCATCTCGAAGGTACGGGTGACGGGAGGGGAGCCGCTGGTGCGGAAGGGTGTCGCGGACCTGATCGGCCTGATCCGGGCAGTCCCGGGCATCCAGGGCATATCGCTCACCACCAACGGTGTGCTTCTGCCCCGGTTTGCGGAGGAACTCAAAGCCGCCGGTCTGGATCGCGTCAACATCAGCCTCGATTCGCTGGACCCGGAGCGCTATCGGTTTCTCACGCGTGGCGGTTCGCTGGAGGCGGCTCTTGCGGGGGTGGAGGCGGCACTGCGGCACTCACTGGCCCCTGTGAAGCTGAACGTGGTGATGATGCCCGAGGTGCTGTCCGAGATCACCGGCTTCGTGGCGTTGACTCGCGACAGGCCTTTGCACGTGCGTTTCATCGAGTGGATGCCTGTGGGAGGCTGCGGCCCGCGCTCCACCGGGGACTCGGTCACCAAGGCTGAGGTCATGAAGGCTCTGAACGGGCTGGGCGATCAGGAATACGGCATGTTGGAACCCGTTGACTCCCCGGGAGGTTGGGGGCCGGCGCACTACTACAGGTTCCCCGGGCACCAAGGCACGCTGGGCTTCATCGGCTCTGTGTCCGACCACTTCTGCCGCGAGTGCAACCGCCTGCGGCTCACCGCGGACGGGCGGCTGAAGAACTGCCTGTTCTCCAGCGACGAGATCGATGTGAAAGGCGCGGTCCAGGCCCGGGACCGAGAGGCCGTGCTCGCTTTGATCAGGGAATCGCTGGAAAGCAAGACCTTCGACAAGAACGTGTTGCCGGGCCGCACTCGCCGGGGTATGTCCCAAGTAGGAGGTTGAGATGGAGGAGTCACGTCTCACCCACGTCGACGCCGCAGGCGAAGCGCGCATGGTCGACGTCGGAGGAAAGCACCCCACCCGGCGCGCGGCCCGGGCCGGCGCACGGGTCTGGATGGCCCCGGACACCCTGAGACTTCTCAAAGAGCAGGCTCTGCCCAAAGGCGACGTTCTCGCCGTCGCCAAGGTCGCCGGCATCATGGCGGCCAAAAAGACGTCGGAACTCATCCCGCTCTGCCATCCCCTCTTCCTCTCTCAGGTGGACCTGACCTTCGCCGTCGTCGACGACGATTCTCGTATAGACATCGAGTGCACCACCCACACCGAAGACCGTACGGGGGTCGAGATGGAGGCTCTCGTGGGGGCCGCCACGGCCGCCATCACCATCTACGACATGTGCAAGGCGGTGGACCGGGGCATGGTCCTGGGCGACATCCGCCTCTTGGAGAAGACCGGCGGCAAGGAAGACTACGCGCGTCCGTTCGATGCGCCATCGCCGACGCCGCGATGCTCACCTGGGCCGCCCCACGCAGCGGGCAACGCCGCGCCGGCCATCCTCGCCGCGATCCCGCCTGCCGGCACGGTGGTGGCGGTCAACGTCAGCGCCGCCACAGGGGGGCGAAAGACCTCCTCGCCAGAGGTGCTACTCGTTGCCGAGCATGGCATCGAAGGCGACGCGCATGCCGGCGCCTGGCATCGACAGATCAGCCTGCTGGCCCAGGAGTCCATCGACAAGATGAAGGCCGCCGGTCTCGACGTGGGCCCGGGCGCTTTCGCGGAGAACATCACCACGCTCGGCGTGGAGGTGGCGGCGCTGCCCGTCCACACGACGGTCGAGGTGGGTGAGGCTCTGCTGGAGATCACCCAGATAGGCAAAGAGTGCCACTCTCGCTGCGCCATATATGAACAAGCGGGTGACTGCGTCATGCCTCGGGAAGGCGTCTTCGCCCGAGTCCTTCGCGGCGGCAAGGTCGCGCCGGGCGACGAGGTCCGCGTGAAGGCCTGGGGAACGGGTCCTCAGGGAGCCTCCGCTCAGAGGGCCGGGGAGTGAGCCACAGCCCACTTCGCAGCCCGATGCGGGCAGCCGTGGTCACTCTGAGCGACAAAGCCAGCGCCGGGCTGCGCCCCGATGCGTCCGGCCCCACCCTGGTGGAGCTGTTGAGGGCCGCGGGCGCCGAGGTCGGCGATCCCCTGGTGATAGCCGACGATCAGGCTCGGATCGAAGAGACGCTGGCCGGCCTCGCTGACAGCGGTGAGTTCGACCTCGTGCTCACCACGGGAGGCACGGGCCTTGCGCCTCGCGACCACACGCCCGAAGCCACCCTGGCGGTCGCCGAAAGGATCGTGCCCGGGTTCGCCGAGGCCATGCGCTCCTCTTCGATGCAGGTGACTTCGCATGCCATGCTGAGCCGGGCTGTGTCGGCGGTGCGCAAGCGGACCCTCATCATCAATATGCCGGGCAGCCCCAAAGCCTGCCGGGAGCACTTCGCGGTGATCGCGGGCGTGCTCGAGCATGCGGTCGAGACTGTTCGCGGAGAGGCTTACGAGTGCGCGCCGCCCGGCGGCGGCGATTGACGGCCGGCAGCCTCCTAAGGCGCCGAAGGAGCTGCTTGCTCCGCCTTCTCCTGCTTGGCCCGGTATAGACTCGCATCGGCTTCCTGGAGCAGGACGTCGGCTTCCACACCATTCTCGGGGCAGGCCGCCGCGCCGAAGCTGACCTGCAGGCTGGCGAACGAACGGCCCAGCTTGAAACGGGTCTTGTTGATCGACTCGGAGATCCTGCGTCCCACCATCTGGATGGCGTTTCTCTCGGCCTCGGGCATGAGTATCAAGAACTCGTCACCCCCGAACCTGCACGGGATGTCGACGTCGCGGATGCTCATGCGCATGACCGTCGCCAGGTGGACGAGCGCCGTGTCGCCTGCCGCGTGCCCGAACGTATCGTTGACCCACTTCAAGTTGTCGAAGTCGAGCATAAGGATCGCGAAGGGGTGGCGATAGCGCTTGTAGAGCTCCACATGGCGCGCCAGTTCCGGTTCCCAGTAGCGGCGGTTGTAGAGCCCCGTGAGGGCGTCGGTATGGGCAAGGCGGTTGAGCTCGGCGTTGGACTGATGGTGATACGCGGCCGTGGCCGCGGTCATGATCCGGTGGAGACCCAGGCGCAGGACGCGCACCAGTTGCAGCACGTCCTGGTCCTGTTGCCGGAGACCTTCGGCCAACCTGTCCCAGATAGCCTCTTCGAGGGCGGCCAAGTTGTCGGCCAGCGAGCCTATCGCCCCGGAGCTGTCGCGCTGCAGCAGGCCCAGGTTCTCGGCCTGCTTATAGAAGACGCCGTCTTCCTCGAACTGTGCAAGCGCCTTCTCGTCCGCAAGGCACTGGATCAGGCCTTCGATCAACTCCACCGACGTGCGGATGCTCTCCTGAGTGGGGAAACGCTCCAGCGCCTCGAGGTCATCGAGTTGGCCCACGAGGCGACCGAGCCAGCTCTTCGTGATGTCGAGCTTGTGCTCATCGAGTATGCCCCTGGCTTTGATCAGGATCGAACCCGGGTCGGCCCCACCGCTGGGTTCGCCGGTGTTGTTGACGTTCACCACAGGATAACCTTTACGCTCCGGACGAAAATGTCTATACATTCTACATACAGTGTCGCTCAGGCCGCAAGGAGGACACGGCGGTCTTTGGTACTATTTCGGGCGGACGGGGGAATAACTTGACCAGCGTGTGTTCCGGCCTGCGTGAGGGCGCGCGGGAGGTTGCATGAGGATTGGGTTTGATGCACGAGCGGTGCGCTATCGAGGGGGCATCGGTGTCTACTCACGCAATCTCCTGCGGCAGTTCGCCGATTTCGGGGAGGAGTTCGTCGTCTTCTGCGAGGACCAACAGAAGGCCAGCATCCCCCAATCAGACGGTTTCACGCTCGTCTCGGCCAACATGGACCCGGTCTCCTGGGGAGGACAGGGCGCCTTCAGAGCGCTCGTCAAGCAGTCCGACATCGATCTCTTGCACGTGCCCAGCCCTTGGGCGCCCACACCTCTCCCGGTCCCGCTGGTATCGACCATGCACGACGTCACTCCCTTCCTCGACCCGAGCAGCGTGCCGCTGACCCTGCGCATCCGCTACAAGAGGCAGTTGCACCGGACTCTGAATGAGTCCCGGCGGGTCATCATGGTCTCGCAGATCCTCTTCTCGGCTCTGGGTGTGTACGCCAACATCGATCCGATGAAGTCGAGGGTCATCCACAACGGGGTCTCGGCGCGCTTCGGCCCCAACATCGACGAAAAGGCCCGGCTGGCTGCGCGACATCGCCATTCTCTGCCGGAGAGATTCGCGTTCTGGGCAGGTGACTTCCGACCGGAGAAGAACCTCTCGTTCCTGCTGCGGGCATGGTCGAGACTGCAGAAACGGCTGGCCGACGCTCCCGACCTGGTGCTCGCCGGACAGAAGAAGCTGGAGTATCGCAACCTGGTGCGGGAGGTGGAGAGCGCCGGGCTGGCGGGGAAGGTGCACTTTCCCGGCTTCATCCCCGACGAGGACCTGCCCGCTGTGTACTCGGAGGCAGAGCTGTTCGTCTTCCCGTCGCTGTACGAGGGGTTCGGGTTGCCTCCCCTCGAGGCCATGGCCTGCGGCACGCCTTGCGTGGTGTCGAACTCCTCGTCGCTGCCGGAGGTGACCGGCTCGGCGGCTCTGCTCTTCAACCCCACTTCCCTGGATGACTTCGAGGATTGCGTGGTGCGCGTGCTCACCCAACCGGACCTCCGCGAGAGCCTGCGCGAGGCGGGTCTGCGCCGCGCCGGCCTCTTTTCCTGGCGCAGAGCGGCTGAAGAGACCATAGAGGTATACCGGAGCGCGCTCAGCGAATCGAAGGCCTCGTGAAAGACCTCCGCGACTTCATCAAGCTCTTGCGCGACAGGGGCGAGCTGGCCACTATCGACGCGCCCGTCGACCCCGTGCTCGAGATGACTGAGATCGCCGACCGCGCCGTGAAGGCGGGCGGCCCGGCGCTGCTGTTCACACGCCCCAAGGGTCACGACATCCCCGTGCTGATGAACCAGTTCGGCACCGAGAGGCGGATGTGCCTCGCGGTACGGGCGGAGTCGTTCGACGAGGTGGCCGCACGGGTGGAGAAGCTCACCACCCTCGAGGCTCCAGGGAGCACCTGGGACAAGCTCAAGGCCCTCGCGCGCCTCAAAGAGCTCGCGGCTCTGCAGCCGAGGGTCGTCAAGCGCGGCGCCTGCCAGGAAGTGGTGCTCACCGGTGATGAGATCGACCTGGGGAAGATCCCGGTGTTGCAGTGCTGGCCACTCGACGCCGGCCGCTATATCACGCTGCCGCTGGTGTTCACGCGCCACCCGGTCACGGGACGTCGGAACGTCGGCATGTACCGGCTCCAGGTGTTCGACAAACGCACTACGGGTGTGCATTGGCACATCCACAAGGACGGGGCCGAGCACTACCGGGAGGCCAGGGACGGCGCCGGAGCCCCATCCGGCGGCGGGGCGTCCGAGCATGGCGGCGGCCCCTCCCGGGGCCGTATGGAGGTGGCCGTGGCCATCGGCACCGACCCGGCTCTCACCTACTCCGCCACCGCGCCGCTTCCCGGAGCGATCGACGAGATGCTGTTCGCCGGATTCCTGCGCGGCGAAGCGGTCGATCTGGTGCAGTGCCGCACGGTCGATCTGCAGGTCCCCGACCATGCCGAGTTCGTGCTCGAGGGCTACGTCGACCTGGACGAGACGCGTGAGGAGGGCCCCTTCGGCGACCATACCGGCTACTACTCGCTCGCCGATCAATACCCGGTGCTCCATCTGACCGCCATCACCCATCGCCGGGACCCCGTGTACTCCACCACCATCGTCGGCCGGGCTCCCATGGAAGACGCGCAACTGGGCAAGGCCACGGAGAGGCTGTTCCTCCCTCTGATCCGGTTGACCCTGCCGGAGTTGGTCGACATGGACCTGCCCCAGGAAGGGGGCTTCCACAACTGCGCGATAGTGTCGGTGGACAAGCGCTATCCCCTGCAGGCCCGCAAGGTGATGAACGCGCTCTGGGGCGCGGGGCAGATGCAGTTCTGCAAGTGCATCGTGGTGGTGGACGCCGGCGTAGACGTGCACGACTACGCCCAGGTGGCCTGGCGGGTCTTCAACAACGTGGACTGGAAGCGCGACGTGCTGCTGGGCGAGGGGCCGCTGGACGTGCTCGACCACTCAGCGCCGCAACCCTTGTGGGGGGCGAAGATAGGCATAGACGCCACGACGAAGGGCCCGGCCGAAGGCCATGGGCGGCCCTGGCCGCCCGATGTCGAGATGTCGCCGGAGGTAAAAGCGCGCGTGGACGAGTTGTGGCCGTCGCTGGGGTTGGGGTCGGGCTTGTCGCCCGACCCCAACCCCAGCTCACGGCCGAGCCCGGGGCTCGGCCCGTCGCTCGAATTGAGTGGCCCGCCGAGCAAGGGGCCCGGGCCGGGCGACCAGGTGCCGGCGCAGGGCGGCGCGGCGGGCGCCCCTGGGGGCTAGGTGCGCTCGTGCCCCTGACCTACGTTCGGCGCTTCGCGAGTCTGATCAAGTTCGAGCACTCCGTTTTCGCGCTCCCCTTCGCCTATGCCGCCGCCTTTCTGGCCGAGATGGAGGTCCCAGGCTTCTGGCGGATGTTCTGGATCACTGTGGCCATGGTGGCGGCGCGCAGCTTCGGGATGTCGCTCAACCGGCTGATCGACGCCGAGATCGATGCGCGGAATCCCCGGACGGCCGGTCGCGAGATCCCGGCGGGGCTGCTGAAGCGGCGGCAGGTGTGGATCTTCGCCCTGGTCTCGCTGGGGGTGCTCATCTGGTCGACCTTCAACCTGCCTGCGATCACCCGCTACCTCTGGCCGCTCGTGATAATCCCCATGGTTATCTACCCCTACACGAAGCGGTGGACCTGGCTGTGCCACCTGGTATTGGGGCTCGCCGACGGCTTGGGGCCGGTCGGCGCCTGGGTGGCGGTCACCGGCAAGGTCACCTGGGAGCCGTTCCTGCTGGGCGCCGGCGTGGGACTGTGGATCGCGGGGTTCGACGTGATCTATGCCTTCATGGACATCGCCGTCGACCGGGAGCAGGGCCTCCACTCCATACCGGCCGACTTGGGCGAGAACGCCGGGCTCTGGAGCACCAGGGCGTTCCACCTGCTCGCCGTGGTGCTGCTGGCGCTGACCGGCTGGGTTCAGGGGGCCAACTTCGTCTACTATCTGGGGGTGGCGGCCTGTGCGCTCCTTCTCCTCTACGAGAACTGGTTCATGCGAAAGGCCGATCTGACCAAGGTAGGGGTGGCTTTTATGACCATGAACGGGATCATCAGCGTGGTGTTCTTGCTCTTCACGACACTCGGTCTGTTCGTGCCATGAGCGGCGGGCGCGATCTCGGAGCCGTGGACGCCAACCCCGACCCGGGCAGGATCCGGCAGATGTTCGACGACATCTCGGGCAGGTACGATCGTCTGAACGACCTCATGACCGCCGGGCTCCACCACCGGTGGCGGGAGATGGGGGTGATGCTGGCCGGCGTGGGCCTCGGAGACTCGGCGCTGGACGTCTGCTGCGGCACGGGCGACTTCGCCTTCGCCCTGCGCCGGGCCGTCGGCCCCACCGGGCGGGTCGTCGGGGTGGACGTTTCGGAGGAGATGCTCAAGGTGGCCCGCGAGAAGTGCGGCCGCAACCAACTCTACGTGGAGTTCCGCAGCGGCGACGCGCTCGATCTCCCCTTTCCCGACGGTGACACGCCGGGTGGGGAGGGGACCATCGCTGGGAGCGTGGCCGGCTTCGACGCCTGCACGGTGGGCTTCGGCATCCGCAACGTGGCCGATATCACCAAGGCCTTCCGCGAGATGCGGCGGGTGTGCCGCCCCGGCGCCAAAGTGGTCTGCCTCGAGATCACGCAGCCCAGGATCCCCGTCTTCAGGCAATTCTACGGTGTCTGGTTCGACCATACCGTACCCTGGCTGGGGAAGTTCGCCGCCGGCGATGAGTCCGCATACCGCTATCTGCCCGCTTCGGTCAAGCGTCTGCCCGATCCCGAGGAGCTGAGAGACATGATGCGGGACGCGGGGCTACGGAACCCGCGCTACGAGATCCTGGCCGGGGGGATCATCGCGCTGCACCACGCGATGGTGTAGGCGGCGCCCGGGAGCCTCCCGCTCTGCCCGCCGGCCTGCGACATGCTGCTGGTCGCGCGGCAAACCGTGTTAGACTCCGGGCCATGTCCGGCTTCACTCATGCCGATCCGCTTGCCGGCGTCGAACAGAAAGTAGCCTCGGGGGAGCGTCTTTCCGCCGCCGACGGAGTCGCCTTGTTCGAATCTCAGGATCTGCTCCGTGTGGGGCGGTTGGCCGACCGGGTGCGCCGCCGGCGGGTCGGCGACGACGCCTACTTCGTGGTCAACCGCCACATCAACTACACGAACGTGTGCCGCAACCGCTGCCGGTTCTGCGCCTTCTCGCGAGCGGAAGGGGAGCCGGGCGCTTACACGCTCACAGTGGATGAGGTGATAGCGAAGGCCCGGGAGACCGTCGAGCAGGGAGCCACCGAGATACACATCGTGGGAGGAGAGAACCCCTCACTCCCCTACAGTTCCATCCGGGCCATGGTGGCCGGGGTCCGGGCGTTGGCGCCTGAGGTCCACATCAAGGCCTTCACCGCGTCGGAGGTCGCCTGTTTCGCCGAGATGGAGAAAGCCGGCGTGGAGGACATCCTCCACGACCTCAGGTCGGCCGGGCTCGACAGCATGCCGGGGGGCGGCGCCGAGATCTTCCGGGCGGAGGTGCGGGCCGAAGTGTGTCCCTCCAAGATCTCGGGCGAACGGTGGCTGGAGATCCACCGCATCGCCCACGGCCTGGGGCTCAAGACCAACGCCACCATGCTGTACGGTCACGTGGAGTCGTACGCCGACCGGGTGGACCATATGCTGCGACTCCGCGAGACGCAGGATGCGACGGGGGGCTTCCAGGCGTTCATCCCTCTGGCCTTCCAGCCCACGAACAGCGCCCTCTCCCACCTGCCGCCGACCACGGGGGTAGACGACCTCAAGACCTTGGCCGTTAGTCGTCTGCTCCTGGACAACTTCCTGCACATCAAGACCTACTGGATCATGACCGGGCTGAAGCTGGCCCAGGTGGCGCTCTTCTTCGGCGCCAACGACATGGACGGCACGGTGGTGGAGGAGGTCATATCGCTCATGTCCGAGGCGGGGCATGGGCAGGCCGTGTCAAGAACGGAGCTTGTGAGGGTGATCCGGAACGCGGGACGGGCGCCCGTTGAGCGCGACGCGCTCTATCAGATGGTGCGACGGTACGAAGGACCGGAGGACCGGTCCACGGGAGGTCTCGCGTGACTGTTCGGGTCGGGCACATCCGCTTCCTCAACTGCTATCCGCTCTACTACGGGCTGGAGCACTGCGGAGTCCTGGCCGACGGACGCAAGGCCGACCGGCCGGATCGGTGGGGCATCGAGTTGGTCCCGGGAGTGCCGACGCAGCTCAATCGTTGGCTGGTCGAGGGGCGTATCGACCTGGGCCTGGTGAGCTCGATCGCCTATGGGCGCAGTCACCGGCGGCTGTTGCTGTCGCGCAACGTCAGCATCTCGTCGTTGGGGGCCGTCGACAGCATCCAATTGGTGACCCGAAAGCCGCTCACCCGCATCACGAGCGTCGCGCTCACCCAGCAGAGCGCTACCTCGATCGCGCTGCTGAAGACGCTTCTCAAGCTGGGCTTTCGGCAGGAGGTGTCCTATCACGACCTGGAGGGGCCGGTCTCGGAGGCATTGGAGGAGTACGACGCAGCTCTGCTCATCGGAGACCAGGGGCTCGAGGCTCTCTACTTCCCCGAGCCGGACACCATCTGCCACGATCTTGGGGAGCTGTGGCAGGAGTGGACCGGCCTGCCCATGGTGTACGCGGTGTCGGCGGCGCGCGAGGACTTCGCCGTCACCAACGGGCCCGAGCTCGTGGCCGTGGAGCGAGAGCTGGCGGGCTGCGTGGACTACGCGCGCCATCACCTGGAAGAGGTGGTCGAGTCGGCGGTCGACCTCTACCGCTTCGACCGGCCCGCCCTCACCCGGTACTTCGCCCTCCTGCGTTACGACTTCACCGAGGAGTACCAGCAGGGGCTGCGGCGCTTCTACGAACTCGCGCATGAGGCCGGCGAGCTCGAGGAGGTGCCGGAGCTCCGTTTCATCGACGAGGTGGCCGCCCCATGACCCGCATGAGGGAGTGCGAAGCCCTGGAGCTCCTGCGCTCGCGCGACCTGCTGGGAGTGGGGGCGCGAGCCCACGAAGTGCGCGAGCGCCTCGTCCCGGGTCGGCTCGTCACCTTCATCGTCGACCGCAACATCAACTACACCAACGTCTGCGTGTCGGGATGCCGGTTCTGCGCCTTCCACTGCACGCCCGGCTCGCCGGAGGCCTACGTGCTCTCCCCGGAGATCATCCGCCGGAAGATCCAGGAGACCGTCGACTTAGGCGGCACCGGGATCATGATGCAGGGCGGCCTCCATCCCGACCTCGACATCAGCTGGTTCGAGGATCTGTTCCGCGCCATCAAGGAGTGGTTCCCCTCCATCACCATACACTCGCTCTCGGCGCCGGAGATCGTCCACATCGCCAAGGTGAGCGGCCTCACCACAGCCGAGACGCTGCGGCGGCTGAAGACGGCGGGTCTCGACTCGCTTCCGGGTGGTGGGGCGGAGATCCTCGTCGACAGCGTCCGCCGGCAGGTCGCCCCGCACAAAGCGAGCACCGAAGAGTGGCTGGCCGTCATGCGGGAGGCTCACAAGCAGGGCATCATGGGCACCGCCACCATGATGTTCGGCAGCTTGGAGACCCTCGAGGACCGGGTGGAGCACATGCGCGTGATCCGCGAGCTGCAGGACGAGACCGGCGGCTTTCGCGCCTTCATCCCCTGGAGCTTCCAGTCGGGACGCACCGCACTGGAGGAGTCCACCGACGCGGCCACGGGGGTCGACTACCTGGTGACCTTGGCTGTCTCCCGTCTGTACCTGGACAACGTCCCGCACATCCAGGCGTCGTGGGTGACCCAGGGCCTGCGCGTCGGGCAGGTGGCGCTCCGCTTCGGCGCCGACGACCTGGGCAGCACCATGATCGAAGAGAACGTGGTGGCGGCCACCGGTCTGACTGTCCGGGCCAACCGGGATGATCTGGTCCACGCCATCCGCCAGGCCGGCTTCACTCCGGCGCAGCGGCGCTCCGACTACAGCCTGGTCTGAGACGGTCCGCTTCGGACGCTTGGAGGCGCAGGCGCCCTGTCGACGCGCAGGCGCTCCGTCGACGCGCAGGCGCCCCGTCGACGCGCAGGCGCCCTGTCGACGGGTAGTCACTCCTCCAGCTTGCAGATGTGCGCACAATGTGCGCACATCACAGAGCATGTCCGGATGATATCGACACGAGCAGAGGTGTGCGCTCGCGCGGCCTGATATGGTTCGGCGGGTCAGCGCGCCGCCGTTAGAGGCGTTCCGCGCTCCAAGCGCGCCGTCGGATGTATCATATGTCCCTGCTGAAACGCACGGAGGGACGGGCGATGAAACAAGAGGGAACACTTAGGGTCAAGACCGGCCTCGCCGAGATGCTCAAGGGCGGGGTCATCATGGACGTCACCACGGCCGAGCAAGCACGCATCGCTGAGGATGCGGGCGCCTGCGCGGTCATGGCGCTCGAGCGCGTCCCGGCCGACATCCGCAAAGAGGGCGGCGTAGCCCGTATGGCCGACCCCGAGAAGATCATCGAGATCCAGGAGGCGGTCAGCATCCCGGTCATGGCCAAGGCCCGCATCGGCCACTTCGTGGAAGCCCAGATCCTGGAAGCGCTCGACGTCGACTACATCGACGAGAGCGAGGTGCTCACCCCCGCCGACGAGGCGCATCACATCAACAAGTGGAAGTTCAAGGTGCCGTTCGTCTGCGGGGCCACCGGCCTGGGTGAGGCCCTGCGGCGCATCAACGAGGGTGCGGCCATGATGCGCACCAAGGGCGAGGCCGGCACGGGTAACGTGGTGGAGGCAGTCCGGCATATGCGAGCCATCATGGACCAGATCCATAGCCTCACCTCCATGGACGAGGACGAGCTCTTCCGCGCGGCCAAGGACTACCAGGCTCCCTACGACCTCGTGGCTTGGGTAGCGGAGCACGGCGCGCTGCCGGTGGTCAACTTCTCGGCGGGCGGCATCGCGACTCCGGCGGACGCCGCGCTCATGATGCAACTTGGCGCCGACGGAGTGTTCGTGGGCTCGGGCATCTTCAAGAGCCAGGACCCAAGCAGCCGGGCCAAGGCCATAGTGGAGGCCACCACCCATTACCAGGACCCGAGCGTCCTTGCCCGGGTCTCTCGGGGACTGGGCGACGCCATGCCCGGCCTGGAGATCGGCGCCATGCGACCCGAGGAGCTCATCCAGCACCGTGGCTGGTAGCGCTCCACCGGCTGGCGCGGGGGTGGGCGTGGCCGAGAGGGACCGCCTGGACGGCGCCCGACTGACGGTAGGCGTGCTTGCGCTCCAGGGCGCGTTTCGCGAACACGTCCGCATGCTGAGCGTCCTGGGGGCCGCCGCCCGCGAGGTGCGCACACCGGGCGAATTCGACGGTCTGGACGCGCTTATCATCCCCGGCGGAGAGAGCACCACTATGGGACTGCTCATGGAGAAGGGCGGGCTGCTCGCTCCTTTGAGGGAGTTCGTCAGGAGCCGCCCCGTGTTCGGGACGTGCGCCGGTCTGATCATGCTGGCCAAGGACACGTTGGATGGGGAGCAGCCCCTGCTTGGCGCCATGGACGTGACCGTCCGCCGGAACGCCTTCGGCCGGCAGACCCGCAGCTTCGAGGCCCCTGTCGAGTTGAGCCTGGCTCCCGGCCGGAGCGACACCTTCCACGGCATCTTCATCCGCGCGCCATGGGTGGAGACGGCGGGCCCGGGTGTGGAGGTGATCGCGCGTTGCGACGGACGCGTCGTGGGGGTCCGTCAGGACCAGATGATGGGGGTAGCCTTCCACCCTGAGTTGGGAGACGACGTCAGGCTCCACGCTCATTTCCTCGAAGTGGTTGCGGCCGCCAGGGTCTGACCGGCGCCCCATCGCCGTGCCGGCGGTGATCGCGTCTGGAAAACTCCCTGGAAAATCCCGTGTTCGGGGCAGCACGGCCGCCATACTTCGTTCGGGGAAGCCGCCCTTCGGGTGATATACTGACTTGCTGGTGTGCCGCACCAGCCTGCCCGTGCATTCCTCATGTCGGCCGCTGGGCGCACTTCCCCTATGTACCACTGCCTTGCTTAGCGACAAGGAGGGTCGGTTTGATCCGATACGACGCAGACCAAGCAGCGTTCTATCGGGAGAAGTTGGTCAAGAGGGTCGAGGCAGACGTCCGTGACTGCTACCAGTGCGGCAACTGCTCCGCCGGCTGCCCGGCCGCCTTCACCTTTGACTACACTCCCAACCAGGTGATGCGAATGCTCCAGGTGGGACTCGTCGACAAAGTGCTGGATTCCAGTGCCATCCAGCTCTGCATCCAGTGTCTTACCTGCACGGCCCGCTGCCCGCGCAACATCGACATCGCCGGTATCTTCGAAGATCTCAAGACGGTCGCGACGGCCCAGGAACGTGACGTTCCCGAGCACGTGAAGACCTTCAACAGGACCTTCTTGAGCGCGGTGGCCAAGTTCGGGCGGCTACCCGAGTTCTACGACATGGCCACCTTCTATGTCGGCACGCTGAACCCCAAGATGGCCTTGGGCAACGTGGGCCTCATGGTCCCGGTCCTGGCCCGGCGCAAGATGCCGCTCATCCCGCGCCGGGCCAAAGGCGCCGACGAGGTGGGCCGCATCTACAAGAAGACCATGGAGAAGGCCAAGCAGCGCGAGAAGTCTGAGGCCAGGAAGCTGCAGCAGATCCGCGCCGCAGCCGCTGAAGCTGCAGCGGCAGCCGATGCTGCCCGGGTGGCTGCAAGTGTCGCGCCCGCCACAGCCGGACACGGGTCCGCGGCCGTCAGTGGAAGCGAGGTGGCCGGATGACCCTTGCGTACTATCCGGGGTGCGCGCAGCAGCACTCCTCAGAGGAACTCGGTCACTCCACCTGCAAGGTGCTGGACGCCCTCGGCGTCGACTACAAGGAAGTGCCCGACTGGACCTGCTGCGGTTCCACGCCGGCGCACATGATGGATCACCTCCTCGCGCAGGCTCTGGCCGCGCGCAACCTGCGCCAGGCGGCTCTCGTGGGCGACGAGCTCATGTCTCCCTGTCCCTCCTGCTATCAGCGCGAGAAGAACGCCGCTGTCGAGATCAACGAGAGCGACGAGTTCCGGGCCGAGGTCAACGAGATCCTCGACAAGCCGTACGGCGGCAAAGTCACCTGCTACTCGCTGCCCGAGTATTTGATCAACTTCGTAGGTGAGGAGAAGGTCGCTTCCCTGGTGAAGACCGACCTCTCCCAGCTCAAGGTGGTGCCCTACTATGGCTGCCTGCTCGGCCGCCCGAGCGACATGGTGGGCGAGGAGAGCGCGGAGCAGCCCATGATGATGGACCTGCTGCTACAGGCCGCCGGCGCCGACGTGAAGTGGTGGAACTACAAGACCGAGTGCTGCGGCGCCAGTGTGGGCATGCCCAAGGAGGAGATCCAGCGCAAGCTCTCCGGCAAGGTCCTGGAACAGGCCCTGGCTGCGGGCGCCGATGCCGTGGTGGTGTGCTGCCCGCTCTGCCACGTGAACCTCGACCTGAAACAGGCCCAGATCAACAAGGCCCTCGGCACCGACTACAAGATGCCCATCCTATACCTGTCGCAGGTGCTGGGGCTCGCGTTCGGCATGAGCTTCGATGAGGTGATGCTGCAGAAGAACATCGTCGACCCGCGGCCGCTCGTGAAGAAGGCCATCGCCGATGCGACCGCCATCAAGGCGGAGGAGGAGCGCAAGGCCGCAGCGAAGGCCGCCAAGGCTGCGGCTAAAGCAGCGGAGCCCGGCGAGGCCGCCAAGGCTGCGGCTAAAGCAGCGGCCGACGCGGCAGCCGGCGAGGGCGCGCCCGCCAAGGCCGACAAGGCAGCCGAAGCCGCCGCCACCGCCACTGACAGCGCGGACGAGGAGGTGGCGCCATGAGGATAGGCGTCTTCGTCTGCCATTGCGGCAGCAACATCGCCGGCACCGTCGACGTGGCCGAGCTGGCCAAGCGGGCCCTCACCCTCAAGGACGTGGTCCACGGCGAGAACATCATGTACACGTGCTCCGAGCCGGGGCAGGCCGCCATCCAGAAGGCCATCCAGGAGAAGAAGCTCGACCGGGTGGTCGTCTCGGCCTGCTCGCCGCACATGCATGAGGTCACTTTCCGGCG
>ERZ747221.2542-NODE-2542-length-15964-cov-3.612639_pt1 | contig 15964 bp, 11 predicted proteins | sample MGYA00374949_ERZ747221 | MGnify/ENA primary metagenome ERZ747221 (study PRJEB28779, sample SAMN05720172) | bioreactor metagenome | isolation source: Anaerobic biogas reactor | place: USA:Washington, USA | collected 2015-08-08 ... | reverse complement strand
TCCATGAGATGAGCCATTCGCTGGTGGCCCGGCGCTACGGCATGTCGATGAAGGGGATCACGCTCTTTATTTTCGGCGGTGTGGCTGAGATGACGGAGGAACCGACTACGCCCAGAGGCGAGTTCTTCATGGCGGTGGTCGGCCCGATCTCGAGCGTCGTGATCGGCCTGGCCTGCTACGGTGTTTACCTGGGCGGTCAGGCGGCCAACTGGCCGGAACCGGTCAACGGCGTGCTGATCTACCTGGCGGTGCTGAACTGGATACTGGCCGGGTTCAACCTCGTGCCGGCGTTTCCGCTGGACGGCGGCCGCATCCTGCGGTCGATCCTCTGGGCGGCCAAGCGCAACCTGCGGTGGGCCACCCGCATTTCGTCGCAGATCGGCTCGGGTTTCGGCATCTTCCTGATCGTGATGGGCGTGCTGTTTTTCATCAGCGGCAACTTCATCGGGGGGGTCTGGTGGTTCCTGATCGGGATGTTCGTCCGCTCGGCCGCCCAGATGTCCTACCGCCAGCTCCTGGTGCGCAAAGCCTTTGAGGGCGAGGAGGTGCGGCGGTTCATGAAGGCCGACCCGGTGACCGTCTCGCCGGACATCACCACCAAGGACCTGGTGGAGAACTACTTCTACCGCCACCACTACAAGATGTTCCCGGTGACCCGCGACGGCCATCTGGTCGGCTGCGTCAACTCATCGCAGATCCGCCAGGTGCCGCGCGAGGAGTGGTCGGAGCATCGGGTTGACGAACTGGCCGAGTCATGCCTCGAAGAGAACACCATTCCGCCCGACGCCGACGCTGTGCAGGCGCTCTCGAAGATGAATCAGACCGGCAAGAGCCGCTTGATGGTCGTCGAAGGCGATCGGCTGGTCGGGGTGATCGCGTTGAAGGACATGCTGCGGTTCCTCTCGATCAAGATGGACCTGGAGGGTGAAGGCGAGAGGCTCGGGCGAGACGAAGAGGAATAGACGCACCACATCGTCAACGGTCCGCGTCGCCGTTTGGCTGCACGTTTGGTCCGAGATGCTTTTGCCCAACTCGGCCGGTCAGACTTTCCGCGGCCAGAGCTGCTGGATTTCCTTGGGCAGCATGTTGACCACGTCCTCGACTTCGCCCTCGGAGATGCGATTCCCGATCACCCCGAACACGGCGCTGCAGATGCATTTGCCGTCGATGTCAGGGTAGTTGACGAAGTAATCGGCCACGACGCCGGCGAATTCGTCCACGTCGCGGATCTTGACCGGCTTGTCCGCGGGCGTCCAGCCCTCGTAGTACAGGCCGCGGATCAGCATGGGAAGTTGGGCGCCCAGGTGCACCGCCTCATCGACGGTCAGGCGGTCGCGAAGCGTGTGCAACACCGCCCGCAGCGCCACGTACGCCCGCTGCTCGTCCTCCCAATCCATCTGTCGGCGGATATCCTCGAGCCAGTGGTGCGTCTTCTGCAGCGTGGATTCGAAAATCTCGTGGGTCTTGAGCGTCATGGAAGGCCCCCTTTCAGAGTACGGACTTCACCTCCACGCCCAATTCTTAGCCGTCTGAGGTGGAATCTCAAGCAACTCGCATCCGACGTTCCGGATTCGGAGAACGGCTTGGGCGTCTACGGGAACCGCACATTCCCGCGTCCCTCCTGCGGCGTATCGATGGCCGGCGAAAGGGTGGCACTGAAATTCAATAACAGGCACTTGACCCGCGACCCGTCCGCAGACGACGAATGCGATTGCCGTGGGTCATTCGCTTGCAAGACGGCGTCCACATCGGATATAATTGGTGTCGTGGGGAATGGTACGGTACACATCGGACGCGCCAGACGGTATGGTATCGAAAGGTCTTTGCTCAAAGACCGGTTAATCCATCTTTTCGAGGGGTCATACCATGAATCTGTTGCAGATCGACGAACTCAAGACACTGATCGAGCAGGCCGAATCTCCGTGCGTCTCAATCTACATGCCGACGCATGAGGCGGGGCAGGAGACGCAGGAGGACCCGATCCGCCTGAAGAATCTGCTGCGACGGGCGGAGGGACAGCTTCAGGAAATGGGCATGGCGGCCGAGAAGGCCGGATCGCTGCTGAAGCCCGCCTCGGACCTGTTGCTCGACAGCATCTTCTGGCGGCACCAGAGCGACGGGCTGGCCATCTTCGTCTGTCCGGGCTTCTATCGGCACTACCGGTTGCCGCTGAGTTTTCGCGAGGTCGTGATTGCCGGTTCGCACCTGCACCTTAAGCCCCTGATGCCGCTGTTCACCGGCGACGGGCGGTTCTACGTGCTGGCGATGAGCCAGAACGGGACGCGGATCCTGCAAGGCACCCGCTACAGCGTTCGTGAACTGCGGGCCGACGAACTGCCGGCCAGCCTGGCCGAGGTGCTGCGGTTCGACGTGGCGGAAAAGCAGCTCCAGTTCCACACCGCTCCGCAAGCCCGCGCGGGCACTGGAGACGCTATATACCACGGCCACGGCAGCGGCATCGACGACGCCAAGCACAAGAAGGATCTGCTGCGGTACGTCCAGGCGATCGACCGCGGCCTGCAGAAGATGTTCGCGACGGACAAGGCCCCGCTGGTGATCGCCGGAGTCGAATACCTGCAGGCGATCTACCGCGAGGCCAACTCGTACCCGCACCTGGTGCCGGAAGGGATCGCGGGCAGTCCCGACAAGCTCTCGGCCAGACAGCTTCACGAGCGGGCCTGGCAGATCGTCGAGCCGATCTTCACCCAGGGACTCGATGACGCCATCGGCCAGTACGGCCGGCTGGCCGGCACCGAACGGGCCTCGACCGACATCAGCACCGTGCTGCCGGCCGCCCTACAGGCCAGAAACCAGTACCTGTTCCTGGCCCCGAACCATCAACAGTGGGGACGCTTCGACCCGCAGGCCGGAACCGTCGAACTGCACGAGAAGCCGGCCCGCGGCGACGAAGACCTGGCCGACCTGGCCGCCATGTACACGCTTCTGAACAACGGAACGGTCTACGCGGTGGATCCGGGCAAGCTGAACAACGGCCACCGCATCGCCGCGGTGTTCAGGTACTGAGACACATCGCCGAGCGTAACGCCGGACCGGTCCGCCGTCGTTGGGCCGGTCCGGCTTCTCTCTGCGCCGGACAGGCTGAGCCGGCTACGCGGGCGTCATTTCACCGTGCCGAGGCGGATGTTGACATCTTCGCGGCGTTCGAGGCGGTCGATCGCTCCGTCCTTGATCCAGAGGATGCGATCGGAGATGTCGAGCATCTTATGGTCGTGCGTGGCGGTGATGACGGTCACGCCGGTCTCGCGGCTGAGCTGCTTGAGCAGGCCGATGATCTCCTCGCCGGTGTGCAGGTCGAGGTTGCCGGTGGGCTCGTCGGCGAGGATGATGGCCGGCTGATTGGCCAGGGCCCGGGCGATGGCCACCCGCTGCTGCTGGCCGCCCGACAGCTCGTCCGGCCGGTGGGTGACGCGATGGCCGAGGCCCACCTGGGCCAGGACCTCCTTGGCCCGCTCGACCGCCTCGTCATAACTCCTGCCGCTGAAGATCATGGGCAGCGCCACGTTGTCGATGGCGTTATAGGCGGGGATCAGGTTGAACGTCTGGAAGATGTAGCCGATGTGGTTGCCGCGGAAGTAAGCCAGTTGCCGGCTGGTGAGCTTGGTCAGGTCCACCCCAGCCACCGTAACCTGTCCGCTGCTGGGACGATCCAGGGCCCCGATCATGTTGAACAGCGTGCTCTTGCCGGAACCGGAAGGCCCCATGATCGAGAGGTACTCGCCGCGAAAGATGTCGAGGCTCACGTCCTTCAGGGCTCGGACCACGATCTTGCCGAGGTTGAAGGTCTTGTTCAGGTTCCGGATTTCGATCAGATTTTCGTCGCTCATTACGCTATCCGTCTAGAACGGCATTTGAATGACGGCCTTGCTGAGGAACGTGATGCCCACGCCGACGGTGGTGATCAGCCCCTGCCCGCAGAAGAAACCCGCCGCCACCACCGGGATGTACTGCCGCCACTTGAGTCCCAGCTTCCGCTGGAAATAGTAGCGTCCGATCAACGCCCCGATGAACTGCGGAATGATGGCGTGCGGCATCGCCTGGCCCAGGCCGCGGATAAAGCCGTAGATGAAGAACACCGGCGTTCCGAAGAACGTCATCACGGCGAAGAGACTCAAGCCAAATCCCGCCCCGGCCGCCACGTACCAACCCTTGAACGCCTCCTCGAAGATCGAGAAATCGCCCAGCGTCGAGGAGTACATGATGCTGCGATTGGCGGCGTCGAGTTCCCACCATTCCTGGGCGAAGGGATACACCGCCGAAGGCACCTCAGCCAGACCCCAGATGAAGTTGGCGAAGAAGATCGAGGTCAGCAGGATGATCGGGTAGAGGATGATCTGGGCCTTCCAGATGCTGGTGAACTTGGTCCCGGTCAACTCGCACTGGCGGTAGAAGACCGTCATCGACCCGTAGTTGGCCATCGGAATCGGTATGAACCATACCGCCACGCCCTGGTACCCGCTGAGAATCAGGCTGGCCTCGCGGATCATCGGAATTTCGACCACCTGCCCGACCATGCCCTCAAGACGGGCGGTCACGTAGCTGATCAGCGGCGTGTAGACGAAACCGAGGAAGAACAGCACCACCATCACCCACGGATGCCAGTCGATCAGGAAGCCCGAGACGATGATGTACGCCATGGTCACGATGATGTATGACGCGACGATCAGCCACCCCTTGATGTCGCCGCGGCCCTTCGGCACGGCGGAGGCTTGTCGGACCGAGACGCCCTGTTCCCGGGCCTCGCGACGGCGTCGCTTGATGCCTTTGTAGACTTCCCAGAAACCGGCCCCCGCGATCGCGATGGAAATGCCGATCCCGAAGCTGAAGTAGAAGTCCACGTTGTTGACGAACAGCGTCTCGATCGTCCCTTGGTCCCGCGTCCACGAGTGGAGAATCCGGATGTCCGGGTGGTGCAGGATCGGGTTGACCACGAACGTCGCCACCAGGGCGATGAAGCTGCCGAGCATCCCGAAGAACGGCAGCACCATGCCGGTGATGAGCTGGCCGAAGTCCCAGCTCATGCCGGTCGCCACCGCGGGCAGCCAGTCGGCCGTCTTGGTCGTAAAATCGCTCCACGGGATCGGGAAGATCATGATCGGCTCGCCGGTCAGCGCGCCGGTCAGCGTCGGAAGCAGCAGGTAGACCGCGCCGAACGCCAACCCCAACGCCCCACCGATCGCGAACACCCGCCATCGCCAGTTGCCCTCGGATCCCTTCTCAGCCTTCTCGTCAATGTCCTCAGCCAGGGCCAGAATGCCCTGGGCCCCGATCGGGGCCATCGGGAACGGCAGCTTTTCAATGTCGCTGGTCAGCCGGAACAACCCGTAACCCAGCACCATGTTGTTAAGCTGCCCGAAAAACGCCCCGAAAATCAACAATCCGATCGCGGGCAGCCAGTCCCAGTGGAAAAACGTCCGCGACGCGTATGACGGCGAATCCGCTGCGGGAGCGAACCAGGTGGGCAGCAATTCAGCGATGCCCATGTTGATCGCCGAGTCGCTGCGAACGTAGAACTGATTCCACAAGAGACCCTGAATCTGGCCGCCCATGCCCACGCTGAGCATCATCGCCCCGGCCATGAAGAACAGCACGAACACCTCAGCCCCTTTGAGCTGCCGGTGGGCCCGACGCGCGACCTCGATGAACAGGATCACCGTCACCCACTGGGCGGCCGGCCCGATCCCCTGCCCGGCCAGCAGGGCCATGTACATCGCACCGGGCACCATCAGGAACCCGATGAACAACGCGCCGAGGAACGACGACCAGTTAAAGCCGTCCTCGAAGGTGGACGGGGCCTGCATGACCCCGCGAAACTCTTCCAGTTCCCTATCGATGCGTTCCTTTGCCATTGCCTGAAGGCCTCACTGCAATCGCGCCGTCAACTCCTCGCCGCGCCGCCGCTTGTTCCCAACTCCGCCAGCACCCGGTGGCGGTACATCTCCATCGTCTCGTGAGGCAGCGACCGCCAGATCAGGAACTGCTTGCGCAGGTCGTCGAGCAGCACCTTGTTGAGCCGCCGCCAGTCCTTCGGCTGGCCCGACTTGCGGACGAGCCGGATCTTGACCTCGTCGATCCCCTGAATCTCGCTGGGCGCACTGGACAGCTCGAACCGCTGGGTGACTCCCAGGTCGAACGGAGCCAGCGCCACCTCGCTGCTCAAACCCAGGCTGCCGTTGCGGCGCACCAGTGCGGTGCCCCGCGCCATGAATACGCCCAGCCCGGTGTCGCTGTAGTTGTCGAAGTGTTCTTTGAGGAAGCTGACCACGCCGGTAATGTCGTATTCCGACACGGTGAACGGAAACACAATGTCAAAGACGTCGCCGTCCGGGCTCGGCAGCCGCCACGAACGCAGGATGCCCGGGTTGGCGCTGCGAGACGCCTTGATCGCCGGGTAGATCGCCGAGATCAGCACCGTGCACATTACGATCAGGATGGTCACCACCGCGTTGGTCGACGAGTAGTTCATCTCCGGCACGCGGACCAGACCATAGCCGGCCAGCACCGAGAGAATCTTGAGCGACCCCTGGGCCAGCATGTACCCGCCAAGCCCGCCGATCACCGAATAGACCATCGCCTCGGCAAAGAACAGGCCCGCCACGTGCGGCGGCGCCAGACCCAGGGCGCTGAAAGTGTAGATTTCCTTCTCGCGGTCGGCGACCGATCCCAGCATCGTCCCGAAGATCACCAGACCGCCCAGCAGGATCGGGAACAGCAGGTCCTTGGCCCCGCTCGCCTCGACCACCGGACCCAGCAGGTGCCGATAGACCCCGTCCTGCCGGGTGGCGCTGACCGGGATCGGCATGATCCGCGCCAGGTCCTCAGCCGCCTCGATCGCCGCCTTCGGGTTCGCGGTGTACAGCGAAATCGCCCGCAGCGACGCCCCCATCCGCATCGCCGCTGCGTTCCCCGTAATCACCACTGAGTCGATCGGCAGCGTGGACCAGTTCTGGCGGTACTGGATGATCAGCGGGTCTTCCTTGACCATCTCGTCCATATCCTCCGTGGTGGTGCTCTTGAGCTCCACCAGGTCGACGGGCAGAATATCGCTGTCGTCCATGTCGCGGGTGATCGACACCTTGACCGGGTCCAGCAGCTTGCCCACCTCCAGCCGCTGTCCGCCGATCAGAACGTGATCGCCCGGCGCGACCTTCAGCCGCTCGGCCACCGCCTGCGTCATCCAGACCCGCTCGCCCATCTCCTGGACGCCCAGCAGCTCGGTCAAATCCTCGCGGTGCGCCAACTCGCGATCGTCAAGCCCCAACACGCCCCGCAACGCCACCACCTCGGTCCCGTCCTCGCGCGAGACCAGCGGCCCGGTCACCTGGTTCTCAGCCTCCGGAGAAAGCCAATAGCGCCGACACACGGTGGCGCTCTTGCCCCACCGCCCCATCAGCACGTCCTGGACCTCCGGGTTCATCTCGCGCCAGTTCACGTGGTGCATGAACGCGCCCGAATAGCCCGGCGTGGGCATCACGAACAGCGTGATGATCCCCTTCTCCGTTCCGAACGAGGCAAAGCACAGGATCGTGAAGGTCAGCAGGATAATCGTCACCGCGGTCAGCGCCGTCCGCAGCGGACGCCGACGCATGGTCGAAATGCCCATCGCCATCGCCGCCATGATCGTGCCGAACCGCGAAACGTCGGCCGCGTGCACCGTCGAGGTCAAACCCTGAAGCACCTTCAGCTCCACCTCGAACTTGCGCATGATGATGAAGATCACCAGCGACGAAAGCACCACCACCGCGAAACCCAGGAAGATGATGATCGGGGTCTTGGACACCGCGAACGCCGGGTGCGTGAAGAACAGCACCAGGAACGTCAAGGTGAAGATGAAGACGAACCACAGGATCTGCCGGTAAACGTTGGTCGAGCCGATCAGCAGCCGCTCCAACGCGAACGCGAACGGCACCGACAGGGCCAGCAGCACCAGCACCGCCCGCACCAGGTCGTCCAGCGTCTTGCGCGTATCGACGTAAACCGGCAGCTCAGCCATGCCGCACGAGGCGGCCAGGGCCTCGCCGACCTCGATCGGCTCGGTCCCCTCGGCCGCCGTCATCAGGTCTTCCGAGCGGCCGTGCAACTCCTCGATCGAACTGTTCATGATGTCCCGCGACCGCAGCACCGCCAGACGCGCCTCGTTGAGCCGCCAGAGGTCCGAACTAAACCGCCGGCTCGCGTCCACCGTCATCCACGGGTCGTCGGTGGGCAGTCCGTCGCCAAGGTACTGATCGTCCTTGATCAGGTCCCGGTAGTTCCCCTCCAGCGACTCGGGACCGTTGACGAACAGGGCCTGCGACCGCTCGCCGAACACCTTGACCGATCTGACCTTGTCCTCGCAGTACCAGAACACCACGCCGTCGGAGGTGGCGAAAAAGGACTTGGACGGATCGAGCAGGCTGTTACCCATGCCGTCCAGCGGCTTGGCCTCCAGGATCTCCAGCAGCGGCGGCAACAGCACCCGGCCCCACCGGCAGGGGAACATTTCCAGCCGCGTCTGAGCCTCGATGGCCGACTCCTGTGTGCTGGCGTACGTGGGAAGCCCGCGCGAATCGAACATGAGGGCCATACCGCTGGGTAGCAGCGCCAGGTCGATGATCGGACCGAAGGCGTAGCAGCCGTTCTGGTCGGTCAGCATCACCTGAAAGTTGTCAAAACCGTACGATTTGCAGGGTTGGTACATGTAGCGGGCGCCCGGCTGAGGCGGCAGCTTGACCACCGCCCCGGTCATCGGCTTGGTCGGCATCGAGCTGCCCGGAGGCTTGCCCATTGCCATCGCCCCTTCGGCGCGGTTGCCGCTGAATTGCGGCCAGATGTATCCCCGTTCCTGCGCCACCGATCTGTGCTGCGAGAGCCCCTCCTCGCTGGCCACCGCCCCCAGCAGTTCCGAAGCCTCCCCGATCTGGCTCGCCATCCGCGCCAGGTCAAGCCGGTCCAGCGTGTCGTCCGGAGTGCCCTCGCGCGACAGGTCCTCCTGGACCGTACCCAGGGCCAGGTTGTAGATGCCCATCCGCCCGGCGATCTCCCCGCTGTGGATCAGAAAGGGCGCGGTCAACAGCAGCCGCGGAGCGCTCAGCATCCCGTCGGCCGAGGCCCGCTCGAAACTTCCAATCTCACGTCCGCCCGCCTTGAGGCCGTCGCAGGCCGCCAGGAAGTCCCGCTGAACGCTGCTGTAAAGGCCCGGGTTATCCTTGTCCGAATGGAAGTACGAGTCGCCTCCGATCAGCAATCCCCAGCGGGCCGTCGCGTCGCCGAACAGGAACGAGGTGTGCAGGCAGATCCAGTCGTCGCCGATCAACTCATTGAGCCGGACGTCGGCGTCAAGACCCCCCTCGTCGAAGTCGAGTTGGACCATCCGAATGCGGATGTCCTCGCGGACCTCGTCGAAGACCTGGTCGAATTCATCGCGAAGGTTCTGAGCCACCGGCGCCTTGGTATCCAGAAGAGCCCGGCGCACGTCGTTCCACTCGTCCTTGCGCTGCTCCGCCTCGTCGATCCGGGCCTGGATTTCCTGGTACTTCGGCGAGTCATTCTCAAGCGCCTGCCGCTGCTCGCGAAGCCCGGCCAGCCGGTCGGTCAGGTCATAGGCGTGTTCCTCAGCCTTCCGCTCGAGCCGCTCGGTCAGTTCTCCACGCACCGCGGACGGGGCAACGGCCTGGAGGGGCTCGGCCTGGGCAAGCACCTTTTCGATCGCGGTCAGAAAACTCCGCTCACGATCCAGATAGCCTTGGCGGGCTTCGGTGGTCACCTTCGCATGCCGTTTGTCCAAGGCCCGGTAGAACGCGCAGCTTCCCATGTGCCCGCGGGCCTGGGCGTCCAGAAACGCGACCAGCACGTGCCGCCTCGGGCGGTTGGTCTTGATGTGCTCGGCGAACGCGAGCAACCCGGCGCAGTTGGCCGCGCCGCGGGCGCCGGGACTGATCTGCGGCGCCTCGCCAAAACTGTCCAGGTTGGCCGCCGCCACCAGCACCTCATCAGCCCCCATCGCGAACCGCGGGTCGGTCCCGCGGAAAAATCCGAACACATTGCGCCCGGCCACCCGCTCCCAGACCACCTCGCTGTGGATGGTGGCCTTGGCCCCTTCGGGCAAGTCCTGCCGCGAACCGTTATAGTAGAACCGCAGCAGGTTGGTGTCGGCGGACAGCACGTGCGACTCCGAGGCCCGCAGGTCGCCCTCGCGGACGAAGATCACCGCCTTGGCCCCCAACCGAAACGCCCGCAGCCACTCCCGGCCGCTGTTGTAGTCGAGCACGACGATGCACCCGCGCGGGCTGCGGGTTCCGTAGTGCTCGGGCCGCCCGGTCCCGGCGTGGAGGATCGGCCCCGTGATCCCGCCCTCCGGAGTCACCGGCGGCACGATCCCGTTCGGGCGGATCGCGAACAGCTCCAGCCGCCGCGTCCCGCCGTCCTCGCCGCCGGCGATCTGAATCTCGCAGCGGTTGGTTCGCGTCTGGGCCGCGGGAAATTCCTGGACCACCACCGCGTCGGCCCCGATCCCCTCAAGCCGCCCACGAACGTATTCCGCCGCCTGACGGTACTCCTTGGTTCCGGTCAGCCGATGGGGCGAGGCGGTCAGCTCGGCGCAATCCTTCTGAAACTGCGCCACATCCGCGCGCCCCCGCGCCACCGGAATCACAGACAGCGCGATCGCAACGGCAATCGCCGCGCTCCGCGAGAGGGTCCCATTCGTGTTGGTCGTTTTCCGCATGGTCTCTAGTGCTCTTCGTCGTCGATCGCTCCGACCTCGATGTGGACCTCGTCGCGCCGGGCGATCCGCTCGATCTGCCCGTCGCGAATCCACATCAGCCGGTCGCAGATGTCCAGCATCCGGTGGTCATGGGTCGCGCAAATGATGGTCACGCCCCGCTCGCGGTTCAGCCGCTGAAGAATGGTGAGAATCTCCCGCCCGGTGTGCAGGTCCAGGTTGGCCGTCGGCTCGTCGCACAGCAGAATGCTCGGGTTGTTGGCCATCGACCGGGCGATCGCCACCCGCTGCTGCTGGCCGCCGGACATCTCGATCGGGCGATGGAACCACCGCTCCTTGAGGCCCACGATCTCCAGCAGCGACATGCCGCGAACCCGCGCCTCGTCCGGACCGACTCCGGCGAACGCCATCGGCGTGGTCACATTCTCCAACGCCGTCATGTACTGAATCAGGTTGTAGCTCTGAAAGATGTAGCCGATCTTGCGGCAGCGCAGAAACGCCAGCTCCACCGCCGTCAACTGCGCCACGTCCACCTCGTCGATGAACACCCGCCCGCTGGTCGGGCTGTCCAGAGCCCCGATCATGTTGAAAAACGTGCTCTTGCCTGAACCCGACGGCCCCATCACCGAGATGAACTCGCCGGTGTAGATCTCGACGTTGACCCCTCGCAGGGCCTGCGTCTCGACCTCCTTCTGCATATAGGACTTCTTTAACGCGATCGCCCGGATGATGACCCGCCGCTCATCGCCGCCGGACCTGGCCGCCGGTTGCGGCTGGGTCTGGGCCACAGTCGCGACCTGCGCCGTTCCGCCCTTTTCGCTCGATGTCCTGGTTGCTTTGTTTTTCTTCGCCATCGTCAACCGCACTTGGGTTTGGTGACCGAAGCCCTCCGAGGCCCCGGATCCGTTTCGCTACTCGATGCGCATCGCCTCCATCGGCGCAAGCCGCGCCGCCTTGAACGAAGGATAGACCGCCGCGACCGCCGCCAGCACCACGCCCACCACCGTGGCTGCAATCGCCGCCGCCGTCAGGTCGCCCGCCGGAGTCGCGCCGAACATCAATGATCCGAACGAGCCGATCATCCGGCCCAAAGCGATCAGCACGCCGCCGACCGCTCCCATCACGCCGCCCACCACGCCCAACAGGGCCGCCTCGAGCACGAACATCAGCATGATCGAACCGTCCAGCGCCCCGAGGCACTTGAGCGTCGCGATTTCCCGAAACCGTTCCGTCACCGACATCAGCATGGCGTTGGCGATGCCGACCACGCAGACCAGCATCGAGACCAGCATCAGCCAGGTCATCCGTTCGCCGACGCCCAGAAATCCGCCGCTCAGGTCGCCGCCCAGATGCTCAGCCCGCACCAGGCTCGCGAACTCAGCGTCCACGCCCGCCAGTTCCACTGTCCGCTCGACGGTCAGGCCCGCCGTGTCCAGTTCACCCTCCCGCATCTTCGCCAGGTACCACTCGGCGTTCTCGCGGCTGCCCACGAAATCCCAAAGCGTCTGAACCGTCACGTCCGCCGGCAGCACGTCCAGCCGGGATGACAGCGCCTTGCGTATCGCCGGTTTGTTCACGCTGTCCTCGAGAATGCGAACGTCCACCATCCGCCGCGCCTCGCGGGCCACCGCGCCGGCCTCATCCTCACCGAGTCGAAAACCCGCCGCCCGGACCGCCTGGCCGAACTGACCCGTCGCGTCGGTCAGCGCGTCCACCACCGGACGCCCATCCAGAACCTCCCGCACCTGCCGGATGGCCTGCCGACGACCCTCCCGAATCCGCTGAACGCGGCCTTCGATCTCCGGCCACTGACCCACGAAATCCCTGAACTGCTCAATCGTTCCCGGAAACCGCACCGACTTCATGCCGGCCAGGGCGTCCTCGAACCGCTCCATCCGACCGGTCTCACGGAGGCTTCTGAAGATATCCGAACCCTCGGCGCCGGCGACCATCCGGCGTCTCCGGCCGTAGTCCAGCTCGCCGAAGAACGTCAGGTACTCCGCCGCCCGGCAAACCTGCTCGTGAACTGCCTGCATCTCGCCGGGGTCGAATCCGGCCAGGACCTGCGATTCCTGGTAGAGTGGAGAATCCGGCTCGGCCTTGCCCAGATTCAAAATGATGTCCTCGGCTGTGCCCGGCACCGAAAGCCGCGCAGCCCAGACCGCCGCGTGCCGCAGTTCGCGCAGGCGATCGGCGCTGTTCTCCAGCACCGATTTACGGATCAGACTCTCCCCTACGATATTCATCAGAAAGGCCACCGCCACCGCAATGACCACCACCGTCACCAGCGAGCGAAACAGCCGATAGCGAATCCCGATGATGGTGATCGAAAGGGTTCGAGAAAACCCCATCGTCGGCTGCTGCTGAATGTCGATGACCTTCATTAAGTTCTGGTTCCTGTCGGTGTCGCGTGTCCTATCCGAGCACCAGGGGCCTTCGCTCCTGCGGCGTCGCCCATCCACCTCGTCCGACGGTCGGACAGGCCCTCCAGCATACCTCGCAACTCCTTCGAGAGCAACCGGTTAAATGCCCGCCATGCTGCCTCTGACGGGGCCGGACCGAAACATCACTGCAACTGCTCAGACTTCACCGCCGCAGCGGTCGCTGACCGCATCAAGCCTCTTCTACCATCGCCAACGCACCGCGCTGCACCAAAAGACGCAAATATCCGGTGATCGAAACGCGGGATTCGTGAAAAGACAGGCTATGGCGGGCGGCGAAGCAATCGGTCACCTCCTCAACCGTCCGACGGCCGTCGCACAAATCCCATACTTCCGCCCCCAGCCCTTCGAGCACCAGGGACTTGCTCGCCGCGGGCCGGACCATCCAGGAAATCGGCGGAAACAGATACCACGGCCGAAGGTTGGGAATCGCGATCCGCAGGCAGCCGTCGCTGCAGGCCGACACCTTGGCCGCTGCGTTCCGCACCGGCCGGGCCAGCAGCATCTTTTGCCACGACTGGTCCGGTTCCTGTGCCGTTACTTTTCTTTTAGCCATAAGTCTCGCTCAAGCTTTTGCAGCAACAGAGCCGGCCGCCGGCCAGGGGAAGATTGTCGGAGGTTCTGGCGGTCGGCCGCCGCTCGGAAATCCGGTAGAGACGGCCGTCGGTCGGACAAATCCACGCCGCCGTCCGGTAGCAGCCCCCCCTGCCGAACCAGCTTCGACCGCCTCGACGGTTCGTCGAATCCACCAATACCGTTTCAATCTGGTGATCGGCAATCCGGTCCGTAGCAGCCTGCGGCTCGCGCGCCTCGACTTCAAGCCGGCCCAGCAGCCACTCGCGCACCGTCCCATTCAGCCAGTGCGAGACCATGCCGATACGCTCGAAGGTCTCGCGGAACTTCTCGGAATTCGGCCGGCCGAAGACCAGCTTCGCCAGACCCGGTTCGACCTGGCAATCCTGAAGGCTCAGATCGTCCGAAGCCAGCACGTTCATCCCAAACGCCCGCCACGGCCGTAGACCGTCTGATCGGACCGGCTCTTCGCCGATGCTGGCGAGCACCAACCGTTCCAGTCCCTTGTCGCGGTCCTGCGGCCAGACAAAGACCGCCTCGAGCAGCAGCGACTCGGTCGGTGCGTACCATCCAAACCGGCTTGTCATCTGCGACCCGATCCGTCCCTCGAGCCCCTGCCAGCCGGCAGTGGCGATTCGCCGGCTGTTCTCCATCCCCCGCTCGCGCTCCAGCTTGGCTTGGTAATCCGAGAGCATCCGGTTGTAGTCCGGCGGACCGATCACCTTGCGCCAGCTCAGCTCCAACCGAAACTGATACCGGTCGGCGAAGCCGCACCGGCCCACGTCCGTCTTCCGCGAAAACTGGAGCATCTCCCAGTCGTCGGGAAGCTCAATCCGAATATGCCGCCATGTCCATAACGTCATTCACACCGCCCGATCGTCGGCCATCAGTCTGCGTGAAGGCCGTCCTGGATGCCAGTGTCCAACCAATCGTATGCCTGCCGTCACCGGTATCATCATACACTACCGTCTTGCCTCGCGACCACCGTTTTACACCGCCTATAGCGGCAGGACAAAAAACCGCCTCGGCGGTTCGCCCGTCACCAGGTAGCAGATCGCCCCGATGATCACCCCCACCACCGGCCCGCTGCTCGATAGCGCCGAGGACGTCACACTCACGATCGGCCGAGCGCTCGGCGAGTCCGCGGCCGCGGCCGACCTGCTTGCCGGGGCCGACCAGGCGATCGCCGACTTCGTCGCCGCCAACCCAGAGCTCGACGGCAAGACCGCCGTCTTCGCTCCCCGCGAAGGCACCAACACGGCCGTCTTCATCGACGAGAGCGCGGCGAGCGTCGCGCTGCTGCGGCAACTCGGCCTGCAAACGCCCGACGAAGTCACGTCGCTTCCGGGCGACCGGATCTTCGGGGCCACGTTCATCAGCGACGAGCAGATCGCGGTCATCGACTCGGCCGACATCGCGATCGTCGGCCTCTACACAGACGAGGCGCGCGAGGCGTTCCTCGCGATGCCCACCGTCGCGAGCCTGTCGGTCGCGTCCGAGGGGCGGCTGATCCCGATCGACCGCACGCTCGGGGCCGCACTCCAGACACCGAACCCGGTCAGCGTCCACTACCTCCTGAGCGAACTCGGTCCGCGGATCGCGGCTGCGGCCACCTGACCGATATGTCCGACGGGCGGCGACGAGTCCGCACTTCCCGCGATCGAAGTCCTGCTCGAACAGCCGCCGTCACCCGTGGCCGAGGTGACGGCGGTGGTCGAAGCTGATCCGAGCCATCACCGTCACGGCGGAGGCATCGACTGGCACGAGCCCGACGGCGCGACCCCCGGAGCGCAGATCCTCGAACGGCTCGACGAGCTGGTACCCCACACGGCCGACGTGGTCGTGTGGGTGGCCGGCGAGACCGCGTTCGTACGCGCCGCCCGCGCCCGCCTGAACGCTCGTACCGAGCCGCCCCGCCATGTGCGTGCGGCCGGCTACTGGCGCCGCGCCCGGACCTCCACCGAGCTCGACGAGCAACTGCTCGTGCGGACCCGAGAACTGATGACCGCAGGCGGCGACCTCACCGAGCTCGACGACTTCGCCCTCGCCATCCCGGACTGACGTCGCTCTGATCTGGCCGCGGTGAGCTACACGATGGCGTTGGCGCGGGCGACCTCGCCGAGCCAGCGGGCGCTGGGTTTGACCGTGCGACCGAAGTTGGTGGGGTCGACGGCGATCAGGCCGAACGTCTTCGCGTAGCCGGCCATCCACTCGAAGTTGTCGAGCAGCG
>ERZ747221.2513-NODE-2513-length-16163-cov-3.296593_pt1 | contig 16163 bp, 12 predicted proteins | sample MGYA00374949_ERZ747221 | MGnify/ENA primary metagenome ERZ747221 (study PRJEB28779, sample SAMN05720172) | bioreactor metagenome | isolation source: Anaerobic biogas reactor | place: USA:Washington, USA | collected 2015-08-08 ... | reverse complement strand
CGTCTCTTCACCGGCTATCGTATGAACTGGACGCGCACCGCGCTGGCGTGGGACGCGGACCGGCGCGCAACAATCGCGGCGCGGGTAGACGCCGTGATTCGCAGTGGTGAGTTCGAGAGTAACGCGCTTGAGCGCCGCTACCACGTCGAAGGGTTGGACGATCAGGCGCACAGCGGCGCCAGCCTGATTGCGCTGGCAGATGTGATTCGCGCCCTCGACAAATTCGAGTTGAACGACGACAATCAACCATAGCCAACACATGTGGCTTCCCGCGCGACCAGCGCATCCGGCAGACCGGGCGCGTGCCCGGCACGGACTCCAACCTCATCGAGCAAGAGGAGAGGCAACTCATGAACGAAAACAGCGAAATTCCGGTCAACAGCCTGGCCGAGACGGAGAATTACACCGCCTGGACTGCCGACGAACCGGATGGCGAGCGCACGTACCATCTTGAGCTTGGTCCGGTGACGGCGCATTTCTTCCAGGAAGAGTGGGAAGAGTTCATCGACCTGATCCGCGACGCCGGCGATGCCGGCGCGAAACTGGTCGCGACGCGTATCCCCAATGCCGCGAACCTGCTCTGGATCGAGGCCCAGCGCGGCACCGACCTGCAGAAGCTGCGCGATATGCTCGCCGATGTGCCCGGACGCACCGAGTACTGGGATATCGAGGGCGAGAATGTCGGCTTCGAGATGGCCCTCGTCGCGCCCCAGCGCCTGGGCATAGCGCGCATAGAGGGTCGCGCCGAACAGCCGCATCTGGCTGCCGCCGTCGTTCACATAGTACTCGCGCTGCACGTCATAGCCCGCCGCGGCCAGCACCGAGGCGATGGCGTCGCCCAACACGGCGTTGCGTGCCGAGCCCATGTGCAGCGGCCCCGTCGGGTTGGCGCTCACGAACTCGACCTGGACGCGCTGCCCCTTGCCCAGATCCACGTTGCCGTAGGTGTCGGGCGCCGCCAGGATCGCCGACACCTGATCGGTCAGCCAGGATGCGGCCAGGCGAAAGTTGATGAACCCGGGATGCGCCACCTCTACCGCCGCGATGGCGGGGTGGCGCGGCAGGCGGCGCACCACCTGCTCGGCGATCTTGATGGGCGCCATGCGCGCCAGACGCGCCAGCTGCATACACACAGGCGAGGCGAAATCGCCCATGGACTCTTGCTTGGGACGCTCCACAACGATCTCTTCCGGCACGTCGAACGGGGGGAGATCACGCTTGCGCTGGGCCGACTTGATAGCCTTGGCGAGGTTGCGCTGAAGGTCGCGACTAACTGTCGCAGTATCGATGATGGTCACGCTATTTCATCTCCATCCAGTTCATGCCCGTGGCCGCCTCCACCTTGAGGGGGACGTCGAGCGTGTAGGCCCGTTCCATGGTCTCCACCACCAGAGCTTGGGCGCGCTCCAACTCGGACTCGGGCACCTCGAGCACCAGTTCGTCGTGCACCTGCAGTACCATGCGCGACGCCAGCCCCTCCTCGCGCAGCCGACGATCGAGCACGATCATGGCCAGCTTGATGATATCGGCGGCGCTCCCCTGAATCGGCATGTTTACCGCAGCGCGCTCGGCGGCGCGCATGTTGTTGTTGGCGGCGCTTCGCGAGCGCAACTCGGGGAAGTAACGCCTGCGCCCCAGTAGCGTCTCCACATAGCCATCGCGGCGCGCCCGCTGGATCGTCCCCTCCAGGTACTCCTTCACCCCCTGGAACCGGGTAAAGTAGGCGTTGATGAACTCGCGCGCCTCGGGCACGCTGAGCGAGGTGCGCGCCGCCAGGCCAAAGTCCGACATGCCGTACATCAGGCCGAAATTGATCGTCTTGGCCATGGCGCGCTGGTCCGACGTGATCTGTGCCAACGGCAGCCCAAAGATGGCCGCCGCCGTCGAGGCGTGCACGTCCTCGTCCCGGTGGAAGGCGCCCATCAGCTCCGGATCCTTGGAGAAATGCGCCAAGAGCCGCAGCTCCACTTGCGAATAGTCGCACCCCAGAAGCAAGTGTCCCTCAGGCGCGATGAACGCCGCTCGCACGGCGCGCCCCAGCTCGGTGCGCACCGGAATGTTCTGCAGGTTGGGGTCGCTGGACGACAGGCGGCCGGTGTTGGTGCCCGTCTGGTTGAACGAGGTGTGCACCCGCCCCGTCTTGGGGTTGATCAGCGCCGGCAGAGCGTCCAGGTAGGTGCTCTTGAGCTTGTCGATCTGTCGATATTCGAGCAGCAGCGCCGCGATGGGGTGCTGATCCTTCAGCCCCTCGATCACGGCGGCATCCGTCGAGAACCCCGTCTTGGTGCGGCGCCCGCCGGGGAGCCCCAGCTCCTCGAACAGCACCGCCCCGAGTTGCTTGGTAGAGTTGATGTTAAAGGCGTGCCCCGCCTCGCGAAAGATGGCCCCCTCGAGTTCGCCCAGGCGTTCAGCCAGCTGGCGCGACATGGCCTCGAGATAGCCGCGATCCACCACCATGCCGTGCTCTTCCATGCCCACGAGCACCGGCACGAGCGGCAACTCGATCTCATTGTACAGCGACCACTGGTCGCGTTCCTTGAGTTCGCGCTCCAGCACCTCGCACAGGCGCAGCGTCACGTCGGCGTCGGCACAGGCATAGGGCGCCACCCTAGCGACGCTCACCTGGTCCATGCGCAATTGGTTCTTGCCGGTGCCGATCAGCTCGTCGATGGTCGTCATCTCGACGTTCAGCCGCAGCCAGGCCTGATTCTTTAGGCCGATGCCGCGCCCGTCCGGCTCGAGCAGCCAGGCGGCGAGCATCGTGTCGGAGCAGGGACCACCCAACGGCATGCCGTGTTGCGAGAGGACCATCATGTCAAACTTGGCGTTGTGACATACCTTGGGGATCGATGCATCGGCCAGCAGAGGCCCCAGCCTAGCGCGGACGACGTCCAGGTCGAGCTGCGGCCCGGGACGCAGGCGTTCGTCGTGCCCCACCGGCAGGTAATAGGCCACGCCCGGCTCCGCCGACAGAGAGATGCCAACCAGCCCGGCCCGCATGGCATCGGTGCTGGTGGTCTCGGTGTCAACGGCCAACGCCGTCGCCCCGCGCAGGCGCGCCACCAGTGCGTCCAGCGCCTCCACCGAATCGACAGTGGTATAGTCGCCGATGGGCGCGCTGCCGTTGGCGCCGGCCGCCTCGGCGCGATCGGCCGCGCCAAACAGGCCGAGCTGCGTCACCGGCCCCTCCGCCCTCCCCTGGGGGATACGCCCCACGAGGGTGCGGAAGCCGAGTTCGCGCAGCAGATCCATCACCCGCTGCCGGTCAAAGTCGCCCCAATGACTCTTCTCGAGGTCCATGGGCACGTCCAGGTCGCGGACGATGGACACCAGGTGCTTGCTGAACGCGGCGCTCTCGCGCCCCTGCTCCAGCGCCGAGCGAAAGCGCTGGGGTGAGACCTCGTCGAGGTGCTCGTAGATCACCTCCACCGAGCCGTGTTCCTGCAGCAGCTTGGTGGCCGTCTTTTCCCCCACCCCCGACACGCCGGGGATGTTGTCTGACGAATCGCCCATGAGCGCCTTCAGGTCGACGAGTTGCGACGGTGAGAGGCCATAGCGCTCCTTGATCGCCTCCTCGTCGTACAGCGCCACGTCGCCAAAGGTGCGCCGTGGCACCAGCACGCGCACGCCCTCGCCGATGAGCTGAAAGACGTCGCTATCGCCCGTCACGATGATCGTCTCGAGGCCGGCCGCCTGCGCCTTGGCCGAGAGCGAGCCCAACACGTCGTCGGCCTCGTACCCCTCCATGATGCAGATGGGGATGCCCAGCGCCTCCAGCAGCTCGCGGATGCGGCCGATCTGGGCCCGCAGATCATCGGGGGTCTCGGCGCGGTGGGCCTTGTACTCGGCATACTCCTCGTGACGAAAGGTGCGGCCGACGTCGAAACTCGTGATGACATAGTCGGGCTGATAGTCGGACAGCGCCTTCAGCAGCATGTTGGCAAAGCCAAAGGTGGCGTTGGTCGGCTCGCCCGTCGGGCTGGTCAGCGGCGGGATGGCGTGGTAGGCCCGATAGGCCAGTGCGTGGCCATCGATCAGCATCAGCCGCTTCTTGTCGCTCATGGTGCTCCCTCCATCAGCACATTATACCACAGTCGGAGATATGGAACGAACGTTCTCGGCATGCGACGGTCGGCAGTCGGCCGTCGCATGCCAACTCCGCTTGCCAAAACCGCCCTTCCCGTGGTATCCTCTAATGCCGGGCCGATCACTCCCTTGTTGATCGGTCCCTTGTATGGAACTGGAGTGCCTTGACGGGAGAGTGGATCGCTTGCTGAAACAGCTCGTTCATAACGGCATTGTCATCCCAGAGCCGCCCGAGCCGGTGGGTCTGGTCATCACCGTGCGTGGCAAGCCCGTGGCGCTGACGCCCGAGCAAGAGGAGATGGCCCTCGCCTGGGCGCGCAAGAAGGACACGCCCTACGTCCAGGATGAGGTCTTTGCCGCCAACTTTTTCGCCGATTTCTCCGCCGCCCTGGGGATCGACCCGCCCCTCACGCCGAGCACGAGGCGTGGGAGTGGCCTCCCCCTCACGCCGGACGAGATCGACCTGACCCCCGCCTATGCTGTGGTAGACGCCGAGCGTGCCGCCAAGGAGGCGATGACGCGCGAGGAGCGCAAGGCCGCCGCCGCGGCGCGCAAGGAGGTACGTGAGGCGCTCAAGGCGCGCTACGGCTATGCCATCGTCAACGGCCAGCGCGTCGAATTGGGCAACTATATGACCGAGCCCTCGGGCATCTTTATGGGGCGCGGAGAGCACCCCCTGCGTGGCCGCTGGAAGGAGGGCGCCCGCCGAGAGGATGTGACGCTCAACCTCAGCCCCGACGCCCCGCCCGTCGAGGGGAACTGGCAGGAGATCGTCTGGCAGCCCGAGTCGCTGTGGGTGGCCCGCTGGAAGGACAAGCTGGCCGACAAGCTCAAATACATCTGGCTCAGCGATACCGCGCCGGTCAAACAGCAGCGCGAAGCGCTCAAGTTCGACAAGGCGGTGGACCTCGACGCCGAGATCGACCGCGTGCGCGCCCGCATCCAGCTGGACCTATCCCACGAGAACGCGCGCCGGCGCATGATCGCCACCGCCTGCTATCTCATCGACACCCTCTGCCTCCGCGTCGGCGACGAAAAGGACCCCGACGAGGCGGACACCGTGGGCGCCACCACGCTGCGCCCCGAGCACGTGACCATCCGCGACGATGGCGTGGTCGAGTTCTGCTTCCTGGGGAAGGACTCGGTAGAGTGGAACAAGTCGCTCCAGCCGCCCCAGATGGTGCTGGACAACCTGGCGGAACTCGTCCGCAATGCCCGGCCGTCGAGCCCCAACGGCAATGGCGATCGCAACCACCCTACCCGCGACAAGCCGCAGCTCTTCCCGAACGTCTCGAGCCGTGACGTGAACGCCTACCTGTCGGGCATCCAGCCCGGGCTGACCGCCAAGGTGTTCCGCACGCACCACGCCACCGCGGCGGTGGAAAAGTCTCTGGCAGCCTCGGGCGTCAAGCCCCGCCATCCGGAATATGTCAAGTGGCAGGCGGCGAACATGGCCAACCTCGAGGCGGCCGTGCTCTGCAACCACACGAAAAAAGAGACGGGCAACTGGCCGGCGACGCGCCAGCGCTACCAGGAACGCCGCGTCAAGGCCGAGGAGCGCGTGGCGCGCTACCAGGTGCAGGTCAAGGAGTTCAACGACGCCTATGCGGCGCTGAAAGAGGAGGCGCGCGCCAAGGAGGGGGAGGCCGCCACCGATGAGCGCCGCAAGCGCGTGCGCCAGCGCTACCAGAAGCGCCTGGCGACGGCGCGCCGCCGCACCCAGACGGCCCGAGAGCGCGTGAGCAAGGCGCAGATCGCCCTGGGCAAGATCAAGGCCCAAGCCACCATCGCCTCGAAAAAGCGCACCTGGAACCTGGGCACCAGCCTCAAGTCCTATATCGACCCGCGGGTGTACTACCGCTGGGGCCAGGAGGTCGACTATGACGTCCTGGAGCGCTACTACCCCACCATCCTGCGGCGCAAGTTCGCTTGGGTGCGCTCCGAGGCGGAGGAGGAGGCGCGTGAGAGCGAGCAGATCAAACACCTCACGGCGCGCACCTGCATGGCCGACGACCTCCACGCCGTCGCCGAGTTGTTTCGCAGCCTGAACGCCCAGTACCCGGAGGCAGAGTTGCCCGTAGAGGTGGACGCCATCGACGCCCGCTACCTGCCCCACTTGGGCGAGCCCTGGCGTGAGGCGATGGTCGTGCTGGGTGAGGAGAGCGAAGTCGTGGCCTTTGCCGCCCTGGGGCCGGCGTGGACCAACGGCAGCGACGAGCCCGTCCTGGACATCTTTGCGGCCGTGCGCCCCGAGTCGGCCACCCCCGCCCTGCACCGCCTCCTGGTGCGCGAGCTTGCCAGGCGGCAGGACGCCTACCGCCTGAACAACCCCAAGGAGCAGGCCGCCATGGTGCCGAGCGAGCCCGGGTGGCTCAGCTACGCCCCGGAACTGGCCGAGGCGCTGGGTCTCGTCGAGACCGAGGACGAAGAGGACGTGGCTGAGGACGAGGAATAGGCAACGCGTGCGACGCCGACCCGGCGTTGAACCGCCGGACTAGGCTAGACATAGACCCCTGCGGGGCCATAGTGAGCCCCGCAGGGGCTTTTTGCGCACGATGTATGGCGCCGGGCGGCGCGCACCGGCGTGCGCGCCCTACACCCACATCCCGCGACATCGCCGGGACGACCGCTACCGCCATGGGGCTCTTGTCGCGCCACGCGGCGCTACGACGCAAAGGCGGTAGGGGCCGGACGCTGTCCGGCCCGCGGCGTCCCGCGGCGCACACCGGCGTGCGCGCCCTACGCCCGCGTTCGGCGACCTTGCCGGGCCGACAATCAGCCCCGTCGGGGCCTCTATGGTGCCACGGCGTGGCGCCGTCGCCGGAGGCGTTCACCCCCTGGCTCTGCCGCCGTTGCCGGCCGAACTCATCCCCCGGTCCCCGCCGGCGGCAGCCCGCGTGGGTTCTCGTCGAGCGGCACCACGTCCGCCGTGCGGAGGTACCAGTCCAACAGGCGCGACTCGAGTTCCGCCCGAACCGCGCCATAGCGCGCGTCCCCATAGATGTTACACAGCTCTTGTGGGTCTGCCCGCAGGTCGTAAAGCTCGCACACGTCGGCGGTGCGGCGCACGAGCTTCCACTCGCGCGTACGGATCATCGCCGAGCGGCACACGCTCGCGGGGTGCTCCTGTTGCTGCAGCCCCTTGGGCCAGTAGATGTGCTCCGGCGACCGCGGGATATCGTACTCGGCCCAGCGCCCCTCGAAGCAGTGCGGCTCGTGGGGGGCATAGCCCCCCTCGGCAAAGGCGGCCCGCCCCGCATCCCCTGGCGCGCCACCCAACTGGGGCACGAGCGAGCGGGCGAAATGGGTGTGTCGCGCCTCCACGCCGGTCAGCTCCAACGCCGTGGCCATGATGTCGAACAGCTCCACCGGCTCCTCGACCACGTGCCCCGCCCGGTTGCCGGGCGACCGGATGATGAGCGGCACGCGCGTCAGGCAGTCATCGAGAGCGCTGGGCCATTTCTCCACCAGGCCATAGTCGCCGGCCCAGTCGCCGTGGTCGGCGGTGGCCACCACCGTCGTCTCCTCGGACAGGCCGGTCTCGTCCAGAGCGTCTAGCAGCTGCCCCAGCATCCAGTCCACGTAGGCGTTCATCCCTAGGTACACCACCTGGATGCGCTCCAGGTGTCCCTCGGGCAGGGCATCGAGTTCGCGATAGCGCCGGATCAGCTCGTGGAACGACGGCTTGCCGTCCAGCCCCGCCGGTCGCAGGGGCGGCACGTCCTCGGGCCGGAACATGCTGTGAAACGGCTCGGGCGCACCGTAGGGCGGGTGCGGCATGCTCAGGGGTAGATAGAGCACAAAGGGTGGGTCGCCCGGCCGCCGCGACCGCACAAAGTCGATCCCCGCCTGGACGTTGCGCATGTCGGCGGTGTCTTCCAGGCCGCCAGGGAACGGCTCGCACAGGAAAGAGTAGTGGCCGGGCTCGCCGTAGGCGCCCAGGTTGGGGCCGGCGTGCCCGCCGTCCGCGTGAGCGTAGCGGTCGACGCACGAGGCGAAACACTCGGGCGCATACAGATCGTTCTTGCCGTGCCACTCGATATGGTAGCCCGCCTCGCGCAGGTACCCAAAGAGGCTCGGCTCGTGGGGACGCAGCAGGTGCCAGAGGGTACGGTGCCCCGCGGTGTGCGGGTACCAGCCGGTCATGAAGGAGCAGCGCGACGGAGAGCAGACGGTATGGGCCACGTGGCACTGGTCAAAGCGCACCCCATCCGCCGCGAGACGATCGTAGTTGGGCATCCGCACCAGCGGATGCCCATAACACGAGACGCTCTCGGCGCGCTGTTCGTCGGGGATGAACAGCACCAGGTTCATCTCAGTACGTCATCACCCGGGGCAGTTCCTTCGCCTGGGCGATCCAACTCGCCACCTGGGCGCGACCGGGCATGTGGCGCACGAGCTTTTTCTCGGCGTTCAGCGCCACCAGCGCCTCATAGAGGTTGTCGGGGTTGCGCTGGGCGAGCTCGGGCACCGTGTCGACGCCGGCCGCCTCGAGCAGGTCCGAGTACTCTTCGCCCACGCCCTTGATGCGGTACAGATCGGCACGGTTTACCCACTCTAGGATGAGCGTGCCGCTGATGCCCGTCTTCTCTTCGAGTTCCTTGCGCCCCTTGGCGCTGGCGCCCTTCTCCAAGAGGGCCTCGGTGGTGTTGATGTCAACGGCCTGCAGCTTGGCGCGATACACCTCGCCGATCCCCTCGATGGTGATGATGTCAGCCATGGTATGTCTCCTCGCGTAGGTGATAGAGTGTGGTGCCGACGCCCATCCGGGTCCGTTCGATGGCCTCCTCCCTCTTTGCCGCCCGATGCGCGGCATGATATCTGTCCTAGTCTCCGACGTCTACCACGACCTTCAGACTGTCGCCCTTGTGTTCGTCGGCGAAGCGCAGGGCGCGCTCTGCCTGACGCAGTGAGAAATGATGGGTGACCAGGGACGCCACATCCACCCGGCCGGCCGCCGTCAGCGCGATGCCGGCCGGATAGCGGTTGGCGTAGCGGAACAGCCCGCGGATATCGATCGCCTTGCTGGCCGCCGCCACGATGTCGAGTTCCACGGTGGGCTGTGGCGGGAGCCCGACCAACACCGCCACGCCGCCGGGGCGCGTCGCCGCCAGGGCGTTGCGCGTTGTGACGACCGAGCCGGCGGTCTCGAACGCCACATCGGCGCCGCGGTGACGCGGCGGAAAGCCCTGCAGGGCGCTGGTGATGGCGCGCACCTGCTCTACCGCCCGACCGTCGGCGTCGTTCACCACGTGCGTCGCGCCGAGGCGCCGGGCGTGCTCCAGGCGGAAATCCATGACATCGATGGCGATGAGCGTCGTCGCCCCGGCCGCGCGCGCCGCCTGTAACGTCAGGAGACCGATGGGCCCGCACCCGAGCACGGCCACGGCATCCCCTGGCGCCACGCCACCTCGCTCGACGGCAGCCAGGCCCACCGCCAGCGGCTCCATCATGGCGCCGTCCTCCAGCGTCATCGCCTCTGGCAGGGGAAAGACGTAATCGGCGGGCCAGGCCACGTACTCGCAGAACGCCCCATCGATGGGCGGCGTCGCCATGAACACCACGTCGGGGCAGAGGTTGTAGCGACCGGTCTTGCAGTAGTGGCAGCGCCGGCAGGTGTAGCCCGGCTCCACCGTGACACGATCGCCCTTCGCAAACCCCTGGACCCCCTCGCCCAGCGCCGCCACCGTGCCGGCGCTCTCATGCCCCAGGATCATGGGCGCGCGCACCACGAAATCGCCGATGCGACCGTGCGTATAATAGTGCACGTCGCTGCCACACACGCCCACGCGAGAAACCGCCACCAGCACTTGGCCGGGCCCCGGCTCGGGCACCGGCCGCTCCTCGATGCGCACGTCTCGCACGCCGTACAGTACGGCGCAGGTCATCGTTTTCGGGATCGCCACGTCGTTGCTCCTCGTATGCACTGCCCCGGCCTTACCAGCGCGTCTTGTACTCCTCGAGCCGGCCATCGGCGGCCGCCGCTGCAACGCGGTCGCGCAGGCTGGCCTGCTCTTCGAGGTCCATCGGCTGCCAGTCGCGCACGATGCGCAGGTTCTGCTCTAGTACCTCCAGCGACTCCATGCCGCAGATGAGACTCGCGATGGGCTGCGAGAGCGCGTACGACAGCGCCTCCTGTACCGAGACCTCCGCCTCCATGATGCGCCCGGCGGCCAGCCCCTTCATACCGATCACGCCGATGCTGCGCGCCTGAGCGATGGGCAGGACCTCGGCGGCAAAGCTGCGATAGTGGGCGTCCAGCAGATTCACGGGCATCTGCAGAGTGTCCCACTGAAACTCGTGCGCCAGCATCTGCTTGAGGAGATGGGGCCAGCGGTGCCCCGTGAAGCCAATGTAGCGGATCTTGCCCGCGGTGCGCGCCGCCACCGCCGCCTCGATGGCGCCCTCGCTAAAGATGCGGTCGGGCTCCCCCTCGTGGATGATCTCGTGAAACTGCAGCAGGTCGATATGGTCCGTCTGCAGTCGGCGCAGGCTCTCATCGAGCTGCTGGCGGAACGTCTCGCCGTCGCGCCCGTGGTTCTTGGTCATCAGGAAGGCGCGCTGCCGGTAGCCGTCGCGCAGCGCCCTCCCCATGATCTCCTCGCTGCGACCGTCGTGGTAACACCAGGCGTTGTCCAGCAGGTTGATGCCCGCGTCGATCGCAGTGCGGATGATGCGAATGCCCGTCTCGGCGTCCGCCGGTCGCCCGATGTGGTGACCGCCGACGCCGATGATCGACACGCGCTCGCGGGTCGCCCCCAGAAGACGCGTGGGAATGCCGCTAGAAGGTTCGCTCGCCATTGCTTGCACCTCGTCTACCCCTGCACCCGAGCCAGGTCGGGCCCGTCACCTCGATAGAAGCGCCGCTATGTTAGCCCAGGCGTACGCCTGGGTCAACCGGAGCGTGTCCTTCCGACCACCCCCTGTGTCAGGCGCCGCACGATGGTCGGCCGCGGCGAATGGCATGAGACGCAGAGCGTCACGGCGGTGGACCATGAGGGGCGCCCACGCTCGCATATCACAGCGCCGCGGCTCGGTTTCCCAGCGCGTCGCGGACCTATCCCAGGGGCGATGGGGCATTAGCCAAGGAATATCACAAAAATCGCAAACTATATAGCTTACGATATAACTATTGACACGAGAGCTAAGCCGTGCTAGAATGTTCGTAGAACAAGCGTTCTACTCCCGCCCTGCATCAGCCCCATAGGTGAAGCATCATGCCACGATGGAAGAACCTGCTCGACCGGCGGGGCGCCGGCACTCACTATGCCGACCGCCTCCACCGCATCTTGGGCGTGTGCCGCGACTGCGGCCTCCTCTGGCACAACGAGCGCGTCGCCCGCCGTGATGGGGGCGCCGAGGTTCGCCGCGTAGACGACATCGCGCCGACGGACAGCGTCCTCGTCACCCCCCTCTATGAAAAGTATGGCCTGCAGGTGAATCCTCGTGTTCTGACGCGCCTGGGTAACCTGGGCCCGCAGTTCGCTTACGCCCTGAACGTCCCCGGCGTCAGCGTCGAGATCGACGGCAACGTCGTCTATGTGCGCGTGCCCCGCCCCGACGCAGAGCGCGGCGACACGGTGCTCTATGAGGACGCCTGGGACGCCGCGCCCGACATCCCCGTCGGCAGCCTCCTCCTGGGGATCGACGAGGATCAGCACCAACTCGTGCTGGAACTCGTGGCGCCCACCAACGTACACGCCGCCGTCATCGGCATGACGGGCAGCGGCAAATCGACGCTCATGCGCACCATGATCCTGTCGGCCCAGATGATCGGAGGCGCCCGCGTGGCCCTGTTCGACCCCAGCGGCGGGTTCGAGCCGCTCTCGGGCCACCCCTCGGTGTGGCGCGGGGGCCTGTTCCACACCCCCGAGGAGTGCGAGGTCGGGCTGCGGGTGCTGGCCGAGGCGATCGGCCGGCGGCGCGAGGGCCTCACCTACGTGTTCGTCGACGAGGTGCCCGAACTCGTCATGCAGCAGCCGCGCATCAAGGATCATCTGGCGCGCCTCACGCAAGCTGGGCGGCATGCGGGAATGCACGTCATCCTGGGGGCGCAACACCCCCTCGCCAGGGACCTGGGCCCCACCACCATGCGCAACGTCGCCGTGCGGCTGGTGGGGCGCGTGGCCGACCGCTCCGCGGCCTACAACGCCACCGGCCGGAATGACAGCGGCGCCGAGGCGCTGCGTGGCCGCGGCGATTTCGTGGTCGTCAACGGCAGCCTGCGCCGTCACTTCCAGGCCGCCATGGTGTCGCCCGAGCTGTTGGGGGAGTGGCGTCGACGCTATCCACCCCGCGCCGCGCGCCTCCCCGCGGGGCCCGTCACGACGTCGCCCCTGGCGGCGCCGGTCGTCCGCGGCGCCGGCGGCGGCCGGCCGGTGGACGACATCCCCTCCTTCGTGGTGCAAGAGATCCGCCGCTACCACGCACGCCACGGCCATCCGCCATCATCGAACTGGATCTACCGCTACACCCGGCAAAAGCTCCCCACCGGCGGGTTCAACCGCGCCAAGGCCGAGCGCGCGCTGCAGGCAGCGCAGGAGGGGTAGTTATCAGTATTCAGTAGTCAGTTGTGCGTTGTGCGTTGTGCGCGGTTGATGGTTGCTGTGCCGTATACGAATGACGCGGCGTGGTCAGGCGTCACGCGTCACTGATCACTAACCCCTGAGAGCTGGTAACTGCCCACTACTCGAGGAGTACGCCATGTCCCGCAACACCTTCCTACTATTCGTCGCCGCCGTCGGCGCCGCGCTGGTGCTGGCCGTCGCGCAGGTGCCTCAGCCGTGGCGCGGCGTCCTGGTGGCCTGGCTCATCTTTGGCGGTTCGGTGGGCTATGTGGCGGTACGGCTGGCCCACAGCTACTACGTCTATCGCGCCGCACCTACGGCCAGCCGTCGGCCGGCGCCGCGCCCGAGCGCCGAAACCGCCAGACCACGCGCCGCGTCGCTCAAGGTGGTCGTCTCCCGCGCCGCCGCCAACGGCCGCCGCACCATCTAGGCCACATCGGATCGGAGGTGGCGCGCTGGCGCTTGCCGCGTCGCGGCGCTATACTCCGCGCTACATCCGACCCACCCACCCTGAGGAGCGCAGCGACCATGAAGATCAGCGACGTTCAGGCCTGCGTCATCGGCCGACCCGAGCCGCACAGCGGCGGCAGCGTGTGGACCTTTGTACGCGTCTACACCGACTCGGGCATCGTGGGCACCGGCGAGTGCAGCTCCGCCGGCCTCATCGCTGGGGGCTTTTCCACCAAGGAGCAGGTGCTGGCCCTCAAGCCCCTCCTGGTGGGGCAGGACCCCCTGCGCATCGGGCCACTGTATGAGACGATGCGCCGCCGCCACCGCTACTCGGGCGGCTGCACCGCGCCCACCGTCTTTGCCCTCACCGGCATCGAGAACGCCCTCTATGACATCGCCGGCAAGGCCATGGGCGTGCCGGTACATCAGTTGCTGGGCGGCAAGTTCCGTGACGCGATCCGCCTCTACGCCGACTGCCACGCCGGTGAGGACCACTCGCCAGCCTCGTACGCTGAAAAGGCGCTCGAGGTGCTGGCGGAAGGGTACAACGCCGTCAAGTTCGACGTGGACCACGTCAGCCCCGGCAAGAAGGACCCCTTCAACTGGACCGTCTCCGCCGCCGAGATGACGCACATCATCAGCCTCATTCAGGGGGTGCGCGAGGCGATCGGCTACGACATCGACCTGGCCATCGACTGCCACGGCCAGTTCGACATGGGCTCGGCCATCACCCTGGCCAGGGCGGTGGAGCCGCTGCGGCTCATGTGGCTCGAGGAGCCGATCCCCGCCGAGAACGTCGACGCCCTCGCCCAGGTGCGCGCCGCCACGTCCACCCTCATCTGCACCGGCGAGAACCAGTACACGCGCTTTGACTTTCGGCAGTTGCTGGAGCGGGCCGCCGTGGACGTCATCATGCCCGACCTGGCCAAGGCGGGCGGCATCATGGAGGGCAAGCGCATCGCCGATATGGCAGACACGTACTATGTGCCCATGGCGCCGCACAACGTCTCGTCCGCCCTGGGGATGATGGCGGCCTGCCACGTGTGCGCCAGCGTGCCCAACTTTCTCGTGCTCGAGTTCCACGGCCGCGAGATCGCCTGGTGCGGGCGGCATGGGCGGTGAGCGGATCCCTCCTCTTCCTCCAGTCACGGCCGCGTGCGGCATCCGCCGTATGGATCCGCTACTCTTATCAACCGGGCGGGATCACCCCCCTGCGAGGCCGGCGGACCATGAGAGTGATCGTTCTCTATGCGAGCATGTACGGATCGACCAGGGGCATTGCGGAGTTCATAGCCGAAAGACTCAGGCAGCACGGCCTGGAGGCGGAGGCACGAAGCGTCGACGCGGCACCGGAGATACGAGACTACGACGCCGTCGTGATCGGGAGCGCCGTCTACATAGGGCACTGGATGCGGGAGGCGACGGAGTTCGTGCGGAAGAACAGCGGCGTTCTCGACGGCCGGCCGGTCTGGCTCTTCTCAAGCGGGCCATTAAAGCCCGGGCCGGAGGCTCTCCCGCCGGACGCCCCGGGGATCGAGCCCGACGAGATCGGCGAACTCCGCCGGCTCGTCCATCCCCGGAATACCCGGGTCTTCTCCGGCGCGCTCGACCCGGCGAAACTCGGGTTCTCGCACCGGCTCATCCGCAGGCTGCCGGCCGGGCGCGATCTCTTCCCCGAGGGCGACTTTCGGAACTGGGACGACATCGAGGCATGGGCGGCCGAGATCGCCCGTGAGATTGCCGTTCCCGCGGCCTAAACCGCAGCAAGGAAGTCTGCCGGCGTCCTGGACGAGATGCCCCGGATCCGCGATCCGGGGATCCGACCGCAGGCCCAGAGGCCACGGCTGCTTTCTGGCACAACAGGGCCCGGACGGGGAGAACAACCGTGATACAGAGGAACGCGGGAGGCTTCCTCCGGCCGGACGATCGACAGGGTATGCCGGGGACGTGGCGGACCCCCGGAGACGAAGAACTGCCGGAGCCGGCCCGGCACCCTCAGTCCTGCCGGATCCGCGAGAAGAACTCCTTCACGCCCCCCGCGACGACGAAAGCCACCCCCCGGGCCCAGACCGTGAAGAAGTCCACGGCGACGAAGAGCAGCGTCTCGTCCGGGAACGCGTGGTCGCGGACGTTCCGGAGCGAGAAGTAGGCGAGCAGCAGCCACGCGGTCGCGACGAGCCCCTGGCCGAAGACCGATATCCAGAGGCCGAGGGTGGCAAAGACCAGGGCCAGGAGATAGCCAAGCAGGCTCGTCGCGAGCGCCGAGAAGAAATTCAGCACAGTGCCGCGGGTCATCACGTCGCGGAGCTGCGGCACGAGCATGACCGCGAAGAGTATCGTTATGCCGGTTATGGCGAAGTCCTGCCAGGTCGTCTCGATCACCCGTACACACGCGGTGCAGCATACAGGTATGACCTGCGAACATATCAGATCACCAGATTTCGGCCAGGTACTCCCCCTCCGCGGCGACGGCCCGGTCGTGCCACTCCGTGCCGACCCATCCATACTCGCTGAACCGCGGGGAGACGAAGAGCCCGGTCCCGCCGTTTTCAAGCGTCCAGACCTCCTGCCCGGGGGTGAACCGGCCCGCGACCTCGTCTTCCACCGCGCAATAGACGATCGCGTCGATGTTCTTCACCACCGACGCAGCCACCAGGTTCGGGGCGAGGTAGGACTGGTCGGCATCCTCCCCGATGAGGAATACGTCGCCGGTCTCGCGGGCGGCGGCGGTGAAGATCTCGGTGGCCAGGTCCAGGTCCTGCCGGGTGTGTTCACAGGTGACGCTGACCCTCAGCCGCGCGTCGCCGAGGGACACGCCCGGATGGACGACGGTCTGGCAGAACAGGCCGCGGGCGCGGACCGCGCGCCCCATCTCCATCGCCTTGCGTTCGTCACCGATGACGACCGGCAGGATCGCGCTCTGCGAGCGCTCCAGGTCGAACCCGGCGTCCAGCAGGCTGCCGCGCAGCACGTCGATGTTGGCCCACAGCCGCTTCAGCCGCTCCGGCTCGGCCTCGATGACGTCCAGGGAGGCGAGGAGACCCGCCGCGACCCCCGCCG
>ERZ747221.2512-NODE-2512-length-16166-cov-2.660762_pt1 | contig 16166 bp, 10 predicted proteins | sample MGYA00374949_ERZ747221 | MGnify/ENA primary metagenome ERZ747221 (study PRJEB28779, sample SAMN05720172) | bioreactor metagenome | isolation source: Anaerobic biogas reactor | place: USA:Washington, USA | collected 2015-08-08 ... | reverse complement strand
ATGGTGAAGTACTTGTTCACGCGGTCGAACGCGGCGCTGGCGCCGCCTCGGCGGCAGTTCACGACGGCCGCGGCGGGCTTGTACGCGTACCCTGCCGCTTTTCCGAAGAACAGGCGGTCGAGGAACGCGCAGAGGGCCCCGTTCACGCCGGCGTAATAGACGGGTGAGCCGATCACGATGCCGTCGGCCTTCTTCACCAAGTCGACACACTCGTTAACGGGATCGTCGTCGAACACGCAGTATCCCGTCTCGAAGCAGGTCCCGCAGCCGGTGCACCCCTGTATGGGTTCGGAGCCGATATGGAAGAAGCCGGTCTCGATGCCCTGCTCCTCGAGCTGGCCGGCCACCTCCGCGAGCGCGGTGTACGTGCAGCCCTTCTCGTGCGGGCTCCCGTTGATTAGAAGTACCTGCATGGTCTCATCCTTTCATCTGTTGGTCGGCCGTCTTACCTGCGCGCCTGGGCCCCACCATCGAGGCGGCGGTCCCGAGGGCGCACAGCGCGGTGAAGATCATGAACGTGATGCGTACGCTCGTCAGCACCTGTGGATAGTCGGACGGTTGGATGGCTTCCCGGCCCACCAGGACGGCCAGGACCAACGTCGCCAGTCCCATGCTCATGCTCATCCCAGCCTGGCGCAGAGTGGCCAGGGTGGCCGAGGCCACTCCCACGAACCGGGTCTCGACGCTGTTCATGATGGAGTGCGTGTTGGGTGTGGCGAAAAGCGCGATACCCGCCCCGAGCACGCATAGGACGACGATGATGAACCAGTACGGGGTGGTGGTGCTGAGAAAGCTGAAGGCGAGCAGAGAGAGCACGCATAACCCCATCCCGGCGGAGGCCAGGTACCGAGGCTCCAGCCTGTCGGTCAGCCGGCCGATGACCGGCGCGATGATCACCTGCACGAAAGCGCCCGTCACGATGATGAGGCCTGTCGTCTGCGGGTTCAGTCCCCTGTTGTACTGGAGGTAAAGGCTCATGAGAAAGGTCATGGCCGACGTCGCGCTGTAGTTGACGAAGGCCGCCACGTTGGAGTAGGCGAACACCCGGCTGCGGCGCAGCAGGTCGACGTTCAGCAGAGGGTCGGCGGCCCGGGTCTCCCACCAGAGGAACACGGCTAGGCCGACGACCCCGGCAACCACGAGGATGATGCCGGTGAGGTCGGGAAGCAGCGAGAAGCCCAAGAGCACGGCGGTCAACGACGCCCCGTAGATGAGCGAGCCCAGGATGTCGAAGCGCGCCCGCTTGGGCTCCCGCCAATCTATGTGCCGCAGTTTCCATAGCGGCAGGGCCACGTTCACCAGTCCCACGGCGCCCACCACGAGGAAGAGGCTTCGCCAGCCGAGATTGTGGATGATGAGCCCGCCGAGTACCGGACCCAGGGTGACGCCCAGGTAGATGCCGGCGACGTTCAGCCCCAATGCTCTACCCCGGGACTCGGGCGGAAAGGCCAGGATAACGAGAGCAGTGGAGGTGGCCGAGCCGCTCGCCAGTCCCAGTCCGTGGACGGCCCGCAAGACGAGGAGCACGTTGGCCGACGGGGCGAAGGCGCAGGCGAAGGCGATCACCGTGAAGATGATCATGCTGGCGATGAAGACCCTCACGCGACCCTGGAGGTCGGCGATACGTCCCATAGGCAGCAGGGTCGCGCCGGCCACGAGGACGTACGAGAGCGAGATCCAGCCGAGAGTCACCGCCGACACCTGGAACTCCTCCTGTATCAACGGCAGGGCGATATTGATCGTCGACGACATGAAAGTGACCAGAAAGCCACCCAGAGTAGCGACGATCAGGACTGTGTTGCGCTCCGGGGTGAGGCGCTGAGGCTGGTGGGTCTGTGGCTCGCTCATCAGCTAAAGGCTATCAGCTAGGCGCCGGGTACGCTGCCGGGCCGGATGGTCTCCCGCCCGCCCGAACGGCTCGCCCGGCGCGCCGCCCCTACGTCTCGCGCACGTCGACGATGCGGGTCACGAGAGGCTCCAGGGTCTTGAGCAGATTCTCCCGCGCCACGTCGCGCACCTTGAACGTCACGGTGCCCTCGTCGACGCTCTCGGTGAAGGCTACGAAACAGCCGCCGATGTCGGCCACGGCGCCCGACAGCTTGGCTAGGCCGCCCTTGGTGAGCGGCATCTCGGCCGTGACCCGCACGCCTGCCTGCCGAGCTCCGAACACATCGACGAGCACGTTGAAAAGGTGTGACTCGGTGATGATGCCCACGAGTTCGCCGTCGCGCATGACAGGCAGCCCGCTGACCTTGGCCTCCGTCATGATCCGTCCGGCCTCTTCCACCGCGGTGTCCTCGGTCACGGTGATGACCTTGCGCGTCATGACTTCCGAGACCTTGATCTTCTCCAGAAGGTAATCCACCTCCCAGATGCTGAGCGACGTCGCCGGCGAGGGCGAGGCGCGAAAGAGGTCTGTGAGGGACACGATGCCCACCAGGGCGCCATCAGCGCCGAGCACCGGTAACTGGCGGACCTTACTACCCTGCATCACCTTGAGCGCATCGGGCACGGAAGCATCAGGGGTCGTGGTGATGGGGTTCTTGGACATCCTCTTGCGAACAAGCATCTCAGCCTCCCCACTCGTTCATCGGACGGGCGTTCCCAGTGTACCGCAGGGCCGGAATGCAGATAACGGGAGCCGACCGCACGGGGGATGTTAGAGTGGAGGTGGTGGACATTAGAGAAAAAGCGCGCTATGAGCGGGCGTATCAGCGTCTGTTCCACCAGTCGTTCAAGCGCCTGACCAGACAGGGGTTGGACGAGCAGGCGGCGGGCCCGATCGCCCGGCAGGTGGCCGAGGAATCCCTCGAAAGGGGGAAGGCGCCGGTTCTCGGCTCCGAACGGGAGTTCGCCTGCGCAGTCGGGCAGGTATGCACCCGGCTCCGAGACGGCAGGAGCTACTACGACCTGATCGGTGAGATGCCGTACCTCGCGGCCGCCCGGATCGACCGGGTCGTGGCGGCCGGTGCGCATACGCAGCCTCCGGTCGACGAGGAGACCCTCCGCGCCGCCAAACACGCGACTCTGCTGGAGAGGCTCTCCGCGGCGTGCTCGCTGCTGCTGGCGGGGGTCGCCTTGGGGGCCTTTGGGCTCTGGTACGCCATCGCAGTGGGGCTCGTGGTCGTGGTGGCGACCGAGATCTACGTGCAGGCGTGGATGTCTCCCGGACTTCGCCGGTGGGCGGCTCGGATGCGGTTTCCCCTCGTCATCATGGCCGCGGCCGTCGTGGCGCTCCTCGCTCTTGGGTACCGCTGGATCGCCGACACGGACCCTTCCACCGCGCTCATATTCCTTGGCGCCATCTGTGTGATCGTGATCGCCGCCGTGATGCCTGGGTTCACGCTGGCTCAGATGGTGGCAAGAAGGGAGCGGGGGCGCAGGAAAGAACTTGAGCTTAAGCTTCTGCGGGAGTGGAGCGAGCGGCAACGCGAACCCGAGGAGTAGCGAGTGGTGCGGCGGCGGTCGAGCGGTCGATATGCTCCAGGCGGACTCGAGATCGAGGCAGGCGTTGCTGGCTGAGATCGACATCGCCACGCTTCTGGCGTGCCTGGTCGGCATAAGCATCTTCTTGTCCCTGGTGCTGCTGGCCCATTGGGCAACGCAGCGCACCTATCCGGGCTTCGGACTGTGGGTGGCCGGCGGGGCGGTCGCGGCTCCGGCCTATCTCTTCTCGGCTTTCAGTGACAGCCTGCCCGGCTTCCTTCCTCTGGTGGCCACTCCGGGCCTGATGATGCTCGCGACACAATTACGCCTCGAGAGTCTGAGACGGTTCTGGGGTGGGACGCGTTTCGACCACCGCACGCTGGCGCTCCCGGTGATCACATCGTGCCTTGCGGCGTACTTCGCGTACGGCGCCGGCAGACCACACGTGGGATACGCCGTGGCGGCCGGACTACTGGCGCTGACCTCCTGGGCGGTGGCCGGTCTGAGCTTCACCCACCTGAGGAGGCGCACGAGCCCGCACTACCCGCCCTCTGCCGTTGTCTTCGCCTTCTTCGGGGCGCTGGTCCTGGCCTACGGGGTGTACTGGGGGCTGCGGTCGGAGGGGTCCCCGCTCACCGATCAAGGGATCGTCGATGTCGTCTTCCTTGGTCTGCTCATCTACCTGGAAGTCCTCTGGGCCATCATGCTGCTCGCCTCGCACGCCCGCCGCGCGTTGATGGATCTGGAGGTCGCCCAGGGGATCGCCGACCAGGGCAGGCGCCGGTTGTCCGACATCATCGCCCTCCTTCCGGACGCCATGGTCGCGATCGACGCCGACTATCGAGTGGTGGCCTGGAACAAAGCCGCCGAAGAGCTCACCGGTGTCTCAGCCGGACAGATCGTGGGCTTGCCCTACGAGGAAGGCCTGCTGAAGGTCCTCGGGTGCCCAGACGAAGCCCTCCTGGGGGCGGTGTTGGACCCAACGAAGCCGGTGCCCGCGAGGTACCGGGATGTGTGCCGCGATGGGGATTGGCTTTCCGCGGAGTCTGACGCGGAGTTCCCGGCTCGGCCCGGGCATCCCGTCCACGTGTGGGTGACCGCCGGTCTGCTGCGCGATTCTAGCGGAGCGGTGACCGGGGCGATCGAGAGTATCCGGGACGTGAGCGAACGCGAGCGGACCGCGAGGGCTCTACGAGAGAGCGAAGAGAGATTCCGCTCGCTCTTCGAGCACATTATCGACGGCATCCTCATCCTCGCCTTCGACGGGACCATCGACGACGCCAACCCCGCGGCGTGCGCGATGCTGGGGATGACCAAGGAAGAGATCCGCACCGCCGGCCGCCAGAGGATCGTCTGTCACGACGGAGAGATGCCGGAGCACCCTGGAGAGTGGCCTACGGAGGCGAAGGGAGGCTTCGAGTGCATGTTCGTCCGCGGAGACGGCACCATCTTCCCGGCCGAGTGTGTGGCCCTGGACTGGCGAGATTCGAACGGCGCCGTGCACGGGTTCGTGGTGTTCCGCGACATCAGCGAGAGGGTCAGGGCGCAGCAGCTGCTGAAAGAGAGCGAAGCGCGGCTGCTTCAGGCCCAGGCGGTGTCTCACGTGGGCAACTGGGAGGTTGATCTGGTGGGACAGAGCCTCTGGCTCTCGACGGAGACCCTCCGTATCCACGGGGACGATGCCTCGAAGTCCTATCTCCCGCTCGAGCCGGACACCTTCTCCCGCCCGGCGGAGGACCCGGCCTTCTTGCACGCAGCCCTGGAGCGGGCGATGGCCGGCGAGTCCTTCGACATCGAGTATCGAATCAGACGCATCAACGATGGGGCGATCCGCACGGTCCACAACGTGGCGTACGTCGAGCGTGACGAAGCGGGCGTCCCGGTCAAGATCAGCGGCGTGGTACAGGACATCACCGACCTGAGGCAGGTCGAGGAAGCGCTGAGGCTCACGCAGTACTCGGTGGATCACGCGGGAGACCGCGTGTTCTGGCTCGATTCGGAGGGCAGTTTCGCGCGCGTGAGCGACTCGACCTGCGATCAGCTGGGCTATAGCCGGGAAGAGCTCCTGGGGATGAGGATCTACGACATCGACCCCACGATCGTGCCCGACGTTTGGGTGGAGAAATGGGAGATGGTGAAACAGGCAGGCTCGTCGGTTGTGGAGGGCATCCACCGCACCAAGGGCGGGAAGGAGATCCCGGTCGAGACGAGCGTCCACTTCATCGTCCACGACGGCAAGGAGTACCACTTCGTCTATACGCGGGACATCGCCGAGCAGAAGGAGAGGGAGGAGGCGCTTCGCCTGACCCAGTACTCGGTCGACCACGCCGGAGACCAGGTCTTCTGGATCAGCCCCGAGGGCCGGTTCCTCCAGGTGAGCGACTCGACCTGCCAGCAGCTGGGCTACTCACGAGAAGAGCTGCTGGGCATGAGCATCTACGATGTGGACGCGACCCTTTCACGGGATTGGCGTCACAACTGGGAGGCGGTCAAACACCGTGGATCCGACGTACACGAAGCTCTCCTCCGGACCAAGGATGGAGCGGAGATACCGGTGGAGGTGCGCTCCGATTACATCGAACACAACGGGCAGGAGTACAACCTCGTCTTCGCGCGGGACATCTCCGAGCGCAAGAAGATGGAGAGCGAGATGCTGGCGGCCGAGGACAGGATCCGGCAGACCCAGACCATGGAGGCGATAGGCCAGCTGGCCGGAGGCATCGCGCACGACTTCAACAACCTGCTCACCGCCATCATCGGGTACGGGAACCTGGTCCTGGCCAGCGGCGAGATCCGGGACGAGTCGGTGCGGACCGACGTGGAGGAGATCAGGACCGCGGCCGAGCGGGCCGGCTCACTGACGCGGCAGATCCTGGCTTTCGCCAGGAGGCAGGCCCTTCGACCGCAGGTGATATCGCTGAGCGCTCTGACGGCCGAACTCGAGCCGCGTATCCGGGAGGCCCTGGGCGACGGTATCGAGGTGTCCGTCGTCTCCGAGGGCGACTGCCATGTCGACGTGGACCGGAGCCAGTTCGAGCAGGTGCTCATGAGCGTGGTGTCGAACGCGAAGGATGCCATGCCGGACGGAGGCAGGCTGACTGTGCAGGTGAGGAACGTCACGCTGGACGAGGAGTACTGCCGCGCCTATCCGGACTCCCGGCCGGGCGAGTACGCGATGGTCTCCGTGTCCGACACCGGTGTGGGCATGACTGCGGAGACAATGGCCCACGTGTTCGAACCTTTCTTCACGACCAAACCGCCGGGAGTGGGCACGGGTCTCGGTCTTTCCATGGTCTACGGCATCGTGCGGCAGAGCGGCGGCTTCCTCAACGTCTACAGTGATCTGGGAGAGGGCACCACCTTCAAGGTATACCTGCCTCACGTGCAGCGGCCGTCCGGCGTCGTGGACAGTGAGGCGGACTCCGCGGGGTCCGTACGCGGGGACGAGACGGTCCTGGTGGTGGAAGACGAGGATCCGCTCCGCAGACTGATCGCCCGGGTGCTCAGGAATCTGGGCTATCAGGTGGTCGTCGCAGGCTCGGGGCCCGAGGCTCTCGAGATGCTGGAAGTCCTGGACCATCCCCCGGACCTGCTGCTGACCGACGTGATCCTGCCCGGCGGCCTCCAGGGCAACGAGCTTGCCGATCGGGCTCGAGAACAGCTTCCCCGGCTCGCCGTGCTCTACATTTCGGGCGACACCCGGGACGCCATCGTCCACTCCGGGAGGCTGGACGAGGGTGTGGAGTTCCTCGCGAAGCCCTTCACGCCAGAATCGCTCGCCACGAAGGTCAGAGAGGTCCTTACTCACCGGGGTAGGTAGCATCGCTCTTGTGCTTCCAGGCTGGGCTGATACTCACGCCCCTAGTCGGCGCTGACGCTCACGTCCCGCTGATGCTCACGCCTTCGATCGGAGCGGATGCTCTACAATGTGCGGACAATCCCTACGGAGGTACAGGTGGCTCTTGAGACTGTGTTCAGCATGGATGCGTCCAGCATCAAGTTCGGGAAGGGCGCGACCAGTGAGGTCGGCTCCGACATGAAGGCCTTGGGGGCCAAGCGCGTGATGGTAGTGACCGACCCCAACCTGGTCACCTCTGAACCCGTCGCCATAGCCCTCGATTCCCTCAAGAAGGAAGGCATCGACACCGCCCTCTTCGACCGGGTGCGCGTCGAGCCCAACGATCTGTCGTTCAAGGAGGCCATAGCTTTCGCGGTGGAGGGCGGATTCGACGGATATGTGGCCGTCGGTGGCGGTTCGACCATGGACACGGCCAAAGCGGCCAACCTCTACGCGACCTACCCCGCCGATTTCCTCGACTACGTCAACGCTCCCATCGGCAAAGCCAAGCCGGTGCCGGGAGACCTCAAGCCCCTCATCGCCATCCCCACGACGGCCGGCACGGGGAGCGAGACAACGGGGGTGGCCATCTTCGACCTCTCCGAGATGCATGCCAAGACCGGCATCGCCCACAGGGCCCTGCGTCCGCGGCTGGGTATCGTCGACCCGGAGAACACCCGCACCCTGCCGAAGACGGCAGTGGCGTGCACGGCTCTGGACGTCTTCTCGCACGCCATCGAATCGCTGACGGCGCTTCCCTTCTATAAGCGGGAGGCGCCCGAGTCGCCGAAGATGCGCCCCGCCTATCAGGGAGCCAACCCCATCTCGAACATCTGGGCGGCGAGGGCTCTGGAGATCGGCTCGAAGTATATGATCCAGGCCGTCAACGATCCCGGAGACGAAGAGGCGCGGACGCAGATGATCCTTGCCTCCACCATCGCCGGGGTGGGGTTCGGCTCCGCCGGAGTCACGCTGCCTCACGGCATGTCCTACCCCATCTCCGGGCTGGTGCGCGACTACCGTCCCGACGGTTATCCACAGGATCACGCGCTCGTCCCCCACGGGATGGCGGTTATCCTGGGAGCGCCGGCCGCGTTTCGTTTCATGGCGCCCGGGAACCCGGACATGTTCTTGCGGGCAGCGGAACTGATCGGCGTCGACACTCGGGGGGCCGGGCCCGGTGATGCCGGGGAGATCGTGGCTCAGGCGGTCATCGGGATCATGCAGAAGGCGGGCATCCCCAACGGGCTGCGGGCCGTGGGCTATACACCCGACGACGTCGACGCACTGGTGGAAGGCGTGCTGCCGCAACAGCGGGTCACGAAGCTCTCGCCCCGCCCGGCGAAGGCCGAGGACTTCCGCCGGCTGTTCCTCGACTCGATGACCATCTGGTAGAGGCCCAGGAGATCCGATAGGCCCCTTCCCGCTGCGCACAAAAGCCTGTGCGACTCTTTCAGGGGACCTACCCGACCTCCAGGGGCCGTCTGGTTAGGGCTGGCCGTCAGGCGTCGTCCCGAGCCTCGGCGGCGGTGGCGTGGGCGGGCATCCGGCCTCGCACCAGCGAGGTCACCACACCTATGGCGCATAGTCCCGTCAGGATCGCGAAGGTAAGGCGCACCGCCGTCAGGAGGTTCGGATAGTCGGCCGGCTGTATGTCCTGTCGCCCGACGATGAGGGCCATGATCAGGGTCGCGACCGCGATGCTGAGCGCCATCCCCACCGATCGCACAGTCCCGATGCTGGCCGATGCGAAGCCGATGTATCGCCGCTCCACGCTACCCATGATGGAGTTCTGGTTCGGCCCTGAGAAGAACCCGTATCCGATCCCGAGGAGGGCCAGGGCGAGCGCGATGTACCAGTAGGGCGTGTCGGCGCCGACGAAGCTGAAGAGAAGCAGACTGGCCACCTGGAGGGCCATGCCGGCCGACGCGACCCAGCGGGGTTCGATGCGGTCGGACATACGGCCGCCGAACGGGGAGAGAAGGCACTGCAACGCCACCCCCACCACGAGCACGAGGCCGGCGGTCTGAGCGTTCAGGCCTTTGATGAACTGCAGATAGAGGCTCATCAAGAAGGTCACCGCCCAGACCGAGGAGTAGCTGAGCAGCGCCGTCAGATTGGAGAATGCGAAGACGCGGTTCTCGCGGAAGAGGCGCAGCACGATGAGGGGGCTCCGCGCCCGGGTCTGCCACCAGACGAACACAGCGAGTAGGACCAGCCCCACGGCCAGGGTCACAGCGCCCTGCGGGAGGGGGAGCCAGGAAAGCCCAAGCAGAAAGACCGACAACCCTACAGCGTACAGGGCCGAACCAGGCCAGTCGTAGCCGCCGTGCCGCTCCTCCTTCCATTCCGCGCGGCGCAGCAGCCATAGATCCAGGCCGATGATGAAAAAGGCGAAGCACCCCGTGACCAGGAACAGGTTGCGCCAGCCGATGTTGTGCACTATCACGCCGCCGAGCACCGGCCCCATGGTCTGGCCCAGATAGGCCGCGGCCACGCTCACGCCCATGGCGAAGCCGCGCCGCTGTGGAGGGTAGGCGAGAGTGACCATGGCCATAGCGGTACAGAACATGGCGGATGCGCCGATACCTTGGGTGACGCGCAGGACCAAGAGGGGGGCGAACGAATCCGCGAAAACGAGCGCGACCGAACTGAGGGCGAACAGGACGAACCCGCCCAGGTAGAGGAGACGCCGCCCGTAGCGATCTCCGACCTTGCCCAGCGGGAGAAGAAGCACCGCCGAGGCGAGCACGTATCCGAGCGTCAGCCACCCGAGCGCCATGGCTCCCAGGTGGAACTCGGTCTGGATGGACGGCAGGGCTATGTTGATGGAAGTGGTGGTGAAGGCCGCCGTCCAGGTGGCCAGGAAGTTGGCCAGTAGAACATACGCTGGACGGAGGGAGGCGGCGGCGCTTGTGTCGAGAAAGGACGAAGGTCTGGGGATCCTGTGCATGCGCTTAGTCTATCGCCTGGGGCGGTCTTGCATTCACCGAGCCGGCCGGGTAAGATGCCCACCGAACAGTGTTCACAACAACGTCTATCGTTCACTGAACGAGAAGTGTTCGGAAGAGAAGGGACGGACTCGAGACTGGACGCGGAGCCGAGAATGCAGCCCGAGCCGAGGCTCTCCAGACGCGATCGTAGACGGCTCGACACCCGGGAGGAGATCCTCGTGGCGGCCCGGGAGCTGATGCTGGAGGTGGGTCCCGAGGCGTTGAGCCTCCGGCAGGTGGCGCGGCGGGCCGACTTCAGTCCGGCCGCGCTCTACACGTATTTCTCCAGCCGGGACGAGCTCGTGGCAGCCCTCTTCGCGGAGTCCTTCGAACGGCTCGACGCCTATCTGCGGCGTGTGCCGACCGAGCTGCCGGTACCTCAGCGGGTGGTCGAGCTGGGCATGGCCTACATGGATTTCGGTCGTGATAACCCTATGGATCTGCGGTGTATATTGCTCGCCACCTCTCAGGAGGGGCTGCCTTCGTCAAGCGGCACGGCTGTCGGGTTGGGGGCGGTGCGGCTCATCAGCGAGCCTCTCAGGGAGGGTCTGGAACAGGGGGTCTTCCGGTCCGACCTGGCCCTCTCACCGGCTGAGCTGGCCTACCTCTGCTGGGCTCTGGTCCATGGGATGGTGTCCATCAGCGCCATAGACCTGACCGATGTAGCCGAGCAGGTCTCGGCCGATTCCAGGAAAGCGCTCGAGGCGTTCGTCGGGATGTTGATGTCGTCCAAAACACAGTAGGGGCACACAAGGCATGTTCGAAGCCATCGGCAGGTTCGCATATAGGTTCAGATGGCTGGTCATCGGCATCTGGATCGTGATGTTCGGTGTCAGCGTCGCGGCGACGCCGTTCCTGGAGAACGTCCTGACCGGAGGCTTCTCCAATCCGGAGGCCCCCGGGCAGGTGGCGGGCGCCCTCATCGAGGAGAAGTTCGCGCAGGGCCCCACCACCCTGGTGGTGGTGTTCAAGAGCGACACTCTGGAAGCTACCAGCGAGCTGTTCCAAGCAGCCGAGCAGGCGTCGCTCGACGAGCTGCGGAAGGCGGGGATCCCTTATCTGGACAGCATCCAGACCTACTCCAGCACCGGCAGCGAGTTGATGCTGTCGAAAGACGGGCACAGTTCGGTCGCGGTGCTCAGCTTCTCCACCTCCGAGCAGGAGGTGCAGACCCACCTGAAGAGCATCAGGCGCGCCCTCAGGAGCGTCGCCCTCGAGACGTATGTGACCGGCGAGCCGGCCGTCTATGCCGACATCTCTTCGTACTCCTTCCGCGATCTGCAGAGGGTGGAGGTGTACGGGTTGCCGGTCGCGCTCATCGCCCTCATCTTCGTGTTCGGGAGCCTGGTGGCGGCCGCCATGCCGGTCATCACCGGGGGCCTCGCCGTGACAGTCACCCTCGGCTGGATGTACCTTATCGCCCGGGCGACGAGCATGTCGATCTTCTCCATGAACGTCGCGACCCTCCTGGGACTGGCGGTGGCGATCGACTACGCGCTCTTCATGGTCTGGCGCTTCCGGGAGGAGCTGCACAGGGGGGCCTCGGTCAAGGAAGCCGTGGTGGTGACCACCGCCCGTGCGGGGCGCTCCATCTTCTACAGCGGCGCCGCGGTGATGGTGGGCGTGGTGGGTCTCATCTTCTTCCCGTCGCCCGGCCTCCGTTCGCTCGGTATCGGCGGGGCTCTGGTGGTCTTCTTCTCGGTGGCGGCCACGGTAACCTTCATGCCCGCGATCCTGGCCGTTCTCGGCCGCCGAATCGACTCCATCCCGGTGATCAGGCTCCACGGGGCACATGACAGCCGTCTCTGGAAGGGCTGGGCACGCACGATCCTGCGGCGCCCCTGGGTATCCATCCTGATAGCCGTGGTGCTCATCGCCCTATTGGCCGCGCCCGCCATCACCATGAAGACACAGATGACCTCAGCCTCCGCCTTGCCCACCGAGGCCGAAGCACGCCAAGGCCTCACGATCCTGGACGAGGAGTTCGACCGGCAGCAGCTCTCACCCACTCTGGTGTTGCTCACGTGGGAGGGCGAGCAGACGATCGATATGGCTCGCGCCGCCGCCTTCTTCATGTACGGCCGGCAGATCGCCTCCCTGGAGGGGGTGGCCTCGGTGCAGAGCCCCTTCACCATCACCGGGCTCGACGACCCCGCAGCTATGGCGGCGCTATGGCCTCAGTTCGAGGGACTGCTGAACGACCCCGACGGCTTCGTGGTCCCCGACGAGGGCATAACCCTGGATTCCGGGATGACCATCACGCGAGAGCAGTTGGAGCAGTTTAAGCAGTTGATCAAGTCGACCGTGGCGCCCGGCGCGCTGCTCTACCGGGTGGTTGCTGAGGACGGCCTCGGCACCATACAGACGGACGAACTGGTCGGGCGGCTACTGGACACAGAACCCCCTTCGGGATATTCGTCGCACGTGGGAGGCGAGGCGGCCTTCAGCTATGACTTCACCGAGGAGCTCAACACCTGGTTCCCTTGGGTGATCGTGTGGGTGGTGTTCACGAGCCTCATCGTTTTCGCTCTGCTACTGCGCAGCGTCGTGCTGCCTGTGCTGGCCGTGGTGGTCAACCTGGCCACGCTCGCCATGAGCCTGGGGATCCTCGTGCTCATCTTCCAGGGCGATACCTTCGCGAGTTTCCTCCGCTTCACCGCCACGGGGGCCGTCGACGCCGTGAACCGCGTGCTCATGGTCTGCATACTGTTCGGGATAACCATGGACTACGCCGTCTTCATGCTGACCCGCATGCACGAGCGCTGGCACCGGAGCGGCGACCCGCAGGAAGCCGTCGCCATCGGCCTGTTGCGCAGCGGCCGGATTATCGTGAGCGCCGCGCTCCTGGTGGTGATCGTCACGGGCGCCTTCGCCTTCACCAGCATCTCCACGACGAAGGTGCTGGGCCTGGGCATCGCGCTCGCGATAATCGCCGACACGGTGCTGGTCCGGCTCGTGTTGCTTCCCTCTGTCATGGCTTACCTGGGCAGGGCGAGCTGGTGGTGGCCCTCGCGAAAGAAGGGGCGCGCAGCGCCCCTTGACGAACTCGACGAGCCCGGCGAACTCGACGAGCCCGGCGGACGGGACGAGCTCGAGGAGCCCTAAGCGGGCAGCAGCACGGAGAAGGTGGAGCCTTCGCCCTGGGTGCTGGCGAGCTCCAGACGCCCACCCGCCCGTTCGACGAGACGTTTCACGATGGACAGGCCCAGTCCGCTGCCTTCCACGTCGCGCGTCTCCGGTCTCTTCTCGCGGAAGAACTCCGTGAGCACCAGACCGAGGTTCTCTTCGGCGATACCGATGCCGGTGTCCTTGACGTCGATCCGCACCCACTCACCGACGTGCCGGGCCCGCACCTCGACACTGCCGCCATCCTTGTTGTACTTCACGGCGTTGCCGACGAGATTGGACATGATCAGGTCGAGGTCGTCCGAAGAGACCAGGACCAGCGGCAACCCGGCTTCGAGATCTGCGTGGGCGGCGATTCCCTTGGCGGCCATCTTCTCGGCCTGAAGACGCAGCGCCCCGGTGACCGCGGGCTCAATCTCGAGCAGTTCGGGCTCACCCTGGCTTTCCGCCTGCTCGCTTCGGGAGAGCGACAGGAGGTCGCCGATCAACTGAACAAGGTTGTCGATGCGCCCCTCGGCCCGCTGGAGCATCGGCAGGTAGCCGTCGAGGTTGTCGCCCAGGCTCTTGTCGGTCGCTACCTCGATCAAGCTGCGCACGGCCCCGAGCGGAGACTTCAGCTCATGGACCATGGTCCTGATGAAACGCTCCTTCTCCATGGCCAGACGGCGGACCTGCGAGATGTCGGAGAGAGTGAGGATCCGCCCCAGGGCCTGCCCGTCATCGTCCCTGAACGTGACGATGCTCGTCATGTAGCTCCGCTCTCCCAGGGAGAGTTGGCCGATCGTGCGGTCCTTCTGGGGGGCCGCGAGTTGCTCGACGAGCGGCGCCAAGGGGCTTTCGCCCAGAAGGTCGGCGGCCGGACGGTGGACCGCCTCGAACTCCGGCAGGTCCAGTATCGCGGCCATTGCGCGGTTGACCAGTACCACGTCGCCATCCCTGTTCACGACCAGGACGGCATCACGGAGCGAGGAGATCAGGGAGTGGGTCTGGGTCTTCTCCTCGGCCAAGGCAAGGAGACCGGCCTCATGCTCTTTGCGCAGCCGTTCGGCCTCTGTGCGGGCCTGCTTGTGCCGGACCAGGGTCTCGGCCACGCCCAGCAGGTCATCAGGCAGGAAAGGTTTGGGCAGGAAGAAGTCGACACCCTGCCTGGTGGCCGCGATGGCCGTGTCGATGTTGGCGTAGGCGGTGATCATGCAGGTCATCAGCTGGAGCGCATCCTGCTTGATCACCTGTAGGATGGTCAGACCATCGATGTCGGGCAGCCGGTAATCGAGGAAGACCACATCGTACTCGCCACCGTGCAGCAGCGTCAGGGCCTCCGTACCTGTGGCTGCCTCGTCGACCTCATACCCCTCCATCTCGAGGATCTGACGGATGCCTGAACGCACCCCGTACTCGTCGTCAATGACCAGGATGCGCGCGGTCGCCATGGTGACCCTCCTCCGTCTCGGCGGCTAGGCTTCCCGGTCGCCCTTGGCGGCCAGGAGCTCCTCGGCTACACTCAGCAACTGCTTGCCCGTGACCGGCTTATCGATGAAGCGGTCCAGGCGCGACCAGCGGGGCAGCCCCTCACCCTCCTGGTCGAACCGTTCCCCCGTCTCCCTCGCCACGCCGGTCAACAGGACCACGGGCGTTCTGTCCAGATGTTCGTGTTTGCGGATCTGGTAGGCGAGGCGGAACCCGCTGTCGTAGTGCTCCATCATCAGGTCCAGGAAGATGATGTCCGGGATGGTGGTCTCCAAGAGATCGAGCGCCTCGCGGCTGCTCTCCGCCGTATGGACCGTGTGGCCGCGACTGCCGAAGTACGCGGCTTGGGCATCCAGGAAGTCCCGGTCGTCGTCTACGAAGAGGATGCTCCACTGGGAGCTCATTGGTCACTCCTTTCACCGCCGGAGCGGGTCGCGGGTATCTCGACGTGGAAGGTCGTGCCGGTGTCCGGTTCCGACTCGAACCAGACATTGCCGTTGTGCATCTTGACGATGCCGTACGAGATGGGCAGGCCGAGCCCGGTCCCCTTGCCGATGCTCTTCGTGGTGAAGAATGGTTGGAACACCTTGTCCTTGGCTCCGTCGGGGATGCCGGCTCCCTGGTCGGACACGCTGAAACGGACCCTGTCGGCTTCCTTCGCTCTGTGAGCCGACACACGCACAGTGCCCGGGCGGCCTTCCATCGCTTCCAGGGCGTTCTTGATGATGTTGACCAGTACCTGGGTCATCTGGTCTCGATCGAGGTCGGCCTCCAGCCCTGGGGTGACGTCGACCACAATGTCGATCCCTCGGGCCTTCTCTTCCGACACGCCGGCGGTCGCTGCGTCGACGGCCGTCCGGACGAGTTCCTCGACCGGGGTTGTCTCGATACGGACCCGGCTCTGGCGGGCGAAGTCGAGAAGGTTGCCGATGATCTTCTTGCAGCGGTCGGACTCCTCGGCCATCAGCTTGAGGTCATGGTCCAGGTCTCCGCGGTCCTTGAGCTTGCGCTGCAGGATGTGCGCGTAAAGCAAGATCGTACTCAGGGGGTTGTTGAGTTCGTGTGCCACGCCCGCGGCCATCTGGCCCATGGAGGCCAGCTTCTCGCTGTTGACGAGATGGCGATGCACGTCGCGGAGGTTGTTCCAGGGAACGTTCAGTTCTTCGCAGACCCGCTCCGACTGGTCGATGATGAAGGGCAGGCACATGGTCTCCTCCGCCATGCCCTCGTACACCGCTTTCGCCTTCGCGCGGCAGGTGGGATACCCGCAGGCGCCACAGTTCAGCTCGTCCTCCGGGAAGAACTTGTTGGTCCGG
>ERZ747221.2504-NODE-2504-length-16189-cov-3.732684_pt1 | contig 16189 bp, 15 predicted proteins | sample MGYA00374949_ERZ747221 | MGnify/ENA primary metagenome ERZ747221 (study PRJEB28779, sample SAMN05720172) | bioreactor metagenome | isolation source: Anaerobic biogas reactor | place: USA:Washington, USA | collected 2015-08-08 ... | reverse complement strand
GACGGTCAGGGTGAGCCCGGGGGCCTCCTCGGCCATGCGCACCGCCAGGAACGGCGTCCAGGTGACGCTGGAGACGTGCGGCTCGATGCGCGCCTTGACGCCCCGCCGCTCCCCCTCGGACACGGCCCAGCGCATCTCTTCCGCGGCGCGCGCGAAATCCTCCTCGGCGGTGTGGCCGGGCCAGTAGCGCCCCGGCGTCATCGTTACCCCCTCCAGGCCGACGCGCTCGGCGATCTCGAACCAGCCCGCCAGCCCCTTGCGCGACTGCGCCCGCGCCTCCGGGTCGGGATGGTTGGGCGACACCGGCAGCTGCGGAAAGACGTCGATGAAGCGAAGCCCCGTCTCGGCGGCGATTCCCTTGAGGTAGCCCACCGTCTCGTCGACGTTGGCGGCGGCACCCGCCGCGTCCACGTCGGGGGCGTTGCCTAGGTCCATGCGCTCGAACCCCAGCGCGCGGATGATGTGCGCCGCCTGGCGCGTGCTGGCCCGCTGAAAGCTCCACTTGTGGCAACCGAGATGAATCGTCATAGCGTATCCTTTCATGGCGTATGGAACGCGGATGAACGCGGATTTGGCGGATCAACGCAGATAGAGACGGATACTAGACACAGAGACCGCAGAGACCACAGCGAAGACATGGAAATCCATTCTCTCTGTGCCCTCTGTGGTCTCTGTGGTTCATCCCTCTTGGATCAGCGCAGATCCGCGCCCTATCTGCGGAATCTGGGCACTATCGATCCCTGCCAGGGCGTCACTGCTTCAGGAGCCAGTCCTTCTCGGAGCAGAACTTGAAGTCGCAGCCGTCGGGCGCCTGGGTGACCTGGTTGAGCCACAGGGCGCGGTAGCCCTGGGTGTACTTGGGCGCCGGCGGCTGCCAGGCCGCCAGGCGGCGCTGGATCTCGCGCTCGTCGACCAGCAGGTTCAGCTTGCCGTTCATGGCGTCCAGCTCGACCATATCCCCGTCCTGTACCACCGCCAGCGGGCCGCCCACCGCCGCCTCGGGCGCCACGTGAAGCACGACGGTGCCGTACGACGTGCCGCTCATGCGCGCGTCGGTGATGCGCACCATGTCGCGCACGCCCTGACGCAGCAGGTGGACGGGGAGGCCGCTGGGCCCCACCTCCGGCATGCCGGGCGCGCCCACCGGGCCCATGTTGCGGTTGATGATGACGTGATCCGCCGTGATGTGCGCCAGGTCCCGGTCAATGTCCTCCTGCCGCCGGCTGGTGAGCACCGCCGCCGGTCCGGTGTGCTTGATCAAGTTGGGCGACGCGGCGGCCACCTTGATCACGGCGCCGTCGGGCGCCAACGAGCCGCGCACGATGCGCAGGCCGCCGTCCGAGCTAAAGGGATCGTCCAGCGGACGGATGACGTTGCGGTCGAGCACGCGCACGTCCGCCAGGTTCTCCTTCATCGTCTTGGCGCTGGCCGTCATCACCGAGGTGTCGAGCAGCGGCTCGATCTCTTTCATCACCGCCGTGACGCCGCCGGCGCGCCACAGCTCCTCCACCGTGCAGGCGCCGCTGGGCTTGACGTTGGTGATAAAGGGCGTCTCCCTGCTGATGCGGTCGAAATCGTCCAGCGTCAGGGGCACGCCGGCGCGGCGTCCCATGGCGATGAGGTGGATGACCAGGTTGGTGCTGGCGCCCAACGCCATGAGGGTGCGGATGGCATTCTCGAACGCCGGCCGCGTGAGGATGTCCGACGGCTTGATGTCCTTTTCCACCAGCTCGACGATCTTGATGCCCGTCGCCTCGGCGATGTGCAGGCGCTGGGCATAGACGGCCGGGATGGAGGCGCAGCCCGGGAGGGTCATTCCCAGCGCCTCGGCGATGGACTGAACGCTGTTGGCGGTGCCCATCACGCCGCAGGCGCCGCAGGTGTTGAAGAAGCCGTTCATCTCCACTTCGCGCATCTCGGCCTCGCCGATGGCGCCCGCCTTGTAATCCCACGAGAACTTTTGCGTGTCGGTGGAGCAGGCCACCGTCTGCCCCTCATAGTACCCGGCCAGGCGGGTCCCTCCGGTGACGATGATGGCGGGCTTGTTGGCCGTGGCCAGGCCCATGATCTGGGCGGGCACGTCCTTGTCGCAGGTGGAGAGGAGCACCACGCCGTCCACCGGGACGGACGAGATGAACTCCTCCGTATCGATGGCCATGAGGTTGCGGTAGATGAGGGTCGAGATATTGTGGAACACCTCGCACATGGAGATGGTGGGGTATTCCAGGGGAAAGCCACCCGCCGCCCAGATGCCGCGCTTGACGGCCTCGCCCAGCGCCTTGAAATGCCAGTGGCCGGGGTTGATCTCGCTCCAGGGGTTGATGACGCCAATGACGGGGCGCTGCATGTCGAAATCGGTGAACCCCATGGCGCGGATGTGCCCGCGTACGGTGAGGTTCAGGGGATCTGTGGGATCGAGCCACTTTCTGCTAACGAGTTCCTTGGCCATTGCGGTGCTCTTCCTCCGATGATAGGGGTGATAAGGGTCACGACAGCGACGCGTGGGGGGCATTGTACATGCAGAGACAGGAGAGCGCCATTCCGAGGGTGCCGCCGGTCGCGCCGCCACGCGACGCCCACAGGTGCATCAGCCGCTCAGCCCCCTTTGTGCTATAATCCCCGCGCACCGGAGGCTCACGGTGGCGTCATGCGTTAGCTCAGGGGGAACAGAATCCATGCATAGCAGGGAGCGCTTGGTGGCGGCGATTCGGAGACAAGAGGTGGATCGCGTGCCCGCGAATATCACCTACTATACCCAGGATTTCTCCCAGGCCCACTTTCCGATGCGGGAGGGGCAGGATCGCCGCGAGGCGCACCTCGAGGCGTATACGCGCTTTGGCTTTGACCCCCTGATCGGCGTGGGGGGCGGCGAGGCGCGTCCCTGGCGGGTCTCGGACCCCGGCCGCTGGGAGGTGACCGAGGAATCGCGCCAGACGCCGGAGGGATACCTGCAGATCCACTATCGCGTCCAGACACCCGCCGGCGACCTGGACACGGTGTACACGCAGGAGAACCAGCTCTCGGGGTGGCAGGAAGAGCCGCTCGTGAAGGACGAGGGGGATTTGGCCGCCCTCGCGTACCTGCCACGGCCCCACGTCGACGTCGAGGCGGTGGATGCCGCCGTGGATCGGCTGGGTGATCGGGGCCTCGGCTACATCGGCGTCAACGGCCTCTGGCAGCAGGCTTGTTACCTGCGCGACATGGCCGAGATGGCCATGGACCCTCTCATCCGCCCCGAATGGGCCGAACGGTACCTGGGGATCGTGGGTGGCTATCTCGCCGAGCAGGCCGAGGCGCTGTGCCGCTCCAAGGCGGAGGCGTTCTTTATCAACGAGTCCTACCTGGGGATGGGGATGTCGCCGCGCATGTTCGACCGTTTCGTGCGGCCGCACGACGAGCGGTTGATCCAGATCGCCAAGGACGCCGGCAAGCTGGTGCTGTACCACGACTGCGGACTCGGGAGGGCGCTCCTGGAGCGGTTCGCCGACATGGGCATCGACTACCTTGAGACCCTCACCCCGCCCGGCGCCCAGGGCGATATCGAGCTGGAGGACGCGCGCCGTCGCATCGGCGATCGCGTCTGCTTCCGCGGGGCATTCAATCAGCAGGTGCTGGAGACGGGTACGCCGGCCGACATCGAGGCGGAGGTGCTGCGCTGCCTGGAGACGATGGCGCCCGGCAGGGGCTATATCCTCTGCCCTTCAGGCCCCATCCTGGGCAGCGTGCCGATGGACAACCTGCAGGCATTCGCCGATGCGGCGCGCGAGCACTGCGGGAGGTACGGGCACGCGTAGACGCGGGTTCCAGGTTCCAGGTGGCAGGTCACAATAGCTGTTGTGGGGTGCATGTACCGCCAGTCGCGCTCTGCAACCCACAACCTGACCTGCAACCCCTCACCTGCTACCTTGTGTGCCGTCTAGCAGGCCAGCAGCCCCTCCACAGACAGGTCTTCGTCCAACTCCTCCCAGTGGATGCCGATGCCCCGGCCGATGAGGCGCCAGCTTGCGCGCTGGTCGGCCGTAGCGTCACGTAGCGATGGAAACCACTCCAGAGGAACCCCAACCTCTCGGCCATCGCTCAGTTGGACATAAAGCATGTCGTTACTGAACCGAACGCTGACGGCCAATGCACTAGCCGCGAGACCGAGACTGCCGAAAGTGCTCATTCCACCTCTCCAGGAAATGGGCCCTATGTTCCTCAACAAGCTCACGCAATGCGCGTATCTCCACTGCATTGTAACTAGCCGACGACGCAAGTCCAACGGGGTTAGGCCAGAACTTGGCATAGTTGTCGCCCGACTCAACATGCACGTGGGCCGGCTCGCGTGACTCGTCGCTGATGAAGAAAAAGCGGTAGCCTCGAATGCGCAGTACAGTCGGCATCGCTTCACCCCTGGCCAGCGTCTGTGTAGTGGTTAAGCATGTCGCTCGGCGTTGAGGCCGGACCTTGTCTGGGGGCCAGCTCCCTGTAAAGCGGCACGACACAACAACGTGCAAGCGCAACCATTGGCTACAGTCTGTAACCTGTCACCTGTAACCTGCAACGCGCAGCCCGGAACCCGCACCCCACGCTCATAACCCACAACGCACAACCCGAACCCCGCAACCTGTCACTCGGCCAAGTACGGCCGCAGAAGGTCGAGGGCGTACGCGATCTCTTCCTCGTCCACCGGATCGAGGGTGATGGGCCCGCTGTTGCGGGCGGCGTTGCACGAGATGACGCCGCGCCGCACCAGAACCTCCTTCTGGGCCTGGGGCGTCGGCAGATTGCTGAGGGTGTTCTCCAGCACCATCTTGTCGGCGTACACCCGGCGCGCCTCGGCCTCGTCACCCGCCTCGAGCAGGTTCCAGATGCGCGCATCCACGTCGGGGATGTAGCACGCTGGCAGCACACCCGACACGCCGCGGCGGTACTCTGGAATCACCCACAAGAGGGCCGATCCGGAGAACACCCCCTTCACGGGGCCCGAGGGGTCCGGCGGGCACAGGTCGATGACCTCGCTCACCGAATGCCCCTGAGGAGGCTTTTCCTCCTTCAGGTACTGCACGAGGGGTATCTCGCGGCAGAGGTCGACGACAAAGGCGCCGGGGAGGGCGGAGCCCAGGGGCGCGCCCGCGTTCTGGACGAACACCGGCACGCCAGCGGCGTCGGCGATGGCGCGATAGTACGCTACGATCAGGTCGCGCGAGCGAATCTTGACGTGCCAGGGGGGCATGGCGATGACGGCATCGGCCCCGGCCTCGCCCGCCTCGCGGGCCAGACTGACGGCGCCGTGGGTGCTCGTATCGGCCACGCCGATCACCACCGGCACACGGCCGGCCACCGTGCGCACCGCGCGGCGCATTCCCTCGACGCGCTCGGGAAACGACACGACGGTGAACTCGCTGGCCATGACGGGCCACACGAACCCGTGGGCGCCGGAACGCGCGATGAAATCGCACAGGCGCTCGAAATCGTCCCATACGAGGTCGCCCTGGGCGTTGAACGGTGTCTGCAGGATGGGAAAGATGCCGCGGAATGGTTGGCTCATGATCGTCTCTCCTGTCATGGGGCGGCGCCCCCGCTAGACGGCAAAGTAGGGCGCGACGCAGCCCATGGCATACTCCAACTCGGCGAGGTCGGTCTCATCGAGGGGCGTGTTGGCGCCGTACCTGCCGGCGGCGTGGCTGAACACTCCGCGCCGCACCAGCACCATCTTTTTCCCCATGCGCGGCGGCATCCCTCGCACGGCGTACTCGAGCACCATCTTGGCCTTGTGCACCTCGCGCGCCTCTGTCACCTTGCCCTCCTCCAGGAGGTCCCAGATGCGGGCATCGACGTCGGGAATGAAGCAGCCGGGCATGTTGCCCGCGGCGCCACGCTTGTGCTCCGAGATGAGCCAGTAGCACGAGGCGCCACTGAACACGCCCTTGAGGCTGTCGTCGGCGAGGGCGATCAGTTCGCTTACCGAGTGCCCGATGGGGTGCTTTTCCTCCTTGACGTACTGCACGAGGGGGATCTCGCGGCACAAGTCGGCCAGGAAACGCGCTGCCAGGGCCGAGCCCAGCGGCGGATCGCAGTTCTGGATAAAGACGGCGACGCCGGCCGCCTCGGCGACGGCGCGGTAATAGGCCAGGATGGCGTCGTTGTCGGCCATCTTGGTGTGCCAGGGGGGCATGGTGATGACGGCATCGGCGCCCACGCGCCCTGCCTCGGCGGCCAGGCGCACGGCGGCGTCCTGCGTCGTGTCGGCCACGCCGATGACTACCGGAATCCGGCCGGCCACCACATCCACCGCCCGGCGTACCCCCTCCATGCGCTCCGGATACGACACGACGGTGAACTCGCTGGCCATGACGGGCCAGACGAACCCGTGGGCGCCCGAGCGCGCGATGAAATCGCACTCGCGCTCGAAATCATCCCACAGCAGGTTGCTGTCGCCATCGAACGGCGTCTGCGCGATGGCAAAGATCCCTCGGAATGGTCTGGTCATTGCGATCTCCCTTTCATGATGCGGCTTGGTCTGGGGCGGCGCCGCTCGTGGACCGTCAGTATGCTCTCCGCTGGTCGCTACGTCGCGCCGGAGGCGACGACAGGCCTGAACACCTGGCATGGGTCAACCGGCCACACCATGCTGCCGAGGCGAACCAGCGTCAACACACCTCGGCCGGAAGGGTCGGCGAGGTCATCCCTCCGCGGCGTCCGACGCGAGCATCCGCAGGAACGCGGGCCAGTCGGCGGCCTTGCGTCGTGCCATCTCGGCCTCGAGGTCGCGGTAGATGGTCTCGGGCGCGCTGGGCTCGACCATCAGGATGCTGTCGAGTTGGACTGCCACGGCGCCCGCCGCCAGGTGCGCCAGGGCATGGGCGGTCTCGGCGATGCCTCCGCGGGCGATGATCGGCAGGCTCGAGACGGCGCGGACGCCGTAGATGCGCTCGGTGTAGAGTGGGGCCAGGGCGGGGCTGTGAAGGGGGCCGTAGGCCCACGATCCATCGCCCGAGGGCGCCCTACCCATGGGCGGCGCGGCCACCACCAGGGCATCGACCCCGGCCTCGGCTACCGCGCGGGCCGTCTCTGCCGCCGATTCAAAGGGCACCCGCGCGAGGCACGGGACGGCGCTCTCGCCCACGGCCAGGCGAGCACCCTCGTAGGCCTCGTCGGGCGTCACGGTGTGGGGCAGGTGGAGTTCGAGCGCCTGCAGGTGCTCGCATTCCGAAGCGCCGGCGGCCAGCTCCGCCAGGTCAACGGGATGCCGCGCGTACAGCGCCGCGATGATGGGGATTCCCAGGCGCTCCCACGCTCGGGCGTAGCGACGGATGGCGCGGCGCAGGCCCGGGTTGCGCCTCCCGGTGTGGAGCACGTACCCCGCCGTCGTGCGCGCCAGGCGGGGCGGGCCCGCCTCAGAGACCGGGCTCCAGGTCAACGGCGGCGTCACGATGGCGCCGATGTACTCGACGGCGGGGAACTCGCGCCGACCGGGGGCCATGCCGAGGGCGCCGGCGGCCACCAGGAGTGGGCTCTTGAGCGCCAACTCGCGTTTGCGCGGACCGCCGAGCAGGATAGTGCCCTCGATCACAGCGCCCCTCCCGAGTCCTCCGCGGCTTCGGCGTAGTACGCCACGACGGCGTCGGCGTACGCCTCGGCCAGGGCGCGCAACGCATCCGGGTCGCGCGCCAGCTCTCCCTCGCGCCAATGGGTGATGAACAGCGTCTCGCTCAGGACGGCCGGCATCTCGGACGGGCGGGCGGTGCGCTCGGTCTCGGGGCCCAACAGGATGAGGTGTCCGCCCAGCGCCATGTCGACCTCGACGCCCCGGTCGTCGACATCATGGTCCAGCACGTCACGGAACGTGGTGACCAGAGAGTCCTGGACGAGACGGGCAAATCGCAGGCTCTCGTCGCCAAAGGGGCGTTCGGCGCAATAGTAGGTGATGACGCCCCCCACACCCGAGCTGTCGGCGCCGCTGCGGTAGTAGAAGGCGTTCTGGTGAATCGAGAGGAGCAGGTCGGCGCCCTCGGCGTTGACGAGGTCGATGCGCGCCTGGAGGTCGTCGGCGGTGTCGATGACGCCGTCGCCGTTCGTGTCCTCCTCAAAGTCGTTCAGCATATAGTCGCCGTCGCGCACCAGGAGGACACGGAATCCGTGCGCCTCGAGGGCATCGCGCACCAAGAGCGCCAACTCGAGGTTCACCGTGCTCTCGTGATAGTCCATCTGCCCCCGGGCGTCGAAATGGCGCGCCCCGAGATCGGTGCCGCCATGACCGGCGTCCACGGCGATGAGTGGCGCCGCGGGCGTGGGTGTGGCCGTCGGCGCCGCGGTGGGCGTGGCGGTTGGGGTGACGGTTGGGGGCGCCGTCGCCGATGGGGCCGCGGTGCACGTGGCCGTCGGTTCGGCGGTAGGATCATCGGGGGGGACGGCGCGCGACACCGGCGTGGAGCAGGCGCTGGCGAACGCCAACAGCAGCAGCAAAGCGACGAGGCGGGCTGGGCGATGATTGAGGGCGCCCATCTACGCCAGCACCAGGTCGACGAGGTTGAATGCGGGGCCGTCGGTGCAGGCGTGGCGAGGGCCTTGCTTGGTCTCCACGAGGCAGCCGTCGCAGACCCCCATGCCGCAGGCCATGTCGACCTCCACCCAGACCTGGAGCGCGTCCGGCTGGGGGCGCAGGCGCGTCGATTCCCACACGCGCAGCAGTTGCCGATAGAAGGGAGTGGGGCCAACGGCATAGACGTGGTTGGCCCAGCGACATGCAGCCGTCACCGCCTGCCAAAAGGCATCGCCCTGGGAGAGGCCGATGTGGGGGGCGTACTCTACCTCGGAGGGGAGCAGCTCCCTGGGATAGGCCTGGGAGGCGGTGGCCGCGCCGAGGATGAGCTGGCTCGGGCCCGCCACGCGATCCAGGATCCCGATGAGTGGGGCGAGGCCGGTCCCCTGGCAGATGACGGCGACGTTGGCGACGCCGGTGGGGAGGGCGAACCCTGCTCCGCCGGGCCCCAGCAGATCGAGCGTATCGCCCGGGCGGCGCGCGCTCAGCCAGGCGTGGCCCGACTGCGACGGACGGTAGAGGAGCGCGATGCCGTGCTCGCGGAAGCGGTGGATCGGGAGGGGCAGCCGCAGGTAGGGATCGCGCCCCGCGCTCGCCCGCGCCATGACGAACTGGCCCGGTCGGGCGCCCTCGGCGAGGGTGGGGCACTCGAGCAGGAGGAGACGATACCCCGGCATGGGTTCCGCCGAGCCCTCGATGACGGCCAGATGTTGCCTCACGACGATGGCCCCTTGCCCATGGACCCTACCGCCCGACGTCGCGGGGGCGGCGGTGGCGCAGCGCCCAGCGATAGACGCCGACATACTTGAGCGCGGCGGTGCGCCACGACACATCGTGTTCCATGCAGCGCCGCTGCAGCGTTCGCCAGATCTCGGGATGGCGATAGATCTCGACGGCCCGCACCACGGCGGTGTAGAGCGCCCAGGCGTCGAACCGCTCGAAGCGAAAGCCGTTGGCCGAGTCCCTGGCGGCGTCATAGTCGCGCACGGCATCGGCCAGACCGCCGGTGGCGTGCGCCACCGGCACAGCCCCATAGTGCATCGCCAGCAAGTGATGGGATCCATTAGGCTCGAGTCGCATCGGCGCCAGGTAGATGTCGGAGCCGGCGTAGAGCAGGTGCTCGGTCTGCGGATCCGAGACGGCTATGCGGCGGATGCAGCCGGGGTAGCGCCTGGCCAGTTCGGCGATGCGATCCTCGTAGACCTGCTCGCCGGCGCCCACCACGGCCACCTGTGCTCCCAGGTCGGCCAGCATCGCCTCGAGCATTTCCGAGAGCAGCTCCCAGCCTCGTGCGGCGTCGAGGTGCGAGATGATGCCGATGAGCGGCGCCCTCTCGTCCTGCTTCAGCCGCATCGTGCGCTGCAGCGCCGCCTTGTTGGGCGCGCGCCGCCCCAGGGTCTCCACCGTAAAGGGCGAGGGGATGAGCGCGTCGTTGCCCGGGTCATAGGCCTCAGTGTCGGCGCCGTTCAGGATGCCCGCCAGGCGCTCACCCAGATCTCGAAACAACGGGTCGAGTAGTTCGCCGTACTCGGGCGATCGTATCTCGCGGGCGTAGGTCTCGCTGACGGTGGTTACCGCGTCCGCGTGGACGACGCCTCGCGCCAGGAGGTTCACGAGTTCCGACAGCTCGGGTATCTCGGGATGCGTGTAAAAGCCGTACGCGCTCAGGCCGGCAAGCTCGAGTACGCGGTAACCGAGGAGCCCCTGGCGTGCGAGATCGTGAATGGTAAAGACCGTCGCAGCGTTCGCCAGCGTCGGTTCGTCGCGGTACAGGGTGCGAAGCCAATTGGGTACCAGGCCGGCCTGCCAGTCGTGGCAGTGGACGATGTCGGGTCGCCAGCCGATCTCCGGGCGCTTGAGCAGTTCCATCGCGGCGCGCGAGAGAAAGACATAGCGCTCCCCCTCGTCTACCAGCGGGTAGGTGACCTCACCGCCAAAGTAGCGCGGGTTGTCCACCAGGTACACGGTGACGCCGTCGGGCAGGCCGGCGCGGTAGACGGTGGCCACCTCGCCGCGGTGATTCATGGGCACGGCAAAGGGTTGCACGTCCCCCCTGGCCTCGATGCGGGCGAGGTCGATGGAAGCATATCGCGGCGCGACGATGCGGACGTCGTGCCCCAGGGCAGCGAGCGCCCTGGCGAGGCAGTTCACGGCAACACCCGTGTCGGTGCTGTGACCGTCGTGGCCGCTGTGGCCGTCGCGGCGCGTGAACGGCGCCAAGTGCGCTGATATCATTAGGATCCGGAGCGAGGCGGGCGAGTCTGTGGTCACGGTTCGGTCCTATCTATCGATCACGGGGCTACCAAGAACGCCATGAGAGTGCGTTGCGCAACGGTGCAGGGCCGATTCGGCGTGTCTGGCGCGGCGAGGTGCCTACTCCCAAGAGATGATCCAGGCGCAGGCGCCGGCGAGCCCGATGCATGAGACGACCAGCCACGCCAGCTGACCGGGCTCCAGGCCCTTCCCTTGCGATGCCCACAAGAGCAGGGCGACCATGCCCACCGCCAGCACGAGCCACGTGGCCAGCCGGGGATGCCGCGCGAGGTACGCGGCAAAGAACCCTCGGAATGCGATCACGTGGCCCTCCTCGCGCCGGGCTCGCGCGCCGCAGCGGCGCCTGTCGCAGGGATGGCCCGCCAGGCGCGCAGCACCTGGGCGCGCGTCTCGTCCAGGCTGCCAGAGTTATCAATGATCACGTCGGCGCGGGTGGCCTTTTCGGCTTGCGGAGGTTGGGCGTCGATGCGCCTCTCGGCCTCCGCTCGGGCCAGGCCGCGCGTGCGGATGAGGCGCTTCAACTGCTGCTCACGCGGCGCCACGACCACCCAGACGGCGTCGCAGTGCCGATGCATCTCTGCCTCGAGCAGCTTGATCGCCTCGACGACGCGCACGGCGGCGGTGGACGCCTCCAGCAAGCGCAGCGTGAGGGCGACCACCGGTGGATGTACGATGCGTTCCAGGTCGGCCAACGCCGCAGGGTCGGAGAACACGATGGCGCCCAGGGCGGCGCGGTCGATCTCGCCGTCAGGCGCCACGACGTCGGCGCCAAAGCGCGCGCTAATGGCGCGATGCACGTCGGTTCCGGCGCCCATCACCGCGTGCGCCAGGCTGTCGGCGTCGATGGTATAGGCGCCGAGGTCCGCCAGCATGCGGGCCACGGTGCTCTTGCCCGTGGCGATGTTGCCGGTGAGCCCAATGGTGTACACGTCACTCCACCTCGGCGGCGCTGGCGCACGCTTCCCACTCGTGTAGCCTCTCCGTCAGACGACCCTCGGTGTGGCGGTACTCCTCGCTGAGCGCCTGCACACGCTCCACGTCGCGGGCGGCGCTGGCGGTCTCGATGCCGTCTGTCAGCTGGGCCAGGGCTTCCTCCAGGTCGGAGATCTCGCGCTCCAATTCGTGAGCGCGCTCGGCGCGGCGCCGCTCGTCACGCTCTTGGCGGCGCTCGCGACGGCGAGCCTCCTGGCGCTCGTCGGGTTGGCGGCGCTCGCGCGAGGGCTGGTCGCCGGCGGTGCGCTCGGCCTCCAACGCCTGGAGATAGGCGCTGTAGCCCCCTGTAAAGCGGCGCATCCGCCCCTCGCGGATGACCCATACGTGGCTTGCCAGCGCATCGACCAGGTAACGGTCGTGCGAGACAAAGAGGATCGTCCCCGGGAAATCGGACAGAACCCGCTGCAGCACCTCCTGAGACTCCAGGTCCAGGTGGGTGGTGGGCTCGTCGAGCAGCAACAGGTTGGCGCCCCGGACGGTCAGGAGCGCCAGCGCGAGGCGCGAGCGCTCGCCGCCCGAGAGGGCGGAGATGGGCTTGTCCACATCGTCGGCGGTAAAGAGAAAGCGGCCCAGAAGCGCCCTGGCCTGCTCCAGCCGCAGGTCGGTGACGGCGAACACCTGCTCGAGCACCGTCTTGTCGCCGTCGAGCCAGTCCTGCGTCTGCGGCAGGTATCCGACGCGCACGCTGGCGCCGATGCGGATGCGCCCCTCGAGCGGCTCGGTCTGCCCGAGCACGGCCCGCAGAAAGGTCGTCTTGCCGGAGCCGTTGGGGCCCAGCAGGGCGACGCGCTGCCCCCGCTGCATGAGGAACTCGCCCGTCTGAAAGAGCACGTGAGGCGTCCCGCCGGCGGCCTGGCAGCCGTCCTCGCTCTCGGGTGTCTCGCGATAGCCGATGGCGGCGCCGTCGCTGCGCAGGACGTTGTCGCCGGCCCGCAGCGAGGTGGAGAGGCGCAGATGCATCTGCCGTCGGGTCTTGGGCGCCTCCACGCGCTCCAGGCGCGCCAGCCGCGTCTCGCGTCCCCTGGCCTCCTTGCTGCGCTGCCCCGCCTTGAAGCGGCGGACGAACTCTTCCGTCTTGGCGATGGTGGCTTGCTGCTCCTCGTACTCGCGACGCCGGCGCTCCAGCAGGGCCTCGCGCTGCTGGACATAGCCGTCATAGTTGCCGCGGTACGTTTCGAGGGCGCCCCACGACAGCTCCCACACCCGCGAGACGACCTTGTTGAGAAAGTAGCGATCGTGCGACACGACGAGAAGGCTCTGACGCCAGTCTTGGAGGTACCCCTCGAGCCACTCGAGCGCCTCGAGGTCCAGGTAGTTGGTGGGCTCGTCGAGCACCAGCAGATCGGGCTCCTGGAGCAACAGGCGCGCCAGCATCGCGCGGGTGACCTGTCCACCGCTCAGGATGGTGATGGGCTGCTCATAGCTCTCCGGCCCAAAGCCGAGGCCGCTGAGCACGCGCTGGATGCGGTTCTCGTACTCGTATCCGCCCGCCAGCTCGAAGCGTTGCTCCGCCTCAGCATAGCGCGCCATCGCCTCGGTGGGGTCGTCAGCCTGGGCCATCTCGTGGGCCAGCGCCAGCAGATCCTGCTGCTGACGGCGGAGCGCCGATAACACCTCCAGCATCTCGCCATGGAGGGTGCGCTGGCTGTCCAAGGAGGGGCGCTGGGGCAGGTAGCCGCTGCGCAGGCCGCGAGCGCGATGCACGCGCCCATCGGTGGGCTCTTCTAGGCCCACCAGGATGCGCAGCAGCGTCGTCTTGCCGGCGCCGTTGGGGCCCACCAGCGCGATCTTGTCGCCGCGGGCAATGGCAAAGCTGACGTCGGCAAAGACGTCCTGGGCGCCGTATGACTTGGCCAGACCTTCAACGGTGACAATGGACATAATACCACTCGAGGCGCGAAAGGATCGATACGAGTCATTATACCATAGGTATGGGGACTGACCAATGGACGTGCGTGGAAGGGCGTTGTGCAGTGTCAGGTTGCAGGTGGCACGTTGCAGGCGTCAGGGGACAGGTTACAGGCTCTAGGGGGGTGCAGACGGTGGAGCCTGTAACCTGCCAGCTGACACCTGAACCATCCCGCGCGTCACCTGCGACCTGTCACTTGTGACACATCGCGGGTATAATGGGCGCCGCATTGCATGATACGATCGACGGGAGGAGGACGCCACATTATGCGCCATCGCGCCCTCGTGGTGCTCATCGGGTTCCTGGCAGCGCTCCTGTGGGTGGCGCTGTTGGTGCTCATGAACCGCAAACCGCCCACCCCGCTGAATCAGGCCGTGTTTTTGCTGCTCTGGGGTGGGGCGGTGACGTGCAGCGCCATCCCGGCCGCGCTGGCGATGCAGGAGCGGCGGTCGTTGCGCGTGGGCAAGCGCGTTGCAGGTTCGGGATGGGGCACAAGTCCCGGGCGCGCCGGACGTCAGGGCCTGCTGGCGGGGATGCTGGCGGCGGCGCTGATGGCGCTGCAGTTCCTTGGCATGCTGAACGTGCTGCTAGCGGTGTTCCTCGTGCTGGTAGCGGTGATGATCGAGATGCTGGCGAGGACCCGCGAAGGATACTGATGCGCGAGTAGGGGCGGGACAAGAAACGAGGGGGTGGAGATCCACCCCCTCGCTATGTGACCGTAGCAGTGACGGTTAGCGAACCGCCATCTCCGTGTCGCGGTCAAAGACGTGCATGTTGTCCATGTTGAACAGAGTCTCCACGTCCTGGCCGACGCGCGCCGAGGTGCGCGGGTCGACGCGGGCGATGCAGGACTTGTTCCCCCAGGCCAGGTAGAGGAAGATCTCGTTACCCATCAACTCGGTAACGTCCACCCGGGCCTTGACGGGCGCGCCGGTGATGTTGGGCGGCGCGTACTCGGGATCGTGGACGTCCTCAGGACGGATGCCAAAGACGACCTGCTTGCCGAGGTACTCGGTCAGTGCCTGCGAGCGATGGCTCGGGACCTGCACCTTGAAGAACCCGGCGTCCACGTACATCTCGTCGCGCGTGCCCACCAGGGTCGTGTCAAAGAAGTTCATGGCGGGACTGCCGATAAAGCCGGCCACGAACACGTTCCCCGGGGTGTTGTACAGCGCCTGCGGCGTATCCACCTGCTGCAGGATGCCGTCACGCATGACGCAGATGCGGGAGGCCATGGTCATAGCCTCGACCTGGTCGTGCGTCACATAGATAAAGGTGGTCTCGAGGCGCTGGTGCAGCTTGGACAGCTCCGAACGGGTCGCGACGCGCAGCTTGGCGTCCAGGTTCGAGAGCGGCTCGTCCAGGAGGAACACGGCCGGCTCGCGCACGATGGCGCGACCGAGGGCCACGCGCTGGCGCTGGCCACCGGAGAGCTGCTTCGGCTTGCGGTCGAGCAGTTCCTCAATGCCGAGGATGCCGGCTGCTTCCTTCACGCGGCGGTCGATCTCGGCGCGCGGCGTCTTGCGCAGCTTCAGGCCAAAGGCCATGTTGTCGTAGACACTCATGTGGGGGTACAGAGCATAACTCTGGAACACCATGGCGATGTCGCGGTCCTTGGGGGCCACGTCGTTCACCAGGCGATCCCCAATGTAGATATTGCCCTCGCTGATCTCTTCGAGGCCAGCCAGCAGTCGGAGCGACGTCGTCTTGCCACAGCCGGAGGGACCAACAAAGACCAAGAACTCTTTGTCGGCGACTTCGATGGTGAGGTCATTCACCGCGATGACGTCGCCAAAACGCTTGGTCACATGGTCGTACGTTACGCTAGACATCTAGGTCTCCTTGGGATGGACTGAATGAGCGGATGTCCGCACCCCGTGGATGTCCATTCGTCTCACGGGGCTTGTGGCTCACGGGCGGCAGAACCGTTCGGTCGTCGATGGGAGCCCAAGAGGCTGTGCCCTCCCATCGGCGGGCTCAGGGCCAAAACCGTCCACCCATGAACCCGTGCCTTACAAGGCGATACAACAATCCGGACGGGCTCGGTTCGTTGCCACCTCCCTTCGACCATTGAAAGGAGCCGACCGGACATCCGCCGCCCAAGAATCCGATGGCGGGGTTGTCTTGCTCCGGCTTCAGGCGCACCCCAAACAAAGGGCGCGCCCCCACACGGGCGAGTATAGCATAGCCAGACAGCTGCGTCAATAGCTACATGCGCGACCAACAAGGGCAGACAGCCGATCCAATGCCAGCCAACCGCATCCAACCTCTCCCGAGCGCTACTCCGTGTCGGGGCCCCGGCGCTGCTTGTAGCGGTACACGATACGGCCGCGTGTCAGGTCGTAGGGAGATAGCTCGACGCGCACGCGGTCGCCGAGGAGGATGCGGATATAGTACTTGCGCATCCTGCCCGAAATATAGGCTAGAACCTCGTGGCCGTTGTCGAGTTCCACCTTGAACTGCGTGTTGGGCAGCGCCTCGACGATGGT
>ERZ747221.2503-NODE-2503-length-16191-cov-3.991374_pt1 | contig 16191 bp, 9 predicted proteins | sample MGYA00374949_ERZ747221 | MGnify/ENA primary metagenome ERZ747221 (study PRJEB28779, sample SAMN05720172) | bioreactor metagenome | isolation source: Anaerobic biogas reactor | place: USA:Washington, USA | collected 2015-08-08 ... | reverse complement strand
CCTCCTGGGCGGGGATGACCGCTTCATTAACCGGCTCGATTCACTCTTCCTGATCAGTTCGGAATTGAACGAAGGCGCTTCTCCCGACATTTCGGGATTGATAGGCCAGTATGCCCACGGTAACGAACCCAGCCACCATACCGTCTACCTGTATGCTTATGCGGGCCGGCAATGGAAAAGCGCCGAAAAAGTCAGGTACATCCTGGAACATCTTTACCACGACACACCCGACGGCATCTGCGGCAATGAAGACTGTGGCCAGATGTCAGCATGGTATATCTTCTCCTCCCTTGGATTCTATCCCGTGAATCCCGTCAATTCAGCATACGTCCTGGGCAGCCCCCTCCATGAGGAGGCAACACTTCACCTTACCAATGGAAAACGGTTTACTGTCAAAGCCCTGAACAACGGCCCTGACAGAATCTACATCCGGTCAGCACGGCTGAACGGATCGCCCTGGGAAAAGAGTTATATCACCCACAACGATATCCTCAGAGGAGGCGTTTTGGAACTCGAAATGGGAAGTACCCCCAATGAAGATTTCGGGAAGAATCCCCGGAACAGACCGGTATCGGAATTCCGGTGATCAGATTCATCAGGTCGTCAGATAATTATTACCAGGAATGAAAGCTGAAATCATCATCATCGGCGATGAGATTGTGATCGGACAGGTATCAGACACCAATTCGGCATGGATTTCACGTCAGCTCACTCTATCGGGAATTGAAACCAACCGCATCGTTTCCATCCGGGACCATGCCGGTGACATTCACGCCGCCCTCGCCGACGCAGGGAAGCGGTGCGACCTGGTGCTGATGACGGGAGGCCTGGGCCCCACGAAAGACGACATCACCAAAAAGTGCCTTTGCGATTTCTTCGGAACCACACTGGTTTTTCACCAGGCAACATTCGATTTCATCTCAGAGCGTTTCAAAAACAGAGGGATTCCCCTGAACCGGCTGAACCGCGATCAGGCCTTGGTGCCCCGCTCCTGCACCGTCATTCCCAACAAAAATGGCACTGCACCGGGCATGTGGTTCGAAAAGGATTCTGTAATTTATATCTCCATGCCGGGGGTACCCCACGAAATGGAAACCATGATGACCGGAGAAATCCTTCCCCGGCTCATCGCGACAGGGCGCACAGGAGCCATCTTTCACAAAACCGTTCTGACCCAGGGAATTCCCGAATCGGTGCTGGCCGAAAAAATTGAAACCTGGGAAAATGCCCTGCCTTCCCATATCCGGTTAGCCTACCTTCCCAGTCCGATGGCCGTACGGCTCAGACTCAGCGCCTCCGGATCAGACCTTGAGGCACTCAAAGCGGAAATTGACCGGCAGATCGCTCTTCTTTTACCCCTCGTCGGAGACGCCGTTTACGGGTACGATGATGAAACCCTGGCCCTGGCCATCGGAAGAGTGCTCGCGCAAAGAAAAGCCACCCTATCAGTGGCCGAGAGTTGTACCGGAGGCAATATCGCACACCTGATCACCCTGACACCGGGATGTTCCGCCTGGTTTTCAGGCTCCGTCACCGCCTATTCGAACCAGTTGAAAACCGCACTTCTCCGTGTGAATCCCGAAACCCTCCGCAACCACGGCGCCGTGAGCCGTGAAACAGCCCTGGAAATGGCACGCGGGGCAGCAACCTTGATGAAAACCACCTACGCTCTGGCTACAACAGGAATTGCTGGACCCCAGGGAGGCTCTGCAGAAAAACCTGTCGGAACTATTTGGATTGCAGCAACGGGTCCGGCAAAATTTTTTTGTGAAAAATTCGTTTTCGGAAATGACAGAGAGAAAAATATTACGCGGGCATCACAATCCGCGTTGCAACTTCTGCGTAAACTTATCGTACAGGAATAGTTCAACAGTTATAAAATAAAAAATGAAAAAGGGCTATATCATTGCTGCCGTCGTGGCATTACTACTGGTAACGACCCTGCTGCTCTCCCCGTTTTTGTTCCGTGATGCCTTGCTGGAAAAAACCAAAAGCACCATCAACAAAAACCTCAGGGCAGAGGTCTCCTTTGACGACTTCAGGTTGTCCGTGATCAGGAATTTCCCCAAAGCCGCAATTTCACTGCGGAATGTGGTGATCACCGGAGAAGATTCCTTCGCCGGGGATACCCTGCTCCACATAAAATCACTCTCCTCCACATTCGGATTGTTTGACCTGCTGACACCCGGGAATCTGACGCTTAACGAACTCATCATCGACGACGCCAGGTTAATGCTGCAGGTTAATGAAAAGGAGCTTGCCAACTGGGACATCTTTCCTGAAGAAGAGGAAAGCACCTCCCCGGCACAGGAAGGGAGTGAAAGCTCCTTCGGCATGGAACTGAACAAAATCGTCATCAACCATAGCCAGGTTACCTATACCGACCTCCTACTTCCCCTTTTTGTCGGATTCAACGATATTAACCTGGCGCTGAAGGGGGACATGTACGGCAGCAGTACCCGTCTGAAAGCAGAAGGCGCCGCCGGACAATTCAACCTCATTTACGATTCCGTCTCCTATATCGCCGACAAACGGCTTACCCTGAAGTCAGCCCTCGACATCAATTTTGACACCTGGAATTTCAGGTTCGGCGAAAGTGAATTGCTGGTGAACGAATTGCCCCTCGCCGTGGACGGAACATTCTCAATCCCCGGCGATTCCATCGTCTTTGACCTCCGGTTTGTATCGAAAGTATCAGAACTGGCCGATTTCTTATCCCTTGTACCCACTGATTATGAACATTATCTGAAAGACCTCAGGGCAAAGGGGAAGGCCGACCTTTCCGGATCTTTCAAGGGATTTAACGCTGAAGAGAGTTATCCCGCTCTTAACCTGATGTTCCGCCTTTCAGACGGAAATCTGCAATATGCCGGATTGCCTGAAGAGATCCGGAATGTAAGCGCAAAGCTTGCTATAACAAAACCACAGGGAGGCTTTGAACTGACTTCCCTCCGCATTTCTGATGCCCACGCCGAAGTCAGGAACAATCCCCTCGATTTATCCCTCGGACTTGACAACCTTCTGGGAGATATGCGCTTTGCCGGCAATCTGACCGGCAAGGTGAATTTCGATCATCTGAAGGACGCCATTCCCATGGACAGCGTTCTGGTTTCAGGATTGCTGGATGTCAACATCGGCGTGGCCGGCAACATGTCGGCCATAGAAAACAAGCGGTATGAGCAGATCAAAACCGATGGCATCATTGCCCTGAACAATTTCTCGTATGAAAGCAACAAACTGACCATGCCTGTGGCTGTCCATTCCGGAAATCTCGATTTTGCACCCGAAAGGGTGAACCTCCGCCAAATGGACGTAAAAATCGGGCAGAGTGACTTCGCCCTGGCCGGATCGGTCTCCGATTACTATCCCTACCTCTTTGACAAAGGGAACCTCACCGGCAACGTATCTCTGAAATCTGATTTTCTGAACCTGAATGAACTGATGGGCATGATGAAACCCGCCGGGAGTGATGCAAGCCCGACAAAACAGCCTCCTTCAGGGCCAACAGACGATACCCTATCAACAGCACCTTCTTCATTCGAAGTCCCCGAAAGAATGAACCTGACCTTGCAGACCGACGTCAGCAAAGCATTGTACGACAGGCTGAACATCAGCAATATCAAAGGACAGATACAGGTCAATGACGGAAAACTTGACCTGAAAGGACTGAACATGAACATCATGGACGGTGAACTGAAACTTGCAGGCACCTACCAGAATACGCCCGAGAAATCACCATTGGTCAATTTGTCCCTCGACCTGGTCAGCTTTGACATCCCTACTGCCTTCAGGTCACTGAAACTGGTCAGGAATTACATTCCCATTGCCGCACAGAGCAAAGGGAAATTCACTACCAGCATCCAGATGAAAGGTCAGCTCGACGAAAATATGGGACTCAGGATGGGCAGCCTGAACGGATATGGATCACTCAATACCATGAACCTGCAAATCCTCAATTCCCCGGTCTTCAACAAAATCAAAAGCGTGTTGAACGAAGAGCGCCTCCGCGATCTCAAGATCGATGATTTCGCCGCCAGTTTTACCATTGAAAACGGAAATCTGCTCCTGAAACCTTTTAAAACAAAGATCTCGGAACAGGAAGCGACGTTCTCCGGGAAGCTGAATGCCGAAAACCTCATTGACATGAGCATCGACTTCATGATCAACCGCGATGCCCTGAGTACAAATGTCCAAAATACAATCGGCATTCTTCCCGGACAACAAAATATCAAAGTCATACCCGTTGCCGTCGCTATCAAGGGGCCGGTAAATAATCCGGAAGTTAAAATTGACCTGACGGAAGCCAAAAGAATGGTAAAAAAAGAGGTCGGTAGTGCGGCAAAAGAGGAGATTCAGAAATCGATCAACAAAATCGGGGAAGGGCTTAAAAAGTTGTTCAAATAGGTTCCCCGTCCTCTTTTTTTGTTCGTTGTACGTGGCCGGATGATTTTTGGTCTATTCTTCTTATTTTGATGTTAAATACAGCAAAGAAAATGGACATCAGGGGGCTGATCAGGTTAAGGAAACAGTACGGCAGGTAGTCGAAGGTGGCCACGCCCAACACCCTGGACTGGGTAGCTCCACAGGTATTCCAGGGGATCAGCACGGAAGTCATGGTTCCTGCATCTTCCAGGGCACGGCTCAGCACTTCGGGTTTCAATCCCTGGTCCGCATAGGCTTTCCGGTACATTCTGCCGGGAATGACAATCGAGATATACTGGTCTGATGCAGTAAAATTGAAAAAGATGCAGGTTCCTACGGTGGCCGCCACCAGAGAGCCCTGCCTTCTGGCATACCGGATAATGGGCCGGGTGATCCGCCGCAGAAAACCGGCCGCTTCCATGGCTCCCCCGAAAATCATGGCCGAGAGAATCAGCCAGATGGTATCCAGCATCCCCCGCATTCCCGTGGTGCTCAACAATTCATTGACACCTGCGTCTCTCGTGGTCAGATTCACCTGTCCGAACATCGCCTGCATGGCAGCATGATAGCCGTCCCTGAAGGGATTTCCCGAACCTCCGGCAACTTCAGCAATGATATGGGGCTGAAAAATGATGGCAAAAAGGGCGCCTGCCAGCGCTCCCGCCAGCAAAGCAGGCAACGGAGGCACCTTCAGTATGATGATCGCTAACAGAAACAACGGCACCAAGAACAGCCAGAGATTGATGTTGAAAGTCTCCCCGATGACGGTACGGGTATTGGTTACATCGACCGTTATCTCTGAAAAATCATAACTGAAGCCGAATACAAGAAAAATCCCCAGGGTAAGCAACACTGAGGGAGTGGTTGTATATACCATGTATCTCACATGGGTAAAAACATCGGTGCCTGCCATGGCCGGTGCCAGGTTGGTGGTATCGCTCAGGGGGGACATCTTATCCCCGAAATAAGCCCCGCTGATGATCGCTCCCGCCACAACAGCATCGCTGATCCCGATGGCTTTGCCAATTCCCAATAAAGCCACCCCGATGGTGGCTACGGTCGACCAGGAACTCCCCGTAGCCACGCTAACAATGGATCCCACAACTACCGCCGTAACCAGAAAAAAACGCGGCGAAATGATGTCCAGGCCATAATAGATCATGGCCGGAACCACCCCGCTGATCATCCAGGCACCTGCCAAAGCACCGATAATCAGCAAAATCAGTATAGCAGGCATCGCGGAATGAATCGTATTGACCATCTTCTTCAGGATCCTTTTCCAACTGATCCCCAACCTGAAGGCCAACAATGAAGCAATGGCCGCTGCCAGCAGCAATGCCATCTGGTTCGAGCCGGCCAGCGTGTCCTCAAAAATAAAAACATTGGCCGTGAGCATCCCGATCAGAGCAACCAGCGGTATCAACGCCTCCCAAATAGTTATTTTAACTTCCGCCCGCTCTTTTTTCATCCTGTTTTTTACATGCTAATTCAAACTAACACAAATAATCCGACATAACGCCAATTTCCGGCACAAAAAATGGAGGGATTAGAATCAAAAAAAACAAGCAGATAATTATTTCTTTTATTTTGCGTTTTTGTTTGGTAAGCATAGGAATATGAAACAGTTTTACAGGATGTTTGCCCCCGTCATCCTCCTGATCTCTCTTTTACCTTTGAAAGGAGCCGGACAGGAGGAGGCGGGAGGGCTTTTTCTTTCGGGGAAGATCACTACGGAACAGGGCAGTGTGGATGGCACTATCATCAGAATGACCCGAAACGGTCAACCTATGAAGGATTACCAGGTGCTTCCCGACGGCAGGTTCAACCTGCGGTTTGAATTTAATAACGATTATGTTCTTGTTTTTACCCGCCCTGAAAATTTTCCCCAGAAACTGACCATCAATACGCATGTTCCCAATGATGTGCTCCGAAGGGACCGCAAATTTCCGCCTTTCCCGGTCGACATTTCCCTGTTTACTGAAATCAAGGGAATTGACCGCACTTTTTCCGAAAATGCCATCATGAAGATATTTTATTCACCCTCGGTGGATAATTTCATCCCTGAAATTTATTACAACAATCCCCAGATCAAAAAGCTGATCGACCAGGCGATCCTCCAGTCCCAGAATGTGACCCGGGAGTATGACCTGCTGAAACGGCTGACTGCCGCCGAACTGGCAGAATTGAAAAAGGAGTATGACGAATTCCTGGTTAAAGCAGCAAGTGAATTCGACAGGGGGGAGTACATATTGTCCCTGGGTGACTACAAGGCAGCCGGCCGGATTTTTCCCCACGAACAATATCCCAAAGACCGGATTGCCGAAATTAATGATCTGATCGCCATCCTGGGACTTCAGGAGGAACTGGAAAAACAGACCACGGAAAAATACAACCAGTTTATCAGGGAAGCCGACCGGCAATTCACTGCCAGGGAATACCCTGCTTCCAGGGATAATTACTCCCAGGCACTCTTTCTCAAGCCCGGTGACGCATACTCCACAGGCCGGATCAGTGAAATAGACCGTCTCATAGCCGAAGCTGAACAGGTCCGGCTTCTGGCGGAAAAGCAGGCTGCCGAACAGGCCCGGCTTATGGCCGAGCAGACTGCCCGGGAAGCAGCTCTTCAGGCAGAGCAGGCCCGGATTGAAAAACAGTACCAAGAGGCAGTTGCTTCGGCCGACCAACTTTTTAACTTACAGCAATATAGCGGATCAATCGAGGGATACCGGAATGCATTGAAGATCAAACCCGGTGAACCCTATCCCGCTCAAAGAATCGCAGAGGCAGAAGCAATCATGGCCGAACTTACTGCAACCCAAAAGGCTTATAACGAAGCTATTGCAACGGCGGACAAAGCTTTCAGACAGCAACAATACAGACAAGCCCGAAAGGGATATGAAGATGCCCTGAAAATCAAGAGCTCGGAAAAATATCCGGAAGAGATGCTGGATAAGATCGATGCCATTGAGGAAGAGATGATGAGGCTGGCGGAAGAGAAGGCACGGCTTGAGGCTGAAAAACTGGCCAAAGAACAAGCAGCACGCGAAGCCGCCGAAGCTGAAAGGATTCGTCTGGCCGAAGAGAAGGCACGGATCGAGGCCGAGAAACTGGCCAAAGAACAGGCAGCACGCGAAGCCGCCGAAGCTGAAAGGATTCGTCTGGCCGAAGAGAAGGCACGGCTTGAGGCCGAGAAACTGGCCAGAGAACAGGCAGCACGCGAAGCCGCCGAAGCTGAAAAGGCACGCCTCGAAGCTGAAAGGATCGCCCGCGAAGAAGCCGCCCGGCTGGCGGCTGAAGCCGAAAAAGCCCGGCAGGAAGAAGAAAAAGTCAGGCTCGCAGAAGAAAACAGAAATAAAGAGTACGCCAGGCTGATCATGCTGGCGGACCAGGCCTTCGAAAGCAAACAACTCGTTCTGGCAGCTTCAAATTATAAGAATGCGCTGCTCCTGAAGCCAAATGAGATTCATCCGAAAAACCGACTGGTCTCCATTGACAGTCTTCAGGTGGTGCAGCAAAACGACGAGAAATACCGTCACTTCCTTGTTGCCGCCGACGCCGGGATGAGGAGTAACGAATGGGAGAAAGCCCGTGAAAATTACGGCAAGGCTTCAGAAATAAAACCGGAAGAAGAGTATCCCCAGAGAAAGATCAGGGAGATAGACGAAATTCTGCAGAAACTGGCGCAAAACAACAAAGGGGATGCACCGGTCCTTCCGGTCACCCCTGTTGAGCAATCCGCACCTTCCACCGGACAAGGGAGTGGCCCCGGAAGAACCATCACTGACGAGACAAGTGCCCTGTACAACGGCATCATCGCCATGGCTGACCAGGCCTTCGACGAAAAGAGTTACAATGTTTCAAGAGCCTGGTATTACAAGGCGCTGGCGGTAAAGCCCGGGGAACCTTACCCTACGGGCCGGATTGCGGAAATCAACCGGATCATCGCCTCTTTACAGCTCTCGCAACTGGAAAGGGAATTCCAGGGTTACATCGACAAGGGGGATGAGGCATTCCGGACGGACCAGCTGGCTGTCGCCAGAGGATGGTATAACCGCTCGCTTAACATAAAATCCAATGACAGCTATGCCCTTTCCCAGATTGCCGATATCCAGATGAAGGTCGAAGAAAGGCTGCAGGGGAATACCGAGAACGTCTTCAGGAAATATATTGAAGAGGGGGATAATGCCTTCCGAAGTAAGAATTACAACATCGCCCGAGTGTGGTATCACCGGGCCCGCGAACTGAAACCCTCGGATCCCCTCACGGGTGAAAAACTGGAAAATGTAAGGAAGGCTTTGTCGGGAGAGTGAAATTAAAAATGCATATTTGCATTTGGATTTAATAAATACCGTCCCATGGGAAAAGTTTTAGTCATCGGAGCAGGCGGGGTGGGCACCGTCGTCGTGCACAAAATGGCATCTCTGCCCGAAGTTTTTACGGACATTATGCTGGCAAGCCGTACCAAGTCAAAATGTGATGCCATTGCCAGGAAGATCGGCGGGGACCGGGTGAAGACTGCCCAGGTGGATGCCGATAATGTTCCACAACTGGTGGCATTGATACGCACTTTCAAACCCGACATTGTGGTAAACGTAGCCCTTCCCTATCAGGACTTAACCATCATGGATGCCTGTCTGGAAACTGAGACCAGTTACCTCGACACTGCCAATTATGAACCGAGGGACGAAGCCCGGTTCGAATACAAATGGCAGTGGGCTTACCGGGAGAGGTTCCGGGATGCCGGCATCACCGCCATCCTGGGTTGCGGATTTGACCCGGGGGTGACCAGCGTGTTCACCGCATATGCCGCCAAGCACCATTTTGATGAAATTCACTACCTTGACATCGTTGACTGCAATGCAGGGGAACACGGGAAAGCCTTTGCTACCAATTTTAACCCGGAAATCAACATCCGGGAGGTAACCCAGAAAGGCAAATATTTCGAAAACGGACAATGGATAGAGACCGAACCCCATGAAATCCACAAACCTCTCACCTACCCCGGGATCGGACCCAAGGAATCTTACCTCATCTATCATGAAGAGCTGGAATCACTGGTCAAGAACTTCCCTACCCTGAAAAGGGCCCGTTTCTGGATGACGTTCGGACAGGAATACCTCACCCACCTCCGGGTGATCCAAAATATCGGAATGGCCGGTATCGATCCCATCCTGTACGAAGGACATGAAATCGTACCCATCCAGTTTCTGAAAGCCGTTTTGCCGAATCCCGGAGATCTGGGGAAGGATTACAAAGGATGGACTTCCATCGGATGCCGGATCAGAGGTGTCAAGGGAGGAAAGGAAAAGACGTATTACATTTACAACAACTGCAGCCACGAAGTTGCTTATGCCGAAACAGGAACCCAGGCGGTGAGCTATACCACGGGTGTGCCTGCCATGATCGGAGCCATGATGTATCTGAAAAAACTCTGGAAAAAACCGGGTGTTTTCAACGTGGAAGAATTTGATCCTGACCCCTTTATGGATGCCTTAAACCAGCATGGCCTTCCCTGGAACGAAATCCATGATGCCGATCTGGAACTCTGACACACCCCGGAACGTCCCGTTCTTTCAATCTTCTGATCATATCATTCCATTTTTTCTGAAGAATTTAAAATGCTGAAATTCCGGAAACTGCTATACAAAGGCTCTTTCTGTCGTTGATGGCAAGTTAACCTGCAGATCCGTTGTATTTAAATATAATTTCAGGATTCCCGGTGTAACGAGTTAAGGAAAGAAAAATTAATTTTGGCAAACACTTACCTGAAGCCAAATGATATTTACCATTGTTCTGCTGCTCTTTTATTTCCTGATGCCGGTTCTGATCATTTATCTCACCCACATCAACAAGACGATCAACAAATTGGGGGCGATTGCTTTTGCCTATGGGCTAGGGATCATTTTGGGAAACATCGGGATTATGCCCAAAGGCAGTGCTGCCCTGCGCTCCATGCTCCCTGCCCCTGACGGTTCACTCTTCCTTCCTGCGGACCAGGTGGAATCCCTTCTACAGCAGGGCACCCTGGTTGCCGGTGATGTAACAGCCAACCAGATCGCCTCCATGCAAAGTATGATCTCCAACGTGATGATCCTGATTGCCATCCCCCTGCTCCTCTTTTCCCTCGACCTGCGAAGGTGGATCAGACTGGCTCCCGAAGCGTTAAAATCCCTGATTCTGGGTGTTTCCTCCCTGGTCATCGTCATTATCCTGGGTTACCTCTGGCTGGGGGATGGAATACCGGAAGGCTGGAAAGTAGGGGGAATGCTGACCGGCGTTTACACGGGGGGAACCCCCAACCTGGTATCCATCGCCACAGCACTAAAAGTAACCCCCACCGTTTTCATCCTGACCAACACCTACGACATGGTGCTCAGCGCATTTGTCCTCCTGTTCCTGATGACCATTGCCCAACGGATCCTGAATCTCATCCTTCCCCACTTCTCCGATACCAAAAGGCACAAGGCCGTGTGCAAAGTCATACAGGATACGGAAGGGGTAGACAACTACCTGGGTATGCTCTCCTGGAAACACGTCAAAAGACTTTCCCTGGCACTGGCCATTTCCGTCGTGATCGTCGGAATCAGCTTTGGGATCAGCCTGCTGTTTTCCAAAGAGATCCAAACGACAGTCATCATCCTCTCCATCACAACCTTGGGTCTCCTGGCATCGCTGGTAAAAAAGATAAACTCTATCGAACACACCTTTCAACTGGGGATGTACTTCATCATCGTATTTTCTCTGGTCATCGCATCCATGGCAGATCTTAGTGTGATATTTCAGATTCAGTTCCTGAATCTTTTCCTTTTTGTGGCGATCGCCGTTTTCGGATCGATTGTTGTCCACGTCGGCTTATCGAAAATCTTCAAAGCCGATACCGATACCACCATCATTACAATCACGGCGCTTACCTTCTCCCCTCCCTTCGTTCCGGCGGTGGCAGCCTCGATCAGGAACAAGGAAATCATTCTCACAGGAATTGCAAACGGTCTTATCGGCTACGCCATAGGCAACTATTTAGGAGTGTTTATCGCCTATATCCTGAAAGGGCTGTAGCCCGTACCTGTCCTGGAGGCTCGGTGGGGTTTTCCGGTCAGTGTGGTTGCCCCGCTGAAGTGGCGGGCTTCTTTTCACCCGCTTTCACCAGGGTTCCATATTCGTCCGCCGATATCTCGGTGGCCTCATACCCTAACTTTTCAACGGCGCCGGCAAGCGATTCCGAAGAATTTTTACCCGGGGCATAGACCACCCTGATGGTGTTGGAAACATGGTCCACCTTCAGGTCCTTTACCCCTTTTTCAAAACGGAGGTTTTCAAAGACCGTTTTTTCACAGGCTGCACAATGCATGTTGCTCTTGAAGCAAATGGTGTCAGATTTGACCTTTTGTGCGCCGGCTGGTGAAGTCGCAAAAAACAGGGCCAGCATTCCGGTTAATAAAAGCTTGTAATTCATCTTATTTGTAATCTAGGGTGAAACGTAATCCAGCATACAATCTTCTGCCCGAAACAGGGCCCCAGATGTTGGTGGCATCAAAACCGGGTCCGAACGGATCATCAGCTCCCAGGACCGGATGGTCCTGTATGAAATCCGTCAGGTTTTCCCCGCCGGCATAGATGCTCCAGTACCTGAAATAGCGTGTGATCTGGCCATTCATCAGGGTAAAGGATGGGAAGGTGACGGGGTCAGGGATCAACAGGGAAGAGCCGTCATGGATGGCAATCCCCGGCGCCGGCAGGCGCCCGCCCCCGTTGAATTGGACCGTATAGTCAAACATCCACTTCTTCAGCCGGGTGGTGTAATTGGCGGTAAAAAGTCCCTTGTACCTGCTGGTGTAAGGCTTTTCCAGGAGTTTCCCGCCGATGGTCTGTTTGACATCATTAACCCGCCAGGCAACCGTCACGTCGAGGTTCTTCACCACCGGGTAGCGCACGTCTACCTGGTAACTGTTGGCGTAAGACTTGCCTTCCAGCGGCTGCAGGAGGATATGCTCTGCAACCGATTCCTTATCCACTACCAGCTGGTTCAAAAAATCAGTCCGGTAATACTCCGCGGTAATCTGGAGATCGCGGTTCCCGACATTGAATTTCCGGATAAAACTGGCTCCGTAATTCCAGGCCTCTTCCCACACGGCTTCTTCGAAAACCAGGGGGCGGTAGTTGGCAAGGAGATGGTTGTTCTCGGCCAGAACATTGGCAGTGCGGTACCCTTTCCCGGCACTGAGCCTGAAAGTATACCGGGGATCAGGCTGGTACCTGACATGCGCCCTGGGAGTATAGAAGGTTCCCCGGATGTTGTGAAAGTCACCCCTTATCCCGGTCATCAGCGTCAGCTTTTCAGAGGGTTTGAAGGTATACTCCGCAAACAAACCCAGAACCGACTCATGACGGTTCATATTCCGGTCATTCAGGATTTCGTCAAAAGCATCCCGGAAGTAACTTGTTCCGATGTTCAGGTTATGGTGTCCGTGATCATCCAGGTCAAGGGTAAGGACCAGGTTGAGATTCATGCGCTGCTCCACGGCATCATAACTTGTCCTGCCAAAAGAAGATAAATAATCATGGCTGACCATGTTTGAAAGAAGGGCCAGGGCCACATCTTGAGAAGGCCAGACATACCCCGCTTTGAAAACAACTTCGGCCAGAATGTTTTCGATACCCGTCTTATAGGCACTTTGGCCGGAAGCCGGTACTTTCCGGATGAAATCCACCGATCCCCCGTAACGGTCATCGCTGAGTAATCGAAACGCCCCGTGGATCATGAATCCTTTGTGGTTGTTGTACTTCCAGACATTGTAGAGGTGATACTGGTCGTTTAGGGGATGGTCGAGAAAACCATCATGGTTGTGGTCTATCCGGTTGCTCAGATTTTCGGCATGAAGAAAAATCCCCGTCGTCAGCTTGTCCCGGAACAACCTGATGTTCCCGTTCCCATTGAATTCCAGCTTCCCGTCGGCCGATCCGAAGAGATTGAGATGCAGTTTCTCCTGGCTGTCCGGCTTTTTGAAATCCACATTGATCTGTCCGGTAATCGAACCGTACCCGTTGACCACCGAAGCAGCCCCTTTAGATACCTGGATCATCTCCATCCAAGGTCCGGGAATATAGGTAAGTCCGAAATTGGTTGCAAGCCCCCGGAAATTGGCGATGTTTTCGGTTTGCAACTGGGAATAGATCCCGTCCAGCCCCAGCAAACGTATCTGTTTGGCACCCGTAATGGCATCGTTGTAACTCACATCGACCGACGGGTTGGTTTCAAAACTCTCGGCCAGGCTGCAGCACGCCGCCTTGTGTAACTCAGCCCCTCCGATCCTCTCGGTGTGAATCGGATCAATCGTAGAAAGATAACTGCCGCGGTCCTTCTCAGTGACCACCACTTCTCCGATCTCCAGGTTGGGTTCCAGAATCACCTGTAGGGGACCATTGCCGTTGACATGGACCACCCGGGTTTCGTACCCCACAAAACTGAAAACCAGCATGTGCTGACCACTCTTCTGCTTGAGGGTGAAGCGGCCATCCCCGTCGGATACCGTCCCCTGCTGGCTATCCTCCCAGTAAATATTTACTCCGGGAAGCGTGCGGACTTTTCCGTCATCCAATCCCGATACTACTCCGGTGATCTCCTGGGATATCGAGATCAACGGCTGTAACAAAATGCAAGTAAAGACTAATAAAGATCTCATTATTAATGATTTAAGAATTTCAAACCTGGTAATGAAACGGCTTAAATCAAATGAGATCCGGGATTTTGGGTTGGCAATAAAGGTGGAGGATTCCGTCACGATGAATCAGGGGTGGCGGCGAGGCTTGATCAGGGAGTTTCTGCCGGCCTGCCGTATCCGGAGGAACCACCGCCAGAGCGGGAATAAACAGGGCGAGCGTTACCGGAGTTAAGTCAATTTCAACAGATGAGCCCTTTTTATCGGTAAAGTGGTTCTTCAATTTAAAAAACTGCACATCGGGCGAGTTGCAACCGCAATCACGGTGTGATTCACAGGTGCATTCCTCCATTGTGTCCGGGGAGGAGGCATTCAGGTCAGCGGAATGACATTCAAAGAGATGTTGGTGGGAAGCCAGCAACGACTCACAACTCTCCGGCATGATGTAAATACCCACCGCCTGCCTGCCGGTACACGAACATTGGGTACGAAGCACCAGTACACCTGTCACCGATAGAAGAAACGGAAAAATCAGGATAACTGCGGTGATTTTTCGCCAAAGATTCATGCCGCAATTTTAAGACAAGTTGCTCTTCACTTGTGTTAATAAAAAGTTAAAGCAGAAAAATGCGTCAATCCAGATCCGCGAACCGGATTTCAAGGGGTGAAATCCCGAAGGCCCAGGAGATCGGGTCCCTGTTCAAAGAATATATCCCTAGGAATTCCGGCGGTGGCAATTTTATCCAGATCTTGCTGCAGTTCTTCCAGGATGATCCCTTTTTCGGAAATCAGTGCACCGGCCTTTTCATAATCGCCGTCACCCTGGATTTTAAGAATCATCGCCGACAGGGAAAGCATGGACTCCTTCATTTTCTCAAAATTGACGCGGTATGTTCCAGTAGTCCTGTCTTTTTCAAAAGCTCCCGTTTCCTGGAAATAATTGAAGCGGATCATGTTGGCTTTTCCATGCGCTGACGCTGCTCCGAAGCGGACCGACCGGAAGATTCCCGCCATAAATGTCACGAAGTTATCCATCAGATCTTTTTCGGGGAATTCGCCCATCTCGTGCAATTCATACACGCACCACAATCCCAGGATATCAGCTTTGCTCTCCTCCATAGAAGTGTATGTATCCTTCAGAGCTTCACGTACCGTGGTCTTCCCGTCGATTGTCAATCCCATACCCAAACCGTGCGCCACTTCGTGAAACATGGTATTTTCAAAGAAGGCGTCAAAATTAACATGCTTCCGCTGATCTTCAGCAACCATCTCTTCCGCAATGGGAACCAGGATCTTGTCAAATTTCGCCTGCATGGAATTTTTAAGCTGCAATTTGCGGCTTCCCCTGGCTGCCTGTACCTTTTCATCGTTGGGGAGGTTGATGGCAATGGTCTTGCTGCCGGCGTTGCAGTCACCGGCATAATAGATCGCATCATAAACATTCATATCCGATTCACTCCCCGGCGTCTCCTTCTTATAGGCTTCATCAACAGGCAACGACCGTTGAAGTACCGGCAGAAGGGCACTGAATTTCTCCAACCTGCCGCTCCATTCCTTGTCTTTTACCAGGATGAAAGCCTCGTGAGCTGCTTTGTATCCGAACAAACGATCCTCGTAAGTCTCAATAGGTCCGATAATGAAATCAATAGTGTTTGTTTTCATGTCCATCCAGGCAAGGTCGCTATCGAAATAATCATCGGTGAGGAGCGCTTCAGCCCTGGCATCCAGATAACGCCTCAGTCCGGGATCTTCTGCCAGGATGGCAGCCTGCCGGAGTAAGGCAGCAGCTTTTTCAACCTCCTCCCTGAATGCTTCGTGGTACGGCAAGACCTTCAGGCCCCCTTCCTTATCGCGGACGATCAAACTGTACAATCCCGCCTTCAGCTCATTGTCCCAGGATTCAAACTCCTCCTTGGTCATGTCCTCCGGATAAAATCCCGCACCGGCAGGTTTGCCGGCAAAACCGGGGACAAAAGGTCTGTTGTCGCCAAGCCGCTCCCAGGGCCCGTAATTGATGGAAAGCAACTTGATCAGGTCAGGTTGCGTAAGCCCTTGAAACAACTCCTCTTTATCTCCATAGGCCTCTTTCCAGAAAATGGACTCCATCACTCCC
>ERZ747221.2481-NODE-2481-length-16255-cov-2.810607_pt1 | contig 16255 bp, 13 predicted proteins | sample MGYA00374949_ERZ747221 | MGnify/ENA primary metagenome ERZ747221 (study PRJEB28779, sample SAMN05720172) | bioreactor metagenome | isolation source: Anaerobic biogas reactor | place: USA:Washington, USA | collected 2015-08-08 ... | reverse complement strand
TCACCCCGATCACCGGGCAGTTGCGTTGGCTGCGATCGAGGCGATCAACTGCAGCCAGCTGCCCCTTGTCTACCCCCAGCACATGGAAGAAGGTCTCCGGCCGCACCTGGTGCGTGAGAAGTACTTCTACGGAGATACGCTCCCCGGGGCGAACAAGATCATCGATACGACTGCGTTCGTCGACCGCAAGATCGCGGCCATCGCGGAGCATCGCTCCCAGGTCGTGTTTCTCGTCGAGGGCATACTGAGCCAGGTTGCGATGGCCGGGCTTGACTTCACTACGATGGCTGTGGGCGCAACCCAGAGCCCGATCGAGCTGCTCGCGTGGGGGCTGCGCAGGGTGGATGCGGAGACAGGGCGCAAGATCGGTGTTCCTTTCGCCGAGGAGTACCGGTGGGTGCGCTATCACTCCCTGGTCGAGGCTGCGCTCGCACAGGCGGGGAGCGACGCATGAAGGTTGCCATCATCGGCGCGGCCGGCGTGCGCACGCCACTGATCGTGTCCGCGATGGCCCGCCACCGGGCGCAGCTTGGCCTGGCGGAGTTGGCGCTCATGGACATCGACGGCGCCCGGCTGGACCTGATCGCCCGGCTGCTTCCCGCCGCACCGGGCTTCGCGGTCACGGCCACCGTGGACGCGGCAGAGGCGCTGGCAGGGGCGGATTTCGTGATCACGACGTTCCGCGTTGGCGGCATCGCGGCGCGCGTCGTCGACGAGACAGTGCCGCTCCGCTACGACGTGCTGGGCCAGGAGACCACGGGGCCGGGCGGCTTTGCAATGGCGCTGCGGTCGATCCCCGTCCTGCTCGGCTACATCGACCTGATGCGGCAGCACTGTCCGCGCGCGTGGCTGATCAATTTCGCCAACCCCGCGGGCCTGATGGCCGAAGCCGCGCTGCGGTTGGGCGACTGGCAGCGCACGGTGGGCATCTGTGATGCGCCGGAGAGCATGCTGCGTGTGGCCGCGGCGATCCTGGAGGCATCCCCCGCCGAAGTCTATCTCGATTACTTCGGTCTCAATCACCTGGGCTGGGTGCGCGGGATCCACTATGAGGGTCGCGACCATCTGCCCCGGCTGATCGCCATGCTTCGTGCCGCGGGAGGCATGCCGGGACTGCCTTTCGCCCCCGATTTCGTCGAGTCGCTGGGCATGATCCCCAACGAGTACCTGTTCTACTACTATCACAGCCGGCAGGCCGTGGACAATCTCCGCCGCGCGGGCGCCACGCGCGGGCAGCAGCTCCTGGCGCTCAACGACGCGCTCTTCGAGAGCCTCGGCCGCCTGGCAGAGCAGGGCGATGTGGACGGAATGCAGCGGGTGCATGAGGACTACTTGCACCAGCGCGAACACACCTACATGGCTCGTGAAACAGGGTCTGCACACAACCTCACGGCCGTGGCGCCCGCACTGGCAGCGGCAATGGCAGGAGAGGGCTATGCCGGCATCGCGCTGGACGTGATCGAGGCGCTCTCGGGCGGGCGGCCGCGACACATCGTTCTCAACGTGCCGAATGCGGGTGCAATCCCTGCAATGGAGCGGGATGCCGTGGTCGAGATTCCCGCGCATGTCTCCAGAGGGTCGGTGCGCCCGCTGGCGGTGGGCGAGGTGCCTCCCGAGCAACTCGGCCTGATGCTGCAGGTGAAGGCTTATGAGCGGCTCACGATCGCCGCGCTGGCTGGGGGATCGCGGCGCACCGCGGTGCACGCGCTGGCAGTGCATCCTCTCGTGCGGGACGCCGGGCTGGCAGAGCGCATTTTCGACGATTACGCTGCCGCGCACGGTGCTCTCTTCCCATCCTTGAGTTAGCAAGATGGCCCGGCAGTACGACGTCCTGGTGGTCAGCAACTACTTCGTGGACCTGGTGTTCACGGGACTGCCGAAGCTGCCGGAACTCGGCCAGGAGGTCTTCGGCACGGGGTTTTCGATGCTGGCGGGAGGCGGCTTCATCAGCGCGGCTGCCATGCGCCGGCTGGGCCTGCACGTCGCGTGGGTGAGCGATTTCGGCAGCGACGAGTTCAGCCGGTTCGGGCTGGAGGCCGCGGAGGCAGAAGGGATCGATGTGTCCTTGTGCGCTCGCCATCCTCGGCCGCTGCGCCGGGTGACCGTGTCGGTGAGCTACCCGCGCGATCGGGCATTCATCAGCTACGCCGACCCGGAACCGGCGGTTCCTGCGGCGTTCAGGGCGCTCGCATCGGCCTCGGCAGAGGTGGTCTTTCTGGGCGGGATGGTCTGGGGCAGGGGGCTTGACGCCGGGCTACATCTCGCGCGCGGCCGTAAGATGAAAGTCGCGATGGACGGTAATGGCGCGGAGCAGGCATCCCTGGCCGATCCCGCTGTCCGGCGCGCGCTGTCTGCCGTGGATATCTTCATCCCCAACGAGCGTGAGGCTCAGCATCTCACCGGCGAGCCCGGTGCGGTCGCCGCGCTCCATGCGCTGGGCCGCATCTGCCGCCTGCCCGTCGTCAAGGCAGGTGCTTCAGGCTCCTATGCGCTGGCTGGCGGAGAGGTCCTCCATGCGCCGGCCATCTCCGTCGTGCCTGTTGACACGACGGGCGCGGGCGATTGCTACGATGCCGGATTCGTCAAGGCATGGCTGGATGGACGCTCGGTCGAGGAGTGTCTGCGCTGGGGGAATGCGGTCGGCGGCTTATCCACGATGGCTTCCGGCGGTGCGGGTCGCGTCATTACGCCGGGGGATCTTTCCCCCTACCTTGAGTAGGAAGGTCAGCGCCTTTTCGGCTCGTCATGGTATACTGTGGCTAATGCTGAACAAAGGCTGATTTGGAGAAAGGAGCACTCATGAGCAACTGGCTGTCACTTGTCATCGGCGTAATCATCGGTTTGCTTTTCGGTTGGCTGATCGAAATGTTTTGGCGGCGCCGGAAAGATGTGGCCGGTCCCGTGGAGGGCACGGCTGAACCCAGCCGCGCGGTCGAGTGGACCCTTCCTCCGCCCGTGCCCGTCGTGGAGCCGTCTGCCGTGCCTGAGGCGGCCCCGGCAGGGGAGCCCGCGGCGCTACTCGAAGCTGAACTGGAGGTTTCCTCGGTTGGGGAGGTCGCGGCACAGGTCGAAGCAGAGGCGCTTGGGGTCGATCTCGGTGCGGTGGATTTGGGCGAGGTCGATCTCGACAAGGACGCCGGCGTCGACTGGCCGGAGATCTCCGAGCGGGTGGCGGAGGTTGGCGAGGAGCTTGGGGCAACGGTTGCAGAGGTTCGTGCGGAGATCGCCGAGCTGCCGGAAAAAGCCGGGCGATTCGTCTCCGGCGCGCTGGATGCGCTCGCTCCCGCGCCTGCTGAGGAGCCCAGCACACCCGCCAAGGACGATCTGACGCGCATCGAGGGGATCGGCCGGGTCTACGATGGCCGTCTGGCCGCGGCAGGGATCAACACATTCGCCGAATTAGTGGCTGCGGGCGAGGCTCGCCTGCAGGAGATCATCCAGCCGCAGGCATGGCAACGCGTCAACTTCGCGGAGTGGATCGAGCAAGCCAGGCTCATCGTGGATGGCAACGAGGAAGGGCTCCGCGTCCTGCAGGAAAAGCTCTTCAGGCGAAAGAAGGGTTGATCTCCCGTCCGATCAAAAAAGCCCGGGCCACTGGCCCGGGCTTTTTCTTGCTATTCGCTCCTAACGGCTTGGGCGCAAGGGTTCCGTGCGTGGCGTCATGGCCAACAAGGCCAGCGCCAGGATCACGAACAACCCGAAGAACGTCCAGCTCGTCGCCGGCACATTGCTCAACTGGCTGAAGAAGCGATCGCCAAACACCGCATTGGGGCGAAGGCCCCCGGCCGTCTGCCCCGCGCGCTGCTGGGCAGCAGCGATCGCAGTCTTTGTCGCGTCATCGGTCGCCTGGGTTGCCGCCCGGGCGAGTGCGTCTTGCGCCTCGGGGCTCGCGATCTCGCCAAGCGCCCAGGCCGCCTGCTCGCGTACGGCGGGCTCAGTATCCTGCAGCGCAGCCGCCAACGGGCTCACCGCGTCTGCAGGCTTGACGTACCCGAGCATCTCTGCGGCATGCGAGCGCAGCGTCGCATCGTCAGCAGTCAGGGCGGAGACCAGCGCGGCGCTGGACCGCTCGCCGGCCAGCTCGATGCCGGTCATTGCCGCATGCCGCGCAGGCGTCAATTCCGCGTCCGCCAGCGGCACAGTGAGTGCTGCCAGTGCTTCGGACGTGCCGATGCTTGCCAGAGCTTCGGCCGCGCGGCGGGCCACCATCGGAGTGTCGGCGCGCAGCCGCTCGGCCAGCGTGCCAACTGCTGCTTCAAATTTGAGCAGCCCAAGGCCATAGGCTGCGCGTGCCCGCACGGCCTCCTGAGAGCTCTCCAGCGCCGCGACCAGCGCCGGGGCCGCACTGACGTCGCCCAGCCGGCCCAGGGCCTCGGCCATCCGATCGCCTACCAGCACGTCGGGGTCGTACAGGCGATCCAGCAGCGGCTGCACCGCGGAGCGATCGCCCAACAGACCCAGGACTCGCGCCACAGAAGACCTGACACGCGCATCTTCATTGTTCAATTCGTCGAGCAGCCCGGAAGACATCTCCAGCTTCTGTGTCTGGACGCCCATGCTGTTCTCGACCAGGACGGTCAGGGGCTGGTTCGTGACCGGATCGATGTTCGTGCCAACGCCGCCATCGAACGGCAAGGCATCCATCTGCAGCCACAGCCGGCCGCCGTCAACGCTCACAAACGTGCCGACAGGGGTCTGACGCGCGGCGCTCGTGCCGGTCCACACCGCTGTGGCCGCGTAAACGATCGTCTCGTCTTCTGGATTGACCTTGAGCGCGGTCACCGCAATGGGAGCGGCTCCGCCCATGGTCAGCGTCGGATCGTCGACGACCTGCCATGATTCGCCGCCATCCCGGCTAATGGCCAGGCCGACCGACTCCGTGCCGGCCAGGACTGTCCCAGCCGCTGTGCTTGTGACTGCCATCGACAGGGGCCGGCTGGGCAACTGTCCCCCAACCGCCCACGTTTCTCCACCATCGCGACTGATCCAGATCGCGTTTTCGCCGCGGCCGTAGACCACCTGCTCATCGCCCGGTGTGGCTACCAGCTCGGCAATCTTCGCAGGAACGCTTGCAACCGTGTACCAGGTGCGCCCGCGATCATCGCTGCGTTCAACGCGCGTCAGGTTGTCGTCCGTCGCATCAGTGCGATAAACGAAGGCCTGCGGTTGCAGGGCAGCGGGTGTCGCAACCTGGCCATCCACGCCGGACACTGCCCGCCAGGATGAATCGGAAAGGATCGGCACGCCGATCGGTGCAAGCCCGACGATGATCAGGATCACTGCGAGCCCGATGCGCAGCGAAGGACTGTTCGCCAAAGTTCGGAGCAAATTGGGTTTCATTTGAAAATCCTCCTGTGCGGGGTTCAATACGTTTCACTTCAGGTCAATACAATCTGGTCAATCCACCATATCCACCCGCACAGCTATAGAAACGCCAAAGGCGGCGATTTGGTTCCATGCTCCGAGTCACGGACAAAAAAAGCTCCCATCATGGACGATGAGAGCACAAATAAAGTGAGAAGCGGTTGCAGCGCCTGGGCCTATATTGCTGCCTGGAGTATTCCGGTCAGTTCCTCCGCCGTCAGGACGATGGGATTGGCCTTGGTGCTGGACGCCGCCGCCGTTTTTTGCACCAGTACCGCGACGTGCTCCTGCCGCACGCCGTACGCCCGGAGGGGAGGTATGCCCAGATCTTGCGCCAGCGCCTGGACCCACTGCGCCCCATCCTCCGCAAGGGCGCGGGGATCGCCCGTCACGATGCGCGCGACCTCATCGTACCGGGACAATTCGGGACTGCCGGGCTTGCGCCGGGCCAGCGCGGTCACATTGGTCGACATAACGTGAGGAAGCAGGCCGGCGCAAACCGCTCCGTGAGGTGCATCGAACATGCCCCCCACCGGCCCGGCAAACCCGTGCGCGGCCCCCAGCCCCGCGTTGGCAAGCGCCAATCCGCCCAGCAGGCTGGCCAGCGCCATATCCTCCCGCGCAGCCGTGTCGTGCCCCTGCGAGAAGGCGCGTCGCAGCGAGCGCGCCACCCGGGCCATGCCCTCGCGGCAGAGCGCATCGGTCATGGGGTTCGCGCGGCTTGAGGTAAACGGCTCGATCAGTTGTGTGAGCGCATCGAGCCCGGTGCTCGCCGTCACGTGTGGGGGCAGGGAGTAGGTGAGCTCGGGATCCACGAGGGCCAGCCTGGGCAACATGCTCGGGCTGCGGAGGCTCGCCTTGACAGCGTGCTCAGGAGAGAGCAACACCGCATTGCGCGTCACCTCGGCCCCGGTGCCTGCAGTGGTGGGGATCGCGATGACCGGCAGCGCGGGTTCGGTCAGCGTCTTCCCGCGGCCGACCACCTCCAGGTAGTCCAGGGGATCCCCGCTGTTGGCTGCCAACACTGCGATCGCCTTCGCGGCGTCAAGGCTGCTGCCGCCTCCAAAGCCGATCACAAGTTGAGCGTTGGACTCGATCGCAAGCTGCGCGCCCGCCCCTGCCAGCTTCGTCGTCGGCTCGCCCGCCACGCTGAGCAGGACTGCCTCGACTCCGGCAGCCGCCAGTTGTTGCAGCAACGGCTCGGCGCGTTCCTGCGCCTGTCCGGTGACCACGAGCGCACGGCGACCCAGCGCTCCGATCAGCCCCCCGGCCTCGCCGAGCACCCCCGGACCGAAGATGATCCGTCCCGCTGTGGTAAATTCAAACCGCATGGTCGATCCCCCTAATCGGGCAGGAAGACGCTTTCGTACTTCACGGCGGTGCGCGGTTCGGCCATCATGCCGGTCACCGTATCGCGCCACCGGTTGTAGTGAGCGGTCTCCTTGTGTTTGGCCGGTGCGTCCGGCGAGCGATACGCTTCGATCAGCACGAAGCGCGTGGGATCATCAGTGCTCTGGACGACATCGAAGCGGGCAACGCCTGGTTCCTGGACGCTGTTGGATGCATTGTCGATGCACGCCTCGCGGAACGCATCGACCGACTCTGGCTTGACATGCACATGCACGAAGACGACTTGCATAGAAGGCTCCCTTCTCAAGATGGATTTCGTCCGCCGGACCGCGGCTGGATGGCTGACGGACGTTTTCGCGTAGCCAATATTGTGCCAAATACGCCGAGGATGAGCACCCCCGCGGCTGTCCAGCCGAACATCGGCCGGATGCCGGCGCTGTCTGCGAGGATGCCGCTCAGCCACGGGCCTGCAAACATGCCGATCGCGTAGACGGACTGGTGGAGCCCCATGGCCGTGGTCCGCTCCGCACCATCGACGCGTTCGATGCTCATCCCCATCAGGATCGAGTAGCCCGTGCCGTAACCGATGCCGGTGAGCGCCTGTGATGCGAAGAGCCACGCGATCGAATGGGCCATGGCCGCGCACGCCGCGCCCGCAGCCAGGATCGCGAAACAGGCGATGACGAGCGTCCGCGGCCGAAACCGCTTCAACAACAGGGTCAGGGCCATGAGCGCCGGCGTGATCAGGGCCAGGTGTACGACGGTCATGAGGCTGATCGCCTGGTCGCTTGCGCCCAGCTCCCTCGCCAGCAGCGGCACGAATCCGAACGAGATGCCCTGGATGAGGTACTGGATCAGCGCGTTGAGAAGCGCGGGCGCCAGCACGTCGGAACGGGTGACAAGCTGCCAGATGCCGCCCGCAGTCGGTGCCGCTCCGGATTTTCGGTGCTCGGGGGCTGGGATCAGCAGGAGCAGCGCAAGGCCGGCGATGACCGCGGCTACGGTGAAGGCGAGCGGGTATCCGCCGGCGGCATTGAGCGGACCGTTTGCACCGGTGGCGGTCACGCGCGCCAGGGCCGACATGAGCGTCAGCACTGTCGTAGCGCGGATCGCCTCCTCGGGCGGGTAAAGGGCGCTGAAGGCAACTGTCAGCGGCACCCAGGCCGCTGCCGCGAGGCCGGTCACCGAACGGCCCACCAGGAGTGCGGCAGGGTCGTGAGCGAATCCCATGAGCAGAGCTCCGCCTGCGGAAAGCACCAGGCCCATGAGGATGAATGGCTTGCGCCTGCCGGCCCAATCGCCCATGACGCCAAGCGGCAGCCGCAGTAATGCCTGCCACAGGCCGTACATGGAGATGATCAGGCCGACGAGGGCAAGATCGCTGGTGAATGTGTGCGCATAGTTCGGCAGGGTCGGGACATAGGTGTAGAGCGAAGCCCAGTACAGCAGCGCGACCGCACCGTAGAGGAGGCGGGCCTTCCGCCTTCGGATGCGTGCGGTCTTGGGGCTGTGTCGTGGTTCCGGTGAAGTGCTGGGCACCCGCGGTGTCCTCCGTCTTGGCTTATGTCCGGTCGCTGGAATCGACCTGCGCCGCCTGCAGCCATCCGCATCCCCACTCGTCGACGATCCAGCGGCCGCGCACGAGAAGCGGCCGCCACGCCGCAGGACTCTTGCTTCCCCTGGCCGTCCTGACCGGCACGAAGCGCTCGCCGTCGAAGAGCAGAAAGCTTGGGCCGCCCGTCCAACCGGGCAGCCGGACACCCGCAGTGACCACGCTCCTGCCCGGCGTGGCGACCACCTCAGCCAGCGGCTCGTGGGCCGGCAGCCTGTCTTTGACGAGCGCCAGGGGATCGCCCAGTGCACTGACGGGCAGCCCCAGCAGTTCGTGCTCCCATGCCCAGCGCTGGCTCAGCGGTTCCGGCGCCGCGGTGGGTTGTGCGAAATCAAATGCGAGCTGGCTCACGCCGCCGTGGCGGCGCAGCAGCTCTGCCTCCCCCAGCAGGCTGGCGCGCTCGCCCAGCCCGTCGAGTGCGCCGCAGCGGATCAGGTGTTCCACCTCTTTCGGCTGGAGATCGACCCGTGAGAGCAGGTCGCGCAGCCCGTCGTAGGGGGCGTCCCGCCGCGCCGCGACGATGGCGCGGGCCGCGCTGTCGCGCAGATCGCGCACCTGGCCCAGCCCCATGTAGAGCGTGGCGCCCGCGACGAGGGTGAACCTGGTTCCGCTGTAGTTCACATGGGGCGGGCGGACGGGGATGCCCAGCCTGATCGCCTCCGCCATGTAGACGGCCGGGTGATAGAAGCCGCCCAAGACTTGTAGCCGTGCGGCCAGAAACTCGGCAGGGTAGTAGGTCTTCAGATACGCGCAGCGATAGCTCACGTCCGCATAGGCGGTAGCATGTCCCTGGTTGAATCCGTAGCCCGAGAACGGCACGATCTGTTCCCACAATCGGGCGGCCTGGACGCCTGTCATCCCGGGGCCGTCGGGCACAGGTCGCATACATCCTTCCGTGAACTGCTCCTGCAGCGCGGTAATCTCGTCGTGCCCGAAGTGGCTCATCCCGCGGCGCAGGTGATCGGCCTGGGCCCAGCTCAGCCCGGCCACCTCGGTTGCCAGGCGCAGCACCTGTTCCTGGAAGATCAGCACGCCCTTCGTCGGCCCGAGGATCGGCCTGAGCGAGGGGTGCAGAAACGTGACCGGCTCTTCGCCTCGATAGCGTCGCACGAATGCATCGGCCATGCCGCCCATCGCGGGTCCCGGCTTGAAGAACGCGTTCGCGATCGCCAGATCACGTATGCTTCTGGCGCGCAGCTTGCGCAGGGTTCGCTGAGCGCCCTCCGATTCGCACTGGAATACGCCGATCGTATCCCCCCGCGCGAGCAAATCACCCGTCTGGCTGTCAATGCGCGGGGTCGCCTCCAGGTTGAAAGCCGGGTTGCGGCTGGTGCGAATCATCTCTGTGGCTTCGGCAAGCACGGTGAGGGCGCGGATGCCGAGCAGGTCGAGTTTTGGCAGCCCGATGGCTTCAACGTCACCATGCTCGTACTGGGTGACCAGAAAGCCCTTTGGCGCCCACTGGAGGGGAGCGATATCGGTCATGGGACCCGGCGAGATGACCACGGCGCCGGGATGCACGCTCAGATGATCGGGCGTGCCGACGAGCTGCCAGGCCAGCCGGACAACCTCGTGCTCCTGGGCATCAACGATCTGGGGCAGTACATCCTCGATCGTCCGGCTGTCGCGTCGCCGGGGATCAGGGTGCCAGCGGCCCGGCATCAGGGCGGCGAGGCGTCCGATTGCCTCGTCGGGCAGGCCATACGCCTTCGCCACCTCGCGCACCGCAGATTGTGGGCGCATGGTGCTGATCGTGCAGACGAGTGCGACGTGTTCCGGGCCGTAGCGCTCGTGGACGTAGTGCAAGACCTCATCGCGGCGATCGGAACAGAAATCCAGGTCGATGTCCGGCGGATTGGCGCGCGCCGGGTTCAGAAACCGTTCGAACAGCAGGTTGTGTTCGATGGGATCGACGGTCGTGATGCCGGTACAGTAGGCGACGAGCGAGTTCGCGACGCTGCCGCGCGTGCTGACCGGTATGCCCTTTTCCCGGGCGAAGCGGACGATATCGGCCACAACCAGGAAGAGCGGCGAGAAGCCGTGGTGTGCGATGGCCTCCAATTCACTCTCCAGCCGTGCCGCCGGAGGATCGACGGGAAAACGCCAGGGCAGGCCGGCCCGGGCCAGGTTCGTCAGGGCCTCTGCCGGCGTCTGGCCGTTGGGCAGATCCAGGCCGGGCCAGATGGGGTGGCCGTCGGGGAGGGCTTCGCCGCAGCTCTTTGCGATCTCGCCCGCGGTGTCCATTGCGGTGGGGAAAGCCCTGAATCGTTCGCTCATCTCGCCGGTGTTCAGCCAGCGAACATCCGCGCGCCGCTCGGCTGCTTGGGTGGAAATGGACCCTTGTGACTCAGGAATCGAAGCGGTGGTCCAGGTCTCTTGCGCGCTGCCGCCTTCGCCGGCCTCCTCATCTTCTTCCTCTTCTTCGTAGACGACATCGAGGGGCCGGTTCAGGCGGATTGCGGCCAGCAGGCGCAGTAGCGGGGCTTCCTCCTCGGAAAGGCAGTATACCGGCTGGACCGCAACCAGCGGCATCCCGAGTCGTCGCGCCATGGCTGCGATCTCTGCGGCACGATCCGCGTCCTCCGGCTTGTGCAGTTCGAGGGTGAGGCAGGCGTCTTCGTCGAACGTGCCGGCCAGGCGACCTGCGAAAGCCAGCGCAAGAGACGGCTCGCCCGCGGCCAGGTAGCGGTCGACCCAGCCCATCCGGCCCCCGCTGAGGCAGATCAGCCCTGCTCGATGCGCGGCGATCTGCTCCCATGCCAGTCCGTTGGCCGCGATGGTCTCGCGATCGGGACGTCCCTGGATGAGCGTTGAAAGGCGACATAACGAGCGGTAGCCGGCTGCGTCCTTGGCAAGAAGCACGAGATACCCCGGCCCCCCTTCACCCGGTTGGAGGCGCTCTGGCCCCGAAACCGGCTGCTGCAGTGTCACCGTCATTCCGATCAGGGGCTGCACCCCTTGTGTACGGCACGCGCGGGCAAACGCGACCGCGCCGTACAGCGCGTTGGTATCGGTTAGGGCCAGGTGTGCAAAGCCATCGGCGGACGCCCTGGACGCCAGGGCCTCGATGGAGGGGGTGGCGCCCAGGAGGGTCAGATTTGAGTGAACTTCGAGATGGGTGAAGGCCATGGGCCCATCATAGGGGTGATGGACGCAAGCCGCAAATGAAGGGCTCTAAGAGGTGACCTGTTTGCCGGCCCGCAGCGGTTCGTTGCGCCGGCTGTCCACCAGGATGTGCATGATGGCCAGGTAGGGGTGCTTCCAGATCATGCGCGGGCCAGCGTACCGCATGACCTTGCGCACCTCCTCGCGCATATCGAGCTTGTAGCAATGCGTCGGGCATTTGGTGCAGGTCGTTTTGTGCTCCTGGTAAGGGCACTTTTCGAGCCGCATACCCGCATATTTCACCAGCTTGGTGCATTCATCGCATAGGGCATCGCCGCGCGTCCCGTGCTTGTCGTGGCAGTAGATGGATACCATCGCCTCGATTGTCCGGGCCTCCCGCGTCATGCGCCCATGCTGGTTCGTCAATTCGATTCGGCTCACCTGTCTGCCTCGGAGGAAAGATTAGGCTCAAATGTTCTCACAGCCTGCAATTATAACATGCCGGTCCTCGATTACTGTGATTTTAGTCCCATAGTGGCGCCGTATCTGATTGGGAGCAACCGACTTGCCTATTTCGCACGATCTGGCCTATACTGCGCCCGGTTTTATAACCTGCCTTTGCGCAGGCTAATCAATTCGCCAGGCCTCAGCGTCGAGTCGTGCACAACACCATAGTGGCCCAGACAGATGCGTCTCGACGCTGCCTTCGCCAGTTGGCGACCCCTCGCGCCAGCGCCTCTGTGCAGCGCCGTGCGGCTCCCCTTGTCTAGCCGTTGTGTCCGGCCCCTGACTATCTGGCTCAGCGATCACTCAGGACGGAGGACCAGTTCATGTACGTTCGATTGAGCAACGGCAAACAGATCCCGGTTGAGGCGCACAAGGTCAAGATCGTTCAGCGCACCGACCTGCCGCCGGTCGACCGCCGGCTGGCTGCCATGGGGGAGGCGGGCTACAACACCTTCCTCCTGCGCACCCGCGACGTGTTTCTCGACATGCTGACAGACAGCGGCACCAACGCGATGAGCGACACCCAGCTCTCTGCGATGATGGTGGCCGATGACGCGTACGCCGGCAGCGAGAGCTTCTACCGGCTCGCTGACGCAGTGCGCGATGTCTTTGGCTTCAAATACACGCTGCCTGTCCATCAAGGCCGCGCCGCCGAGCACCTGCTCGCAAAAGTCTTTATCAAGCCCGGCGGCTATGCCATCATGAATTACCATTTTACGACGACCCGCGCACATGTGGAGCTGGCAGGCGGCACAGTGCTGGAATTGTACGGCGATGGAGCGCTGGTTACCGATTCGGCCGAGCTCTTCAAGGGCAATCTCGATCTCGGGCGCCTGGAGGCCGCCATCGATAAGGTCGGCGCGGAGAACATCGGCTTCATCCGCATGGAAGCAACAACCAACCTGATCGGTGGCCAGCCTTTCTCCATGGCCAACCTGCGTGGGGTCAAGGAGATCGCATCCCACCACAAGATCCCACTGGTTTTCGATGCCAGCCTGATCTCGGAGAATGCGTTCCTGGTCCGCGAACGCGAGCCCGAATGCCAGGGATCTTCAATTGCCGAAATCATCCGGCAGATGATGACCTATGTCGATATTCTGTATCTCTCTGGACGCAAATCGGCTGCCGTGCGCGGCGGTCTGATCGCCACAAACGACGACAAATACTACAACGACATCCTGTTCTGGCTGCCAGTATACGAAGGGTTCGCGACCTATGGCGGCATGTCGACCAAGGAAGTGGAGGCGATGGCGGTGGGGCTTCGCGAGATGTGCGACCCCATGGTCGCGGGCAGCGGCGCGGAGTTCGTCCGCTACTTCGTCGAGCGATTGTCAGAGGAGGGCGTGCCGGTTGTGAGGCCTGCTGGCGGGCTGGCCTGTCACGTCGACGCGATGCGATTCCTCCCCCACATCCCGCAGGCAGAGTATCCGGCCGGCGCGCTGGCTGCAGCCATCTACCTGGCCTCGGGCGTGCGCAGCATGGAGCGCGGAACGATCTCCACCGACCGAGACCGCGATGGCAATGAGATGATGGCCGACCTGGAACTCGCGCGATTGGCCGTGCCGCGGCGGACCTACACCATGTCGCACATCGAGTACGCGGTGGATCGCATTGCCTGGCTCTATCGCCACCGCCACATGGTTCGTGGCCTGAAGTTCGTGCAGGAGCCGCCGGTGCTGCGCTTCTTCTTCGGACGCCTGGCGCCGGTCGATAGTTGGGCAGAGGAGCTGGCTGCCGCGTTCAAGGCAGACTATGGGGCAGAGATGTAACGCCGGCACTCGGAATTGAGCTGGATCAGCCGGTCATGATGGCACGTGCCGGGCGCCCGGCACGTGCCCTTCACCAAATTCCGTTCAGCCTCGCTGTCCGGCGAGCTTCTCATTTCGTCTTCGATAGACGGCGTAGCCCTCAACCCAGTAGATTGCCAGGGCGATCCAGATCATCATGAAGCCGATGAGGCGGCTTTGATCGAAGCCTTCTCCGAACACGTAGACCCCAATCAGAAATTGCAGTGTTGGAGCAATGTACTGGAGAATGCCTAGCGTCGTCATTGTCACGCGGCGTGCGCCGTGCGTGAAGAGGATCATCGGGATGGCGGTAGCCGCGCCCGCGCCCATCATAAGAAGTGTGAGCCCTGCGCCCGACCGGCCAAACGCGCCGGTGCCCTGCGCACCCAGCACGGCCAGCAGCACCATCGAGGGTACGAAAAGAAGCGCCATCTCAAGCGTGAGCCCCTCGATCGACCCGAGTTTTGCGGTCTTTCGCAGGAGTCCGTATACGCCGAAGGTGCCCGCCAGGGTCAGCGCAATCCACGGCAGCCGGCCAAGGCTGAATGTCAGGTAAGCAACGCCGAGCGTCGCAACGATGACGGCGGCGGTCTGGCCGGGCCGCAGTCGCTCGCGCAGGAAGACCATTCCCAGCACCACATTGACCAGCGGGTTGATGAAGTAGCCCAGGCTGGTCTCGACCACGTGCCCGGCGTTCACCGCCCAGACGTACAGGCTCCAGTTGAAGCCGATCAGGAGCCCCGAGGCCAGCAGCATGCCCGCCAGGCGCGGCTGCGAGAACACCGCGCGCAGCCAGCCGCGGCCGCGGGTCAGCGTGAGGAAGGCCGCGACCAGCAGCGCCGACCACAGCGCGCGGTGCGCGACCACCTGCAGCGACGGCACGTGCTTGAGCAGGTGCCAGTACAGCGGCATCAGCCCCCAGAGCACGAAGGCCCCGACCGCCATCCACAGTCCGCGGGCGCGCGCGTCCTGGCTCACCGGCGCGCGCTCGCCAGGGTGATCGCGACCACGCCGGCCAGGATCACCGCCATCGCGCCGAGGTCGAGGCCGTTGGAGCCGATCCACATCAGGTGGTTCAGGATCCGCGTGATCTCGTCGAACATGGTGCGGATGTACTGCGCGCGCACCGGCGCCTCGATCCCCATCAGGGTCTCGATCGCGCGCACGTAGGCGTGCTCGTTGCACATCATCGACACGTAGTCGAGGCGGTCCATGTAGCCGATCGACTGGTTGAACGGCTTGGACTCGGCCAGCTTCTCGGTGCCGCGGTGGAGCAGGCCCACGTGCGGGTCGGCGCGACGCACCACCTCGCCTTCCATCTCCAGGATCAGCCGCAGCACGCCGTGCGCGGACGGATGCTGGGGCCCGAAGTTCATCGTGTAGCTGCGGATCTCCTGACCGGCACCAGCCTGCTGCTGGGGATCCTGCGGTACTGCGTTCATCGGTCGCCTCCGGCGCGGCGGGAAGCTGGTCGCTCTCGAACCTCGGACCTCGGATCATCGCCAACCATTTCGAGCCCGGTTTCTTCGTGGAACATTTCATTAAGGACATGGGTATTGCCTTGGAAGAGTCGAAGCGGATGGGGCTGTCGATGCCCGGCCTTGCCCTGGCGCACCAGCTCTATCTGTCGCTGCAAGCGATCGGCCACGGCCGCGACGGCACGCACGCGCTGGAGCTGGCGCTGGCGGCGATGTCGGGAGTGGATTGGAAAGGCCGATAAGGATCGGCGAATGAATAACTGTCGCGACATCGAAGTGGGAAGGGGTCGGGAGTCTTTTTTTTCGTGTCGGCAGGAAAAAGCGCTGTCCATCCACGAAAGCGTCGTCCGGCCGACACGAAAAAAAAGACTCCCGACCCCCTCGGCCCCACCACCGCCGGTAAGTACGACAGTTATTCATTCGCCGATCCTAAGCAACCTTGCACGATCTTCATCGCCCGCGAGAACGCCGCATGAAACGCCCTTGTGTGTCCTGCCTGGTCGGTCTCGTTTTCGTCGCCGCCGCGCCGGCCCTCTGCGAGGAACCTCTCCCCGGCATCGTTTTCGTATCGGACGAGATCTTCGGCCCGCGCCACGAAGGCAAGGATCTGCCGCGGCCCGGAACGAATCACTGGCGCGAGGGCTATATCTACCACCGCGCCACGACACAGCATCCTTTGGAGCGGACCACGACACCGTCGCGCCCGGGCCGCCATCTCTATACGCTCGTGCCCGCGGCTCCCGGTGGCGTCCTCACCCGCATCACGCACCTCACCGAGGGCGAGGTCTTCGATCCCGAACCGTCCTACGACGGCCGGAGAATCCTCTTCAGCATGCGGCGCGACGGCGAGGACTGGTTCAACCTCTACGAAATCGGCGCCGACGGCAACCGGCTGGTGCAGTTGACCGACGGGCCGTTCAACGACGTCTCCGGCGTCTACCTTCCCGACGGCCGCATCGTCTTCGTCAGCGACCGCGCCGGCTATCTCGAAGAGTATCACGAAGAACGGACCGAGACCCTCTGGACCATGAATGCCGACGGCTCCGGCATGG
>ERZ747221.2467-NODE-2467-length-16305-cov-3.424760_pt1 | contig 16305 bp, 10 predicted proteins | sample MGYA00374949_ERZ747221 | MGnify/ENA primary metagenome ERZ747221 (study PRJEB28779, sample SAMN05720172) | bioreactor metagenome | isolation source: Anaerobic biogas reactor | place: USA:Washington, USA | collected 2015-08-08 ... | reverse complement strand
AAATCTGGAAAAATTCAGCCAGAGTCATCCAGACCTGGCAGCTCAATTCAAGCGAGTTTTGTCTGGCAAGCTGCCTGAAAATTGGCCGGATGTCATTCCCACTTTTGAGCCCAGTGCTAAAGGTTTGGCCACACGCAGCGCGTCAAATAAGATCATCAACGCGCTTGCGGGCGTAATTCCGGAGTTGGTAGGTGGTTCAGCAGATTTGAGCGGTTCCAACTCAACCACAATCAAGGATACGCTTTCCTTCCAAAAGGACAGCTACAAGGGACGAAACGTTAATTATGGTGTCCGTGAACATGCCATGGGCGCGATCAACAATGGTCTGAATCAGCACGGCGGCCTCATTTCTTTTTCGGCTACCTTTTTGGTTTTCTCAGATTATTTGCGACCAACTATTCGTATTTCTGCGCTTTCTGCTACAGGAAGCATTTGGATCTTCTCTCATGACAGTATCCTGCTGGGGGAAGATGGCCCCACGCATCAACCGATCGAACACCTTACCAGCCTGCGCTCTATGCCAAACCTGGTGACACTGCGTCCGGCGGATGCAAATGAAACAGCCGTAGCCTGGAAAATCGCGATAGAAAGACGTGACGCTCCAACCGTCTTGGCTCTGACACGTCAACCTGTGCCGACCTTTGACCGCACAAAATTTGCCAGCGCAAGCGGCACTGAAAAAGGCGCCTATGTGATGGCCGATTTGGGCCCTGCGCCAATTAAATTGATCATGATGGCAACCGGTTCTGAAGTTGAATTGATTGTCAAAGCAGCTGAGATCCTGGCTGAAGAAGGCGTTGGTGTACGGGTGATTTCCTTCCCAAGCTGGAGACTCTTTGAAGCTCAGCCCCAGGAATATCAGGATCAGGTTCTGCTTCCTGAAGTTAAGGCACGCCTGGCTGTTGAAGCCGGCACGAGCCTGGGCTGGTATAAATGGGTCGGGCCTGAAGGCAAGATGATCACACTGGATCGTTTTGGTGCCAGCGCGCCCAACGATTTTCTCTTCAAAGAATACGGCTTTAACGTTGAAAACGTTCTCGAAAAATCCCGGGAATTGCTTGGCTAAGCTTGCTCTTACCGAAATCAAACAGGGAGACTGAAAAGTCTCCCTGTCTTTTAATACTATTTATCTTGAAAGTTAATCCCGCTCACCTGTTTCAACGTAATAGGTAAGTTCATCGATGCTGAGGTCCTTGATGCCGAGTTTTTCAAGTGTGCGACCTTTGCGCCAGTAGTCCGTGTTGTGAATGAAGCAGGCCAGGCGGATGATACTGTTGATCCCATTTACGGACACACCATAGCGCTCACCCAGGGCTGCAATCGGTACCAGGCTGTTGGGGATTTCTTCCGTGATGTAGCGGTGATTCAAGGTGGCCGGTGCTTTGATGCCGTAGTAGCCCGTCTGATTGTGCATGGCTTCGTAAAGATTTTCCCCGCGGGCGTTATAGGCCAAATCGAGCCATTCCAGGCCTGTTCGAGCCTTGAGCCCCAGGGAGGCGCCCACGGTGACGCGCTCACGGTCGATCACTTCCAGCACTTTCGCGACTGAAGGGGTCACACCGTCAACGTAAAACTCAAAATCACCATGCCGGGCTTCGATCCAGCCCGAGTTTAGGATTGCCAGGGCCGGATGGAAAACCGCGCCCATGTTGTTGATCCCGGTCAGTAGCACGTTGCCGCCATTGATATATTGGGGATAGACCGTGTGGATTGCTTCCAGCACTTCCGGTGTTCGAAAGGCTGGCAAGGCCGCCAATGGAACTGACTCCTTGGCTCGGAAAATTTTGGCCTGGTTGGGGCCTTCCGAGCGGCTGGCAAAAATGAATGTCTCAGCTTCAGAGATAATGGGTTGACTTGTGCAGCCCTCCTGCCTGATCACTTCGGCAAACTCGATTGCTCCGCAAGTGCGCCCGGGGTGCAGGACCACGATGTGGTCATCGCGCAAGTAGGGCGCAGCCAGCTTGGCAATGTCCCGATGTCCGGAGGAAGGGATGACCACCATGATCAGTTTGCTGTCTGCTAAAGCTTCCTCAATGTTGTTTGTGACTTTGATCAGGCGCCCAAAACCAAAAATATTCCCGGGGAGTTCAAGTTCTATTCCGCCCCTTTCGGCGATCACTGAGATATGTTCCCAGGTACGGTTGTATAAAGTGACGCTTTTCCCCTTTAATGCCAGGTCGGCAGCCATAGCTTTGCCGCCGTTTCCTGCCCCAATCACAGTAACGTTCTGAAACTTTTCCATATTACTCCTTTATTCAAATAAAACTTGCGAGACGATGCTCTTCTGTCAAATGATGGCCTTGTTCATCCAGCTCTTCACTTGCGCCGTTGATGATGCCAGTACGATTTTTTCCCCTGGCAAAGGGGTTATTGCGCAGTTGCGGGGCATCCAAAATGCCCACGCTGACTGCCTGGGCAAGCGTGGCTGCGTCCGTAAGAGGGTTTTCTACCCCCGCAGGCGCCAGACCGGCGATTGCTTTCAGCGTGATTTTTACCTGCTCAACCAGATAGTCGACCCTCTGGCGGATAGCGGGGTCCAAAAGTGGGTCTATCTGTCCATCCAACGCGTTTTCGATGGTTTTTCGGGCCATCAAAGCGGCATCGATAATATCCTGCCCGGTGGCAGCGTGATCTGCTTCGGTGTGCCCAACGATGTGCACGATCTGCGGTTTGAGCGCCATCTGCAGATAAATTGAAGAATTCAAATGGGCTCTGGCAGCGTTGTCCTCAAGTGGATAAGAAAGCAAACCCGTGCGTGTTTGGCGCCAAACCCGGAAGTTATCATCCTCAAGAGGTTCAATCATAGCCAGGATCGCCAGCATTTTGGACAAGTCCATCACGCCCGAAGTTGAAGGAGGACTATTAAACATCATTTGGGCAATGTAGTCTTTGACGCCGTAGACCTTTGCGTTAAGTGCCGAAACATAGGCGGAAGTCACAAAAACCACATCTGAAGCGTCGCGCATGCCCCAATGATGCGGTTCGTTCAGTTCAACCGGGATCGAGCGGCTGCCGTACCAGGTCATCAGTTCTTGATGCTCGCGGAGGGATTCTTCAAGCGTCAGGGGACCGCGGCCATCCATCAGGTTGAACCAAAAGAGCGGGATGGCTGCCCAGGCGATGTTAATGGTTTCGACATACATTTCAGCCAGACGAATGAAATCATCCGTGCCCGAGTAAGTGCGCATGAGGGGAAAATTCCCAGTGCGGGAAGCCGCATAAAGATCGGCATAATCCTGGGCACTGCGCACAGGCACGCCCCCGGCGCCGAAAGTGCGCACATCCTGCCGTTCAGGATGAAAGAAATTGGCCTGGGCATCCTGGTCGATCCCCAAAGAGATCACATCCAGCACTCTTGCCTCCGCGATTTGGCGGATGCCCTCGATGGTGGCTTCCATGCTTGGTAAGCCAAAATGGTGACGTAAAATCGGGTAAGGCTGCTTCCACTTGATGCGTTCGATCAGGGTTTGGGGATAGTTTTCTTCGGACATTTCTGAAAACTTTTCGCCTTTTAGGTATGCCAGCAGCTGTTCGACTGGCTGATTTCCATCATAGACGCCATCAAAGAAACCTTCAAATTGGCGGGCTTTTTCTGCCACCGGGGGTGTTCCTCCAAACAAGAAGCGTACGCCCTGTTCCCGCAGTTCGTCAGCCATTTCAGCAAATTGCCCCAAAACATTCTCACCAGTTTCAGGGGTCAGACGGTAGGAGACACCAACCAGGTCAGCTTTTTCATCCCGGACAGCCTGGAGAAATTTTTCAGGCGGTACGGCTGGTCCCAAAAAGACCACCCGCCAGCCAGCTTGTTCAGCCAGGCGCAAAAAACTAACCACGCCTGCCACGTGCACACATTCACCCAAAGCCCCTGCGACAACAGTCTTCATGGTAAGCTCCTTCCTTAAGAATTTGCTAAAAATAATTGATTTGATTAAAACTCAGAAATAAAACAAAATGAGCTTGATCTGAACGTAAAGCTTTTGAAATAAAACCTTCCAATAATTATAATTGAAATTCAAAAGCAGCGAAAAAACGTTTTACAGAGCAAATAAAGTTTCAGAAGCTGATCCGGGAGTTTTACTCTTGTCACATCCAAAAAATAAAATCACTGCAAAGCCGGCACTCCAGCTGTAAACCTGATTTATTCTTAAGCTTAAAAGAAAAAAGCTGACCGTTAAGGTCAGCTCTTTGCGATTTATTCAGTTATAACCTAAAGAATGGTGACATCCTGAGCCTGGGGGCCTTTGGCGCCCTGGGTCACGATGAACTCAACTTCTTGGTTTTCCTGTAAACTTTTGTATCCATCGGCCATGATAGCGCTGAAGTGCACAAAAACATCCTTATCGCCTGATTTGGGGGTGATGAAACCAAAACCCTTTTCACTATTGAACCATTTAACGGTTCCGACTTGTCGTTCTGACATTGTAACTTAATCCTCTCTAACTTTAAAAATACTATATTTGACTTTCTGGGGTTTACATCCGGATGCAGAGCACTTTGAAAAGCAAACTACCATTAACAATTACCCAGTATACGATTTAAAAGCTGAAAAGTCAAGCTTTTCACAAATATTCGTCCAAGCTTGCTAGGAAGCCTTTAATTGCTTGGGTGACAAAATTTTCATTCTCAGCTGGAGTTGGCGTGGAGCTGACCAAAGCCATATCTGCTTTTATAGCTCCTATGCGCGGCAGAGGTCTTGTCAGTTATCTTCTCTGTGTTGGGTCAGCCAGCTGTGCAGGGAGTTTGAAATTTCTGCTTTTTGTCGGGCTGTTTCGACCCCGTCCGCGCCACTTTGCAATCGCAATAAGGTCCTGCCGTAATTCCGGACGAGATATTTCAATCTTACAAAATACAGACCGGCGATTTTAGGTGAATCCGGCGGGACGTTATAAAGCCGGGCAAGCGTCAACCGGGGGAGGAAGACGCGCTGCAGTCCAATTTTTATCTTGGAGAAGAGGCCTTTGTTTGCCGATAGTTCCAATAGATCTGGCGTGAACCGGTCTGCGAATCTCTCCCGCTCCAACAGCTGCCTGCGTGCTTGTTCCAACAAGGCTGATTCGATCCCTTCCGGCATCAAGGCAGGGTAGACCTCTTGCGGGATGGCGGCATTCAAGTGGCTTTCAAGCAATTTCAGCGTCAGTGCGGTCACTCTTTCCGCCCCCCAGGTGTTTGCGATTTGGACCAACTTATCCCAATCAATTTCTTCCCTGTACTTGTGAAGCACCAGGGCAATGTCAAGCAAACTCCTCAAGCCTAATTGCAGATAATGCTGGTAGGTCAGGTGCAAGCAGAGGTGCAGCACCAAATCCTCCACCCCCAGAGACAAGACCTCAACATTAGCGATTTTGGCCGCAAGCATGCGCTCCCAAAGCGCCTCGATATCAATTGTAAAGGGTTCGTGCTCTTCCAAAAGGGTCCAGTGCGCTTCCACCGCAGGGCTGCCGGGCTTCATCATCGGCGGCAAATGTTTGATGTCAAGGTTTTCATCCTCAAGGTTGAAGTAAGTGTCCGGGATGTAACCCAGGTTTTTCATCAGGCGGATGCAGGCGGCCAGATCCTGTTTTTTGATCAGGATGTCTATGTCACTCATAGAGCGCGCGGCGATGGTGGGGTAAACCTGCTCCAAAAGATAGATGCCTTTCAATCCCGCCGCGGGGAGGCCCGCCTCTTGCAGGGCGTTCAGAATAATTTCAGTATCATGCAGAGCCAGCATGTTGCGGGCTGCCGTGGAGAGATAGGCCTGGTGGAGTCTTTCTTTTTGAGGGATTTCGAGCCCGTGGGACTTGCTCAAATCGAGCAGGAGGGTGTAAAGAAAAGGAGCGACATCCTGCAGCTCTGCCTCAGCGATCAGCGCTTGCCATTCTGCCTGGTTTGGCTGAGATGCCAGGGCGTAAAGCTCATCTGGCGTGAGACCAGGCTGAACCAGCTGCAGCAAAGTGCTTAAAGAATCAAAATTTTCTGCCATGTCAATTATTTTCTTGTTCCACCAACCCAAATTACCTGAACCTAATTGTACCGAAGATGAGCGAATAAATTAACAATGTTTTGGATGTTGTTTTCTATCTGCTACAGAAATAAAGAGTTACACAGTTAAGTGCTCATTTGAATAATTATTGTGAAACCTTATTGGTAATTTTTACACAAAAAGTACCCTGAATGGTTAGTAGACGATTCAGGGTCCTAGATTTTGTTTTGGATATTTATCCGACGATGTTCACCAATCGTCCGGGGACGACGATGACTTTGCGCACCGGGCGGCCTTCCAGGGCTGTCTGCGCGCCTTCACTGGCGAGCGCCAGGCTTTTTGCCTCTTCATTGCTGATGCCCGGGTCAACCAGGATGCGGTCGCGCAGTTTGCCATTGACCTGCACAATCAGCGTGATCTGATCTTCCTTGGCGTCTTCTTCATCCACCTGCTGCCAGGCCTGGGTGTGGATCGAGTAGGGTTTACCAAGCTTTTCCCAAAGCTCTTCGGCAATGTGCGGGCAGACCGGCGCCAGCATGCGCAGGTAGATATCCGCGGCTTCGTTCCATTCCGTCGAACCGAAAGCACCGGCATTTTTGGCGCGTCCCATTTCGTTGAGCAGCTCCATCAGGCTTGAAACGACCGTGTTGAACTCGAAGTTTTCAAAATCGTAGCTGACCCGTTTGAGGGTTTGATGGGTCTTGCGGCGCAGAGCACGCAGCACATCCGGCTCAGCCTGACCTGCGGCGGGTTCAAGCAGCATATGCCAGACGCGCCTCAGCCAACGGGCGTTGCCTTCGATCCCGGTCGATGACCAGGGACCGCCCATTTCCCACCGGCAGAAGAAAATGATATAAGCCCGCACCGTATCGGCGCCATAGCGGGCTACCAGATCGTCGGGGTTGACCACGTTGCCGCGGCTTTTGCTCATCTTTTCGCCATCTTCCCCCAAAACCATTCCCTGATTTCGCAGTTGAAGCATGGGTTCAGCCCCCTTGGTGATGCCGCAGTCGCGGGCGGCTTTGTGGAAAAAGCGAGTGTAAATCAGGTGCATGGTGGCGTGTTCAGAGCCGCCGGTGTAGGTGTCAACCGGCATCCAGTAATTGTATTGGTCCGGGTCAAAAGGACCCTCAGCATAATCCGGGCTCAGATAGCGCAGGTGGTACCAGGAGGAGCACATGAAGGTGTCCATGGTGTCTGTTTCGCGCTCAGCCTCGCCTCCACAAACCGGGCAAGTGGTAAAGCGCCAGGTGGGGTGCAGTTTGAGCGGGCTCTCGCCGGTTGGCAGCCATTCCACGTCATCAGGCAGAAGCACAGGCAGCTGATCTTCCGGGACGGGCACGGCACCACAAGTGGGGCAGTAGATAATGGGGATGGGCGCGCCCCAATAGCGCTGACGGCTGATGAGCCAGTCATGCAGGCGGTAACTAATTGTGCCCTTGCCAAAACCGTTTTCTTCAACAAAGCGGGTCGCCGCGGCCATGCTTTCTGCCTCAGGAGTTCCGGTCAGCGGGCCGGAGTTGACCATCGAGCCGTGAGCGTCAACAGCCTGGGTCATTTCCTCCGGTGGGATCAGTTCCTGCCCTTCGGGATGGATGACAACTTTGATGGGCAGATTGAACTGCCGGGCAAACTCAAAGTCGCGCTGGTCGTGGGCGGGCACAGCCATAATGGCACCGGTGCCGTAGCTCATGAGGACATAATCTGCGATCCAGACCGGAATATGTTCCCCGGAGGCAGGGTTGACAGCATAACCACCGGTGAAAACACCGGTCTTTTCCCGCGTGACAGATTCACGCTGGATATCAGACTGCCGTTTGGCCTGTTCCTGATAGGCGCGAACCTGTTCCAGCTGAGCAGGTGTGGTGATTTTTTCCACTAGTGGGTGCTCAGGCGAGAGCACCATAAACGTCACACCCCAGAGGGTATCAGGTCGGGTGGTGAAGACCTCGATCGGGTCTCCCTCTTCGCTCATAAAGGTGATCGAGGCGCCTTCTGAACGTCCGATCCAATTCTGCTGCAGGGTTTTGATGAACTCGGGCCAGTCAAGGCCTTCGTAATTGAGCAGTTCTTCGGCGTAGTCTGAGGTTTTGAAGAACCACTGCTTCAAGTCCTTGCGAATGACCGGCGTGCCGCAGCGTTCGCAGTGGCGATCTTCGCCCTGGACCTGTTCACGGGCAAGGGTCGTATTGCAGTTCGGGCAGAAGTCGACCGGCGACATCTTTTGGTAGGCTAGATCGTTTTTGTAGAATTGTTCAAAGAACCACTGCGTCCAGCGGTAGTATTTTGGGTCAGAGGTGACGATCTCGCTGCGCCAGTCAAAGGAGTTGCCCATGGAGCGCAACTGACCGCGCATGCGTTCGATATTGCCATAGGTCCAGGTTTTGGGGTGAATGTTGCGTTTGATGGCGGCATTTTCAGCCGGCAACCCAAATGCGTCAAACCCGATCGGGAAAAAGACGTTGTAACCCTTCATGCGCTTGAAACGCGCCCGGGCATCCGAAGGGGTCATGGCGTACCAATGACCGATGTGCAGGTCGCCCGAGGGGTAAGGGAGCATGGTGAGGGCGTAGAACTTGGTTTTGTCTCCGTCACGCTCGGGTTGGTAGAGGCGGTCAGCCTCCCAGCGAGCCTGCCATTTGGCCTCGATCTCTTCAGGTTGATAAGTAGGTATTGCAGTCAAATCAATCATAATAACTCCTGTTAAATTAAAAATCCCTGCTTGCAGGGACGAAGTTCTTTCGCGGTACCACCCTGCTTCCCACCAATCCGATGGGCAGCTCGAGTCGCTCTAACGGGCTTTGCCGTCCGGGGCTTAAGGATATCACCCCAGCCACGCTCCTTGGGGAGAGGCAGTTGAGTAGGGTCTGAGGCGCTCCGCGCGCGCCGGCCAGGTTTCAGCTTGCCCTGGCTCTCTGGCGGATGACCGATGCTCTGCCATCGTGTTTGTGGTGAGAGTATATCACAATTGAGTAATAAAATCATGAGCATTATAGATGGCAGCAGGACCTTGGGGACCCACCTGTTGAGGGCTGTGCCTGCCCGAGGATATCGTACTATTTTATTGAATCCGAGAGGTGGGAGTAAACCCCCACCGTACGAAACAACCCTACCGTACGGATGGGCCTTGGTCCATCCGCCTGCGTTGCGTATAAGTGCATCGGTAAATGGAGACCTGCCGGTCAAGAACCTCGCACGGCCTGTGCCCGCCATGAAATGGACGGGTATCTGGAGACCGACGAGAGCGGAGTCACCCAAGCAGCAAAGGAGACTGCTTAGAGGGAATAGAATTGAAAATGGAGTGGGTTCTGAAGTATACTAACCTTCTAAGCCAGAGACCTCCTCAGGTATAAAATCTGACGAGGAAAGTAAACGGACTATAGAGGAAAGAACCATGCACAATATTCGAAAAATTACAGACGATTTGTTCAATATCGGCGTTAATGACCGCCGCATAATTATGTTCGAAAATGCCCATCCAGTCCCCAGGGGCATGTCTTACAACTCATACCTGCTCTTGGACGAAAAGACAGTCCTTTTGGATGGTGTAGACCTGGCGGTGGTAGAGCAATTTTGGCAGAACCTTAATGCTGCCTTAGATGGCCGACAGTTGGACTACCTGGTGATCAACCACCTTGAACCCGATCACTGCCATCCTATCCCTGAACTACTGCGGCGTTTCCCTGATTTGGTCATTGTCGGTACCAAAAAGACTTTTACCATGATCAGCCAATTTTACGAAGTCGATTTAGAAGGGCGCATGCTCGAAGTGAAAGATGGAGACGAGCTTCAGACCGGCAAACACAACCTGACCTTTTACTCCGCGCCGATGGTTCACTGGCCGGAGGTGATGGTTACCTATGATCAGACCAGCAAGATCCTTTTCTCAGCGGATGCTTTCGGCACTTTTGGGGCGACTGATGGGAGAATGTACGCCGATCAGTATAAGTTTGAAGAAGAATATCTGCCCGAGGTGCGCCGCTATTATGCCAGCATCATCGGCAAATACGGCAGGAACGTAAAGAACCTGTTCGATAAACTCGAGGGCTTGGAGATTGAGATGTTGTGCACGCTGCACGGTCCGATCTGGCGCAAAGATTTGCACCTGATCATGGATAAATATCAGCAGTGGGCCTCTTACACTCCTGAAGAACGGGGCGTTGTGATTGCTTATGGTACAGTTTATGGCAATACCGCCCTGGCAGCTGAGATTTTGGCGAACAAACTGGCAGATGCTGGTGTGGAAAACGTGCGTGTTTATGACGTGACCTCAACCCACCCTTCTTATATCCTGAGCGACTGCTTCCGTTTTGACCGGTTGGTGTTTGCCTCGGCGACCTTCAACGCGGAACTGTTCCCCTATATGGAGACCCTTCTGCTGGACCTGAAAGCGCACAACCTGACCAACCGCAGCGTGGCGCTGATCGAAAATGGCAGTTGGGCCCTGGCAAGCGGCAAGAAAATGCGCGAGATACTGGAGCAAATGAAGGGTATCACCCTGCTGGAGCAGACGCTTTCGATAAAATCTTCTCTAAAAGATCCGGATGTGGAAGCGCTGGATGAAATAGCAAAAGCCCTGCTGGCGGCGTAAAATAGCGGACACATGTACGGAGGGGGTTTGTCTCCCTCCGTAATATCCGATCGTCAAGCTCAGCGGCTGGACATGACGCCCAGCCGTACAGAGGGGGCTTGCCTCCCTTCTCAATTTCCAGAACACGATCATGTCCCTCTCCCCCGTTTGCTTCGCTCACGGAACCAGCCTTTGGCCGGACTTCGCCTCCCCCGCAAGCGAGGGAGGGCTTAAAGAAAAAAACAGCCTTCCGGTTGTTTTAGTAGGCCCAGAGAGATTCGAACTGTGCGCAGCCTCCCGGCGAAGCTGGGACCGACCTTCTCAATCATTAGTTAAATAAAAAAGCAGCCGTTAGGCTGCTTTTAGTGGACCCAGAGAGATTCGAACTCTCGACCTTCTCAATGCCATTGAGACGCGCTCCCAACTGCGCTATGGGCCCTTGTTTACTCTTTTTCTATTGTATCCCATGGCGCTCTCAATTCCCCCGGGAGGGGACTTCGTGCGCTATGGGCCCTTGTTTACTATTATTTATTATATCCCATGGCGCTCCCAATTCCCCCGGGAGGGGACTTCGTGCGCTATGGGCCCATTTTCTCCAGTGGACCTGGAGGGATTCGAACCCTCGACCTCTTCAGTGCGATTGAAGCGCGCTCCCAACTGCGCTACAGGCCCGTTGCCCTTCCAGATTACAAGACTCACATTCTAACGTTTTGAGCCAGGAATGTCAAGAACAAGTTTGCCGTCTGATCTGGCTGGGTGTTTCTATTCCCGCTACGTTTCTTGTTTCAAATGCCCCAACACTTCCAGCAAGCCCGCTTCACTGCTCTGGTTGTGGGGGCCTCTCGCGCGCCAAAGTTCCTTGCCCTGCTGGTCGATCAAGAGCACAAAAATATGCTCCTCATCCTCCAGGTTCAGAGCAGCCCGGAAATCATTTTTGTCCAGGTAAAGCGTGATCGTGCGTTCGCGCGATTTTGGGTTAGGGATGCCTGCCCGCATGCCCTCATTGATAAAAAACTTTGAGAAGGCATTCAAGCTGCGGATGGTGGGTAATTCGTAGTAAACCAGCCCCGGAAACCGGGTTTCAAGGGACTCAGCCAGGCCTATCCAGGTATTTACCTCGTCTTGTTGCCATTGCTGGAAAGCGATAAAGAGCAGGTTGTACTCGCCCGCAAAATCCTGGGGAAGGGTCAGTTTCTCTCTTTGTAAACTTGAACCGCTAACTGTTGGAAAAGTCATATGGATACCTCTCAAATTAAATATAGGTCAGTTCAATCAACTGGAAGAACTGCGGTAAGCCAGCAAAACCCGCTCCCGGGCGAACTTGTGATCCACGATCGGAGCCGGGTAGTCGCTGTCAATCTGGAAGCCAAGCTGCTTTTGCAATTCCGCTGGCATCTCCCAGGGGGAGTGAATATATTTCGTGGGTACAAGCCCCAATTCCGGAACCCAACGGCGCACATAATCGCCCTTGGGGTCAAACTTGAGTCCCTGCAGGATGGGGTTAAATACCCTGAAATAAGGCGCGGCGTCTGTGCCTGTGCCGGCGGTCCACTGCCAGCCGCCGTTGTTGGAGGCTGGATCGCCATCCAAGAGGCTCTGCATGAAATAGCGTTCACCCTCCTGCCAGTTGATCAACAAATCCTTGGTCAGGAAGGATGCGGAGATCATGCGGGCGCGGTTGTGCATCCAGCCAGTAGCCTTCAATTGCCGCATAGCCGCATCCACCACCGGGTAGCCTGTCAAACCGGCTTTCCAGGCGGCAAAACCAGCCGGGTCGTTTTGCCAGGGGATATTCCGCAGGTTGGCCCGAAATGCCTCCTGGCGTACATTGGGAAAGTGATAGAGGATGGCAGCATAAAACTCGCGCCAGATCAGCTCGTTGAGCCAGGTTCCCGCGCTCTGCCTCGCCCCCGCGTCATGCGTGTCGCCGGCCGCGCTCAGCGCTGCCACGGACGCGCGCAGCGCCGACACCATGCCGAATCGCAGGTAGGGCGAGAGCTCCGAGGTGCCCTGGAGGTCCACCCAGTTGCGCGCGTCGCCGTATGCAGCGATCGGCGCGTTCCGGCCCTCTGCGAATACTGCCAGCCGCCGTAGCGCCTCCGCTTCGCCGGGGGGAAAGGGCGCCGCGACGTGGCCGTCCGGGATGGGGGCGGACCCCAGCTGGGGCGGCGCCGCCAAGCGGTCGGGTGGCGGACGCAAATCGGTCGCTACCGGCAGTGGTAACGATTTCCACGCCCTGCTGTACGGCGTGAAGACAGTGTAGGGTCCACCGGCCGCTTTGCTGATCGCATCGTAGGGCCGCACCGTGATGCCCTCGGTCATGGCCAAGGGCAGATGGCGGGCGACGGCTGCGTCGCGCTCCCTCGCATAGGGCCACGGATCTGCCTCCGCGTAGATCGCCCCGGCGCCCGTCTCCTCACGGAGCGCGGCGAGTTCGTCACCGGGCGAGCCTGTGCGCACGATCAGCCGGCTGCCGCGGGCGCGCAGGTCTGCGTCCAGGGCGCGCAGGCCCCCGAACAGGAAGGCAAGCCGTTTGCCGGCCGCGGCGTTCGCGCGGAGCAGCGCTGGATCGAGGACGAAGACGGGGATGACTGTGTCGCCGTGCGCCAGGGCCGCGCCGAGCGCGAAGTTGTCGTGCAGCCGCAGATCGCGGCGCGCCCACCAGATAGCTGTCGTCATCGATCCTGCCTCTCCCCGGAAATCTGAGAGCACGACAGACGGGAGGCATCCTGAGAATCCCATGCCACTGCGCGCAGCGGTGGCATTTGCCAGATAAGAAACTGGTCGGTGCTGGTACAATAGGGGCGTGTCGTCGGACAAGCCCAGACCGACTCCTCACTGGTGTGAGTCAACCCGTTCCTGAGAGTGGTTCCGGTCAGGCATGGTCTGAACATTGGTGGCGGCGTTGCGGGTTGGGCGCTGACCCCGCTTAGTAGCTTATCGTTTGGGGACCTGACTGGGTCTGACGGTGCCAATCTTCGTGCGGGTGAGGTGAAGCGATGATGCGGCGTGACGATGGTGCGCAAAAGGGAGCCTGGCAAGGGCTGAAGATCGTCCACCCACATGCGGCGGGGCTGGACTTGGGCAGTAGCGAGATTTGGGCGGCCGTGCCGCCGGATAGCACCGCGGTGCCGGTGCGGCGGTTTGGCAGCCTGACGCCCGATCTGGTGGCGCTGGCCGACTGGTTGGCGGCGTGTCATGTCGACCACGTGGCCATGGAGGCAACGGGGGTCTACTGGATTCCCGTCTTCGAGTACCTGGAGGCCCGCGGGTTTAAGGTCGCAGTGGTGAACGCCCAGCACGTCAAAAACGTGCCAGGGCGTAAGAGCGACCGGCAGGACTGCCAGTGGCTGCAAGAATTGCACTCGGTGGGCCTGCTGCGGGGCTCGTTCCGGCCGGAAGCCGAGATTGTGGTGCTGCGGGCCTACTTGCGTCAGCGCAGTGGGTTGATCGAACACCGGGCAGCGCATATCCAACACATGCAGAAGGCCCTGTTGCAGATGAACGTGCAGTTGACCCAGGCGGTCAAGGACATCACGGGGGTCACCGGGCTGGCGATCATCCGGGCGATTGTGGCGGGCGAGCGCGACCCCCAGCGGTTGGCGGCGCTGCGCCAGCCCGGGGTTAAGCAGACTGCGGAGCAGATTGCCCGGGCGTTGACCGGTCATTTTCGGCCGGAGCATCTGTTTGCTTTGAAACAGGCCCTGGCCTTGTACGACTTCTACAGTCAGCAGATTGCCGAGTGCGATCGGGAGATCGAGAGCCAGTTTGCCCATCTCAAGTCCAGCCCGCCGTCCGACGACCTGCCGCCACTGGACCCCAGTGACAAACGGAACTCCAAGAGCAAGAACGGTCCCAAATACGATGCGCGCAGCCTGCTCTATCGCTGGGCCGGCGTCGATCTGGTCGCCATCCCCGGCCTGAATGCGACGACCGTGCAGACCATCCTGGCGGAGATCGGCACGGACCTGAGTGCGTTTCCCACGGACAAGCACTTTTGCTCCTGGCTCGGGTTGGCGCCCCACAACGACATCTCCGGCGGCAAGGTGCTGCGCAGTCGGACCCGCAAGACGCCGAACCGGGCGGGGCAGGCGTTTCGTTTGGCCGCCCAGTCGGTCAGCCGCAGTCGCAACAGTGTTTTCGGTGCGTTCTATCGCCGTATGCGCAGCCGTCTGGGGCCCAAACAGGCGATTGTCGCCACGGCCCACAAGATCGCCCGCTGTTTCTATCATCTGCTGAAGACGCATACGCCGTTCCATGACATGGGCGGGGAGGAGTACGAGCGCTTGGCCCGCGAGCGTGAACTGCGGCACCTGCAGAAGCGCGCCGCTAAACTCGGCATGTCGCTGATCGAGTCCCCGTGGCTCGCCCCTGAACCCGCACCGACAGTTTCTTAGTAGCGGAGGCCGCACGCAGTGCGGCCGCAGTCGAAGGAGCCTCCGGTTCGCATACGTTTGATTCCTGACCGTCAGGGTTTCGGATGAAGGTTGAAGGCGTGGACAAGTTGCTGCCGGGCGCAAGGGCGAAGCGGGCGATCTTCCCCCGTGTCCATCTGCGAGGGCTGGGGCTGCGCGCGTCGGAGCGCGTGCTGATGCTGCTCCTTGTGGACCTGGCGCTGCTCGTCGCCAGCCTCGTGCTGGCCGTGGTCGTGCGCACGGAGTGGCTGACCTCGGCCGATGCCTTCTTCGCGCTCTGGCGCTGGTGGCTCACGCTGGCGATCCTGTGGTGGGTGGTGGCGCAGTTCCTGGAGGTGTACGACCTCGCCCGCGCGGCGATCGCACCGCAGAGCATGCTGGCCGCGGGCGGCGCGGCCGCGATCACCGTGGCGCTCTACCACGCCATCCCGGTGTTCACCCCGCCGCTCCTCTCCCGCGGGCTCAGCCTCATCTTCATGCTCGCCGCGGTGGGGTCGGTCATGATCTGGCGGGGAGTCTACGCGGTGCTGTTCGTCCAGCCCGCGTTCGAGACGCGGCTGCTGGTGGTGGGCGCGGGCACGGCGGGGCGGGCCCTCGCGCGCACGTTCCACCGCGACGACGAGGAGGGTGCGCTCAATCCGTACCGTGGCACGGGCTACCGGATCGTCGGCTTCCTGGACGATGATCCGGACAAGCCGGCGGGCTCCCGGGTGGCCGGGCTGCCCGTACTGGGCTCCATCGAAGGGCTGGTGGCGCAGGCAAAGCAGCTGAAGCCCGACATGATCGTGCTGGCGATCACGCACCGGCACACCATGTCGCAGGGGGCGTTCGACGCGCTGGTCGAGTGCCGCGCGCTGGGCTACCAGGTCACCACGATGACGGACGTGTACGAGCGCGCGCTGGGCCGCGTGCCGGTGGAGCACGTCGGCCGCAATATCCCCGCGGTCCTGCCTGTGGATGACCGGGGCCCCGCGGACCGGCTCTACTGGGCCGCCAAGCGCATCGGCGACGTGATCCTGTCCGCGGTGTTCCTCCTGCCGATGGCCGTCGTCATCCCGCTGGTCCTGCTGCTGAACCTGCTGGGCAACCGCGGGCCGCTCTTCTACCGGCAGGTGCGGGTGGGCCGGGGCGGCCGGCCCTTCACCGTGAACAAGTTCCGGACCATGCTGCCCGACGCGGAGGGGAAGACGGGCGCAGTGTGGGCCGCGCAGGACGATCCGCGCGTCACGCCGGTGGGCCGGTTCCTGCGCAAGGCGCGCATCGACGAGCTGCCGCAACTGCTCAACGTGCTGCGTGGGGAGATGAGCCTGATCGGCCCACGGCCCGAACGGCCCGAGTTCGTCGATTCGCTGGCGCAG
>ERZ747221.2464-NODE-2464-length-16320-cov-7.122022_pt1 | contig 16320 bp, 6 predicted proteins | sample MGYA00374949_ERZ747221 | MGnify/ENA primary metagenome ERZ747221 (study PRJEB28779, sample SAMN05720172) | bioreactor metagenome | isolation source: Anaerobic biogas reactor | place: USA:Washington, USA | collected 2015-08-08 ... | reverse complement strand
TTCACCTCTATACTAAGTATACAATATTATAGGATAAATACAACCTATAACATAAAGGGGAGGGGAGACAGGTCGTCATGAGCGCGATCGCCACAGCGGCGCTTACCCTGCCGCTCGCCCCAGTCGGCTCGCGGTGGTTCAACGTCATCGTCTCTCTCAATGACACGTACATGGAACAATTCGGCTGGGAAGAGTTTGCCGCCGACGCCGCGAACGTCCGCGACGTGCTTCCCGAAGACGAGCGGACAGCATTCGGCATCCTCGCGGGAAATTACGGCGAGGCGGGCGCGCTCGAGTATTACGGGCGGCAGTACGGCCTCCCCAAAATCATGTGCGGCACAAACTCGTTTTACGATCGCGGCTATGACGAGCGGGAACCTTCGGTTATCCTTGCCGTCGGTTTCAACCGGGCTTTCCTCTCGCAGTTCTTCGGCTCGGTCGAGGTTGTCACTTACAGCCGGAATGCCCATGGCTTCATGAACGAGGAAACAACCTGGCACAGGGAAATCTACCTCTGCCGTAAACCCAATTTCACCTGGCGCGAGTTCTGGAAACATCACCGGAGCTTCGGGTGAGCCCGGCTGCCGGGGTTGTGTTGCCCGCAAAGGCTACTAGCGCAAAGACCGGCAGACCCGGAAGCCCAGGTAGTGGTAGTTGCATGACGGATCCACGAAGTCCCGGTAGGACACTACGCAGCTGCACGCATAGTAGCTCCAGGCGCCGCCCCGGGAGACGCGGTTTCGTCCCGATGCGGTACCACCGGGGTCTGTGACTGTTTCATCGGAGGAGATGTCGCCCCATTTGTCCCAGCACCATTCCCACACGTTTCCGGACATATCGTAGAGTCCCAGCGTGTTCGGCAGCTTGAGTCCTGTTTCATGCGTTTTGCGTGTGGTCTTGTCACTGTTGCTGTTGTAGTAGTACCAGCCTGCCAATGCCAGGTTCGTGTCCACCAGGTTCTCGGCATCGTCATGGATTTTTTTGCCGTCAGCGGACGCTTGTCCGGCGAAAGCATTGTTCCACGCCGCGGCTTTCGGGTCTCCGCCGCGTGCGGCGAATTCCCATTCGGCTTCCGTTGGCAGGCGGTACCCTTTCTTTTTCATGTTCATTTTCACATCCGCGCTTGTGATGTGCCTGGTGGCGGGATCACGCACAATGTTTCTGATTGTGTACACACAGTCGGTTTTCGACATGGCGACTTGAGTCAGCGCGTTGCAGAAGTACACCGCGTCGTACCAGGTCACAGTCTCCACCGGCCGCTTTCCCTGGTTTTCCCCGACGGGAGGGTTTTCCGCAAAGGTACTCGGGCGGTTGTTCGACTCCGCGTCGCCTGAAAGCACCGCCGCGTATAGTTCCTGCGTCACTTCATACTGACTCATCACGAACGGGCTGAGTGTTACCGTGCGGCCGTTCAGGAACACCCCCTTGAAGCAATTCCACTTTCCGCTGTAGAAGGTGTTCCAGTGTGTGTCATCAGTCATTGAAACGAGCGCTTGCGTGCCCTGCGGAACTATCACGATTTCTTTTGCATATTCGTTCGCGCCTATTTGTATTGAGCTGTTCACTGAGCCTTGGGGTTGCGGAGGGTTCTTCGCCGGGGTGCATCCGGTCATCATGATTACTACGCACAGGAAGGATGCCATCCCTGCAAGGAGCGCCACCGCCAGCCGCCGTCTTGTTTTGCTTTTCATCCCATACCTCATATTTTTCATGCTTCGCACTATTCAATCAGCACACACAGTATATACGGTTTTCTGATAACGCAATTAGAAAAAATATTTGTAATCTACAAGATGTGGTACTCAGCAACATATACCCAGCGTACTGGCACCGAATTGTGCTTTACTGTCGCTTGCGGGGAGCTGTGCCGCTCGCCGGGGTACCCAGCCCTCCGTCGGGGAATTATACTGCCCGACAGACTGTGATCCCGTGTTATACTCATCACTATGAGCAAGAAAGATGAACGGATTCCGCAGATTGTAGACATGATGCTCCGGCCGGGCGGGGCAACCATCAATGAAATTTGTGACCGGTTGGATATTTCCAGAAAACTGGTACGCGATTACCTCAATGATCTTCAGAATGAAAACGTTCCGGTTCAGGAAAAGCCCGACTATCACGGAAAGACGAATTCCAAACGCTGGTTTATCAATACCGACGATTACGCGCGTGCCTTCTCCATAAAACTTTCCGCCACCGAGCGGCTCATGCTCCGGAGCGTTCTTGAGCGGACGCGGATGTTCGAAAAGACGGAACTCAGGGACGCCATGGCGACCTTGAAGAGCAAGGTGAACGCGGTTACCCTGCACGATCCGCGGAAACGGGTTACCACAACGTACGCGAGTTTCAAGGGCGGCAAAGATTACTGCGGCAAAGAAAATATAATCGACACCGTGCTCAAGGCCATCGAGCTTTCACTTCCCTGTACCGTTACCTACCGCGCAGCGAATTCAGGAGAAGCAAAAACCTACGAGATAGAACCCTACACCTTCGTGGATCACGGGAACGCCCTCTATTGCATTGCGGCGATACCCGCTCACAACCGGGATATCCGGGTGCTCGCGATAGAACGGATAGAGAAAATCGCGCACCATGCGGACCGGAGCTTTGCTATCAAGGACGGCTACGCCCCGGAAGAATACCTGGGCGCGTCGTTCGGCATCATCGTGGAGGACCCGGTTCGGGTGCGGGTGCGCTTTACCGCGGACGCCGCCTTCTATGCCCGCGAACGGGTGTGGGGCCAGGAGCAGACGGTGGAGGAAGAAGCGGACGGCGGCATCATCCTTTCGTTTACCGCGTCCGGGCTTATGGAAATCAAGCGCTGGGCCCTCTCTTTCGGAAGCGCAGCCCGGGTGCTTGAGCCGGAAAATCTTGCGGCCAGCGTTGCCGCCGAAGCGGAGGCGCTCGTCGCCGCGTACAAAAAAAAGTAATCCCGCTGCATAAACTGTAACCGGTTTCGTAACATCTCCTGATTAGACTTCAGGTCAGATCAGGAGGTAGTACATGAAAAAATACAACCGGGACGACATAGGACAGCTGAGCCGCTTTATCAAGATACCGGCGGAAGACTCAAACATCGCGCTTCTTGCCCGCTACTTTGCCTTCACCCTTGTGGAGCATCACCGTTTTACGGACAAGTTCATTTCCTTTTTCCTGTCGGTTCTGCCCGAAGAGCGGGTTCTCACGCTCGTGCAGGATTCGGCGCGTATTGCCGCGCAGGTTCTGGAAGAAGACGAGGATATCGGAAGCGATCTCCGGGAGACTGCGCTCTCCACGACCCGACCCGGCATTCCCCGGGAAGACATCGTCTCGGAGTTTTACAAAGCCGCCTGGGCCGGGAGCGACCGCGCCGCCATAATCGCCCGGGTCCACGAAGAACTTGCCGCGTCCCTTGCGGACGACGGCCTCGATGCCGCCGCCGTGTCGGACGAGCGGACCAGCATGGAATTGCTCCGTCCGCTCATGTATACCGAATCCGTGGAAAATCTCGCCGGCGTCTTTTCGCTCTCTCCGGAAGACGTTTGCATCGTCAGTATGTTTTTAACCTATGTGAATCACGAAAAGTTCGAATACCTTGTGGATGAATGGACGCGAAATGAACAATACCTCGCCTTCGAGTACCTCTTTCACCTTCCGCGGAAAAAAATCTGCGAGCGCCTCGGAGCCGACGAAAAACTCCGCCGGAACGGCATACTCGAAGTATCGAGCGCACGCCGGGGCTACGAGTTTACCCTGAACGACGACATCGTCGCCTATCTCACCATACCGGGGAGCAGGACGATACATGAAGACGAATGCGTGCGCTCGGACAGGGAGCCGTACCCCATCGGATCATTTTACGTGGACCGGGTTAAAGAAGACACCGTCGTCGATCTTCTCTCTGCGCCCCGCCCAGCTAACATCTTCCTCTACGGAAAGGAAGGCACCGGCAAGACCGAGTACGCCCGCGCCCTCGCGAAAGCCGCAGGGAAAGCGCTCTACGAATACCGCCAGGACGGCACAAGTTTCCGCGGGAAAGACGACCTTTTTCGCCTCTCGCTCATAACCGCCTCGGCAAACCCGGAAGAGATGATCCTCCTTGTGGACGAAGCCGACTCGATCCTTTCAACCAGTCCGGGTGGATTCTTCTCCTTTTTCGGTTCGGCCCCTGAAGGCTCAAAAAGCCGGGTCAACGACCTGCTGGACAACACGAAATGTTCCATTATATGGATCTCCAACCGCGTCCGTCAGATAGACGCATCCACCAAACGCCGCTTTACCTACTCGATAGAGTTTACCGCACTCCCGCCCCGCGCTATCCGGGAGCACACCGTCAACAAGCTCGCCCCCTTCGGCCTTGCCGCATCCACCGTGGAAGAGATCGCCTCCATCGCCGCCCGGAGCGGCCTCAACGCCGCGAGCGTCACCTTCCTCGCCGAAGCGGTCGCTGCCCTGCCCAAAGACCTCCTTGCCGACACCGCCGAGGCGAAGGGCGAACTCCTCCGCCGGGTAAAAAGCATCTTCGACGCGAACAGCCGACTCATTACCGGCACCGTTCCCTTTCGCACCAAAACCGGCTCCGCCTACAGCGTCGCCGCGCTCAACACCTCGGTAGATGCTACTAAAATTGTTGAAGCCATCTCGCGCTACTACGACGCCGAAGAACGCGGCCTGGACCTGGAGACGGGCCTTCGTATCCTGCTCTACGGAGAAAGCGGCACCGGCAAAACCGAGTTCGCCCGCTACATCGCCGAAACCCTTGGCCGTCCGCTTCTCATCAAGCGCGCGAGCGACATCCTCTCCCCCTGGGTCGGCGTATCCGAACAACAGGTCGCCGAAATCTTCCGCGAAGCCGAAGAAACCCGGAGTATCCTCCTCCTCGACGAAGCCGACTCCTTTTTCTCCTCGCGGGAAAACGCCACCCGGAACTGGGAGCGGACCCTCGTCAACGAATTCCTCACCCGCATGGAAGACTTCCGGGGCGTCCTCCTCTGCGCCACCAACGCCCCCGCCACCCTGGACCGCGCCGTCATGCGCCGCTTCCACGAAGCGGTCGAGTTCTACACCCTGAGCGCCGAAGGCATCACCGAACTTCTGGACCGCTACTTCCCCGAAATCGGCTTCACCGACTCCCAAATCCTGGATCTCTTCATGAACGGCAGCCTCACCCCCGGCGACTTCGCCGCCCTGCGCGGCCGCCTCAACTTCCACCCCGTCACCGCCGACGCCGCCTACATCACCGAATCCCTCGCCGAGTTATCGAAAGCGAGAAGGGGGGAGTAGCTGGTTGCCCCGCGGGAGTTTTACTGGCTTGCGGGGAGATTACTGCCCGCCGGGGTTTGGTGCTGGTTGGAAGCCGGATGGAGGTTAAGATTGAGGCAGAGAGCTTCAACTAGCGCGAACTACTTAGCGCGGAGGGCGCAACCTGCGGTTGCGCTTGGAGTACCGTCGGTACTCCACCGATGGAAAGGTCAGGCGTCACGAGGGGCGGGGGCACTTTTTTAAGGTTGTTTTTTACTTGGGGTTCTACACTGGGTGTATTCTTGTGTAGAAACAAAGAGTCAGTAATCTCCCGGTATCAGGATATTATATGATATAATGGAGAAAACAAATCAAGGATAAATCCAGTGGATGACGTTTTTTCGTTTCGCGATGCAGTAATTGGAGACTATGGCAGTTTTTCCCGAAGCTTTACCCGTATTTTTGCCGAGGATATTCGCAGAACGGTAGACGAGGGATATGATCAGGGAAAATACTGGCCGGATCCGCTCATTCAGCTCAATTCAAATTACAAACGGTCGGAAACTATTCCGAATCTCTGCAGGGAAGGTCTGCTTCATCCCGATTGCGAGCAGTTATTTATGGCTGGTAAGCCCGAGGGACATCCCAGTGTTATAACACTGTTTTCGCATCAGCTTGAAGCTATTGCCATAGCACAGCGGAAGGAAGGGTACGTTGTAACGACTGGTACCGGGTCCGGCAAGAGTCTGGCCTTTTTTATTCCCATTGTTGACCATATCCTGAAAGCGCGTGATAAGGATTCTACACGAAAAACACGGGCAATTATTATCTATCCCATGAACGCGCTTGCAAACAGTCAACTTGAAGAACTTCAAAAATTTCTCCATGGGTATGAAACGGGGAAAGAACCGTTCACGGTAGCACGCTACACGGGGCAGGAAGATGGAGAAACCCGAAAGTACATAGCTGAAAATCCGCCCGATATCCTCCTTACCAACTTCATGATGCTTGAGCTTCTTCTTACCCGCTACCAGGAACGAGACAATGCCGTAATCAAGAATTGCATGGGACTTGAATTTCTGGTTCTTGACGAGCTCCATACCTACCGCGGCCGGCAGGGCGCTGATGTTTCAATGCTGGTCAGACGGTTGCGCCAACGGTTACGGGCAGAAAACCTCGTGTGCATCGGAACCTCGGCTACGATGTCGAATACCGGTTCGGAAGCGGATCAGCAGTCTACAGTAGCACGTGTTGCCAGTCTTATCTTTGGCAGTGAAATCCCCCGCGGGAATGTTATTGGGGAGACGCTTGAGCCGGCAACCGATCCCCGTGCAAGCAAGCCGGCCATACTGCCGCATCTTGCACAGCGCCTTCAGGAAGGAGACCGGGAATGGAACGACTTACAGGATTTCTTTACCGATCCGCTTTCGATCTGGGTTGAACGAACACTCGGCATCGAAACCGAAGGTCTGGACAAGCCGAAACGGGCTCAACCTGTTTCCCTCAGGACCGCATCAGAAAAACTTGCTCGGGATACCGGTGTATCGACTGAGTTTGCAATAAAAAGTCTCCATCAGTTTCTCATGAAAGCACATGAACTCGTGGATGAAAATGGACGTAAACCGTTTGCATTCAAACTGCATCAGTTTATAAGTGGTCCCGGTAAAGTAATGTGTACCCTTGAAGAAGAGGGGAAGAGAATAGTAAGTCTTGATGCACAGCGTTTTGCACCGGGGCGTGAAGGGGAGAATGTTCTTTTTTATACTGCGTACTTCTGTCGTGAATGCGGACAGGAATACTTTCCGGTTCAGCGAAGTGAATCACGCTGGGTTCCCCGTGATATTACCGATCCTGTTCCCAAAGGCATGGAACATGCCTTTGGTTTTTTGCTTCCTGTTCGGGAAGACTTTGAATTCACCGGGGAAATTGAAACGCTTCCCGATTTTTGGCTTGACTGGAAGGCAGCTACCTTGCGTGTCGCCAAAACCCATGAAGCATCGATTCCTGAATTCTATCGCCTGAATGCGAGAGGAGAGGAAGGATCTTCTCCGTTTTGTTACATTCCCGGGCATGTCAAGTTTTGCCCCCGTTGTGGCATGGTACACGAGTCCAGTGGAAAAGACATAAACCGGCTGACCGGGCTTTCGGGGGAAGGGCGGTCCTCGGCAACTACCATGATTACATTGAGTGTGCTCCAGAACCTCTTCCAACAAGATGTTCCCGAAGGATCACATGATCCCCGGAAGATGCTCGGGTTTACCGACAACCGACAGGATGCAGCACTCCAATCCGGCCACTTTAACGATTTCCTTTTTCTTGTTTTGGTCAGAAGTGCACTTTTATGTGCTTTGGAAACATCCAATAAACGGTTAACCGAAGAAGACCTTGCGGAAAAGGTTTTTCGTGCCCTGGGATTCGATCGGGATGAACCGGAAATAAAGCGGGAATTCCTGCAAAACCCTCGCCTTTTTGGTCTTAAAACGGCGGATGCCCACCGGGCCGTCAAATTTATACTCGGGTATCGCTTGTTACGGGATTTGCGAAAGGGATGGAGATACAATAACCCGCCACTCGAACAGCTAGGACTTCTTGGAATTGAGTATGCCGGCCTGGACGAGTACTGCGCCAGAGACGAATATTTCGCTGATGAAGACAGCATCCTCTCTGAACTTGATGCCGTATCGCGCAAGGAATTGTTTCTTTGCATTTTTTCCGAGATGAGAAAGAATCTTTGTATAGATTCACGCTACTTGAATCAGTCTGAACAGGAGCAGATGAAAAATCTTGCTTTTCAGCATCTTCTTGAACGATGGAGTTTTGGGGCCGATGAAAAGCTTCTCGTTACCCGGTATCTTGTGCTTGTACCTGTTCAAAAACACCTGAAGCGTCGTGATGATGTCACCGTTTCAGGAGGTAGAGGATCACGGCTTCTGCGTAACCTCAAGCGTGCTTCCTTTTGGAAAAACACCCCGTACGCTGCAACGGTTTTTACCTGGAAGCAAAAAGAGCTTGCAGAGCTGGTTTCAGTTGTTTTGGACAAGGCTGAACAGTACGGCTATGTTTCAAAAATCGAACTTGATCGTGATTTACCTGGTTGGGCTTTGAAGTCTGGAGCAATGGAGTGGTATGTTCCTGAAGACGGTGTTCCAGTCACTGGGCGAAATAATGTTTTCTTTCGGCAATTATATGAAACTGTTGCCAGAACATTGTCAATGAAAAAACACTGGCTCTACGAGTATGAGTCACACGAACATACGGCACAGGTTGATTCCCGGGATCGTATGGACCTTGAGGCCCGGTTCCGTTATACAAAAAAGGATAAAGAATGGTGGAGGAACGAGCATTCCGATTCCTCCGAACTCCAGCGCCTTCCGGTACTCTACTGTTCACCTACCATGGAGTTGGGTGTGGATATTTCTTCGCTCAACACCGTCTACATGCGAAATGTCCCGCCGACACCGGCAAACTACGCACAACGGAGCGGGAGAGCAGGGCGTTCAGGTCAGCCGGCTCTTGTAATAACGTACTGTTCTTCCATGAGCCCCCACGACCAGTGGTTCTTCCATAACATGAACCAGATGGTTCACGGGGTAGTAAAGGCGCCAAACCTTGATCTTTCCAACCGGGAGCTCATCGAGAGCCACATCCATGCAGTCTGGCTTGCCACCCTGCGTCTTGAGTTTAAAATGAGTATCGTTGAACTGCTGGATCGAAGCGATGCAAATTATCCCCTTATAGGAGAAATTCAGGAACGTATATACGATCCCCATGTCGCAAAAGAGGCTGAAGAACTTGCCCTGTCTTTTGCGAAAGACCTGCGCCCCCTCATTGAAAAAGAGGCTCCCTGGTTTACCGAAGACTATGTACGACTCATCATCAAAAACGCCCCCGAATCCTTCGACCGGGCCTTTGACCGTTGGCGAAACCTTCACCGGGCAACATTGGCCCAGATGGAAAAGGCCTACAGAATTACCTCCGGGCATGGGTATCAACAAGATGAAAAAGCGAGTGCTCAAAAACGGTATAACGATGCTGTTCGCCAGCTCGCCGTTCTTGAAAGTACGCACTCTACGCAAAACTCGGACTTCTACCCCTACCGTTATCTCGCGGGACAGGGCTTCCTTCCGGGCTATAACTTTCCGCGCCTTCCCCTTATGGCCTGGATACCCTCGCGCAAGACCTACCGCGGCCAGAAAGAGGATTCAGGCAGCATGGTCAGCCGGCCCCGTTTCCTGGGTATTTCCGAGTTCGGCCCGCGAAGCCTCATTTACCACGACGGGCGCATCTATCGCGTGGTCAAGGCCAAGCTCAACTCCGGCACGGGAGATCAGATAAGTGTTGGTGCCCGCCTTTCCACCGGAAGCGCCATTGTGTGCTCCGAGTGCGGCTACGGTCACCTGGACCTGGACAACACCGGCGATGTCCTCGCTGTACGATGTGAAAACTGTAACGCTGAGCTTTCGAGCGACTCTCGCGTGGACAACCTCTACCGCATCGAGACCGTTGAAACCGAAGGTGCGGACCGGATCACCGCGAACGAAGAAGAACGACAGAGGCAGGGCTACGAATTGCAGACCATGTTCCGCTTTGTCCCCGACCGGGCTGGGAACATTCTTAAATCCGAAGCGGCGCTCAGTAATGAAGGCTCGCTTATCGCAAACCTCGTCTACGCGCCTGCCGCCCTCCTTTGGCGCATTAACCGCGGCTGGAAGCGGCGCAAGCAAAAGAGTGTACTCGGTTTTTTTATCAATCCGGTGAGTGGCTATTGGAGCAAGGAAGACCAGGACGAAGAGGACAGCGCGAATGAACCGGTGGAGAAGAGCAAGGTAAAGTCCCAGCTCATCGTTCCCTTTGTGGAAGACTGCCGGAATATCCTTATTCTTACTCCAAAAAATCCCCTGTCAAAAGAATCGATGGCAACTATTCAAGCCGCCCTCAAGCGCAGTATCGAACAACTCTTCCAGATAGAAGAGTCGGAGCTCGCGGTGGAGCCACTGCCCACAGAACAGGATCGCAAGCGCATCCTCTTTTATGAAGCGGCCGAAGGCGGAGCCGGCGTACTTACCCGGCTTGTCAATGAAAGCGGGGAGTTCGCCCGGGTCGCCCGGAATGCCCTTTCCATCATGCATTACCGGGTGCCGGAGAATCTTGTTTCCCGCGCCGATCTTGTGGAGGACACCACTACCATGGGCGACACCCGTTGTGTGGCTGGCTGTTACCGCTGTCTCCTTTCCTACTACAACCAGCCCGAACACGAGATCATCGACCGGCGGAACGAGGAAGCCCTCGACATTCTCATTGCCCTTGCAAAAAGCGACATCAAGCCGATGGGCACCGACTTCCGCGCGGCGGGCACAGCAAACGGCGCGGGGAGCAATCCACCCGACCATGCGGCGACCCACGACAACGCTAACAATCTTTCAGCCTTTCTCGACTCTCAAGGCATACGCCAGCCGGACGAACTCGATTATTCAGTCATGGATGGCAGCCTTGTGATCGATGCCCTCTACCGCGCCCAAAAAATCGCCCTTCTCAAGACAGCGCCTACCCAGGCTCAAAGAGACTGGCTCGCGGACAAGGGCTACACCGTCATCATCCTGGGCGAAAGCCTTGAACTATTACCAAAACGCGGAGCGCACTAATGGATACTGCAACTGTACCATCGATCACCGAAGGCTTTACCCCCGGCACCCTCGTGCGGGTTAGAAACCGCGAGTGGGTCGTCCAGCCGAACAACGACGAAGAAACCCTCCGCCTCCGCCCCCTGGGCGGGAGTGACGAGGATATTCAGGTTATCATCCCGCATCTTGAACTCACCCCGGTTGAAAGTGCCACCTTCCCTCCGCCGGACAGCAGCCGGCCCGGCTCGTACAGCTCAGGCCTTCTCCTGCGGGACGCACTCCGGCTCAAGCTCCGCTCTGCGGCAGGTCCCTTCCGCAGTTTCGGCCACATTACAGTGGAACCCCGGGCCTACCAGCTCGTTCCCCTGCTTATGGCCCTCAAGATGCCTACCGTCCGTCTCCTTATCGCCGACGACGTGGGTATCGGCAAGACCATAGAAGCCGCCCTCATCGTGCGCGAACTGCTGGACCGCGGAGAGATTCGCCGCTTCGCCGTGCTCTGCCCGCCCCACCTCGTGGAGCAGTGGCAGGGCGAGCTCTTCGAGCGCTTCCACATTCGCGCGGCGACTCTCACAGCCTCAAGCGTCTCGCGCCTCGAGCGTGAAGTCCCGCAGGGCGAATCAATCTTCAATCACTTTCCCGCCGTGGTGGTAAGCCTTGACTACATCAAGAGCGAAAGCCACCGCGACTACTTTATCTCGAGCGCGCCCGAGTGCATCGTGGTAGACGAGGCGCACACCTGCACCATGGCCGGCCGCGGCCGCCAGCTCCGCTTTGCCCTCCTCGAGCGCCTCGCGCAAAAGAGCGATCGCCACCTCATCATGCTCACCGCCACCCCTCACTCGGGCGACGACGCGGCCTTCGGCAATCTCCTCTCCCTTCTCAAACCTGAGTTTGCCGAGCTCGCGGGGTCCCTCTCCAATACCGCGAGCCCCCTCCGCGCAGAGCTTGCCGCCCACTTTGTCCAGCGGCGGCGCAAGGACATCGACGAATGGCAGGATTCCTCCGTCTTCCCGCGACGCAAGGTGCGTGACGCGACCTACTCCCTCTCGGGCGAGTGGGGCCGCTTCTTCGAGGAGACCCGCGAGTACTGCCTGGGCCTTGCCCAAAAAGCCGAATCGGAAAAAGGCGAGGCGGCCCGCATGATGTGGTACGCGACCCTCGCGCTCCTCCGCTGTATCTCCTCATCTCCAGCCGCCGCCGCAAGCGCCCTTTCAACCCGCCTCCAGGGCACGCAGGAAGAAATGGCGCGTCTCGCCGAAGAAGACCGGGTCGACGACGGTATGGGCGAAGAACTGGAAATAAACGATCAGGACCCGGCCGCGCGCATCGAGGAATCGGCACTCGTTGAAGCCCTCCTCGAAAAGGCGCGAAGCCTTCATGGCCCGTCGCGTGATCCCAAGCTCGCCCGCCTTATCAAGGAACTGGAAGTCCTCCTCAAGGACGGTTTTCGCCCCGTCGTCTTTTGCCGCTACATCGCTACCGCCACCTACCTCGAAGAAGAACTTCACAAACACTTTTCGGGTTACCGCGTGGACGCGGTTACCGGCATGCTCACGAGCGAGGAGCGCGCCGAAAAGGTCGCCCTCCTTTCAGAGGAAGAAAAGCCCATCCTCGTGGCCACCGACTGCCTCTCGGAGGGTATCAACCTCCAGGACGGCTTTAACGCCGTCATCCACTACGACCTTGCCTGGAACCCCACCCGCCACGAACAGCGGGAGGGCCGCGTTGACCGCTTTGGACAAAAGGCGAGCGAGGTACGCGCTGTCATGCTCTACGGCGAGGACAACCCGGTAGACGGCTTCATCTTCAACGTCATCATCCGCAAGGCAGAAAGCATCAAGAGCGAACTGGGTGTCCTTGTTCCCATGCCGGACGATGACCGACGCATGCGCCTCGCCGTCGTCAAGGCAGCCCTCATGAAAAAGCGACCCGACGAACACGCGCAAGGGGCCTTCGACTTTGACGACGACACCGCCACGCAAACGGCCGTTGACGAGATCAACGCCCAGTGGACCGACGCCCTCGAAAAGGCCAAGCGCAACCAGACTGTCTTTGCCCAGCGCCGCCTCAAGCCCGCCGAGGTCCTCCCCGAATGGCACAAGCAAATGGCCGCCCTGGGCAGGGCCGAAGACGTGGAGCGCTTTACCCTCGAGGCCCTTACCCGCCTTTCCGCCCGCCCCGACCCGGCGGGGAGCAAATCCGTATGGCACTTTTCCCCCGCAAGCCTCCCTCCCGCCGTCCGCGAGCGCCTGGCCCACGACGGCGTCGAAAAGCCCGTCAGTATCAGTTTCAAATATCCCTGCGAAACAGGCGCCCGCTTTATCCACCGTAGCCACGCCCTCGTCTCCATCCTGGCCGACCACCTGCTGGAATCGGCCCTCTCGGGGGAATCGAACATCGCCGCCCGCTCGGGCGCCTTCGAAAGCGCCTCGGTGAGCGAGGTCACGAGCCTCTTTCTCCTTCGCGTCCGCCACCAGATCCGCACGGAATCGCGCGCCGCATCGAACGAACTCATGGCAGAAGAATCGCTTGCCCTCGCGGTAGCCGGGCGCTCCAACCCCCGCTTCTTGCCGTTGGAAGACGTGGAAGCCCTCCTTGACCGCCACCCCGAGGCCAACCTCGACCGCTCTGCCATCTCCCGCGCCGTGCAAGAGTCCCTCGACTGGTACGCAAAAAACACCGAACTCTTCGCGCACGAGGCCGCAAAGCGCGCCGAAGCCCTCCGCGAAGACCACACAAGGGTCCGCGCGGCCTCGAGCATTTCAAGCGGCAAGACGATCGTCACGCCCTGCCTCCCGGTTGACCTTATCGGAGTCTACGTGCTCCTTCCCGCAGGAGATCTCTAACCCATGAAAAATAAATCAATTACATTCAGTTTCGATACCATGACCCTGGAAGGCTCCCTCTTCGTCGCCGACCTCCTCGAAAAAGCCGCCCTCGGGAGCGCGAGTCACCAGAGCCCGGCCGACTACGCCGTTCCCCGGGGCCTCCGCTTAAGCGACGAATACGGCCGCGCCTACCAGATTGCCCGCGCCGCCTGGCAAAGCTTCGAGCAGTCGCACGACAGCCGCGCCTTCCTCGTCGAGCTGTTCCGCGACGTCCTCGGCTGGCACAGCCTTGCCGAAACGGAACCACAAACGATCGGCGACCGCCTCTGGCCCATCCGCACAACACTCGCCCCCGGCATCCCCCTCGTCACCGCCCCCGCAGAGCTCCCGCTCGACAAGGCGGACGAAGCCTTTGCCGTCCCGGGCGAGGGCCGCAGCAAGAAGAGCCCCTTCCAGCTCGCGCAAGGCTACCTCAATGCTTCAAGCGAGGCCGAGTGGGCCATTGTCTCCAACGGCCGCACCGTCCGCCTCCTTCGCGACTCGCAGTCCCTCGTGCGCCCGGCCTACCTCGAGTTCGACCTTGAAACGATACTCCGGGAGGAGCGTTTCCCCGACTTCTGCGCCCTCTGGAGGCTTCTCCACGCAAGCCGCGCCGCTGTCTGGGGCCAATGGCGGGCCGAGGGTCTTGAATCGGGCACCCGCGTGCGCGACGGCCTTCGCGACGGGGTTACCCGCGCCCTCATCGCTCTTGGAGCGGGCTTCCTTTCCGCAGAATCCCCCGCGAACGAAACGCTCCGCGAAGAACTTAACGCGGGCTCTTTTACGCGCGACGAGTTCTACCGCGAGCTCCTTCGCCTCGTCTATCGCTTCCTCTTCCTTTTCACCATAGAAGAGCGCGGCCTCCTCCACACGCAACCAGACCTCTACGCCGCCAGAGAGCGCTACGAGGAGGGCTACTCCATGGCCCGTCTTCGCGACCGTGCCCTTCGCGCAAGCGCTTCCGACCGCTACGGCGATCTCTGGCAGGGGGTGCAGGTGGTCTTCCGCGCCCTCCGTTCAGGCGAAGCCGCCCTCGACCTTCCCGCCCTGGGCGGACTCTTTGCGGCACATCAGTGTGCCCACCTCGACGAATGCGCCCTTTCCAACGCCTCTCTCCTCGAGGCCATCCGCCGTCTCCGCTGGGCGCACGTTTCCGGTTCCCGCTCCCTTATCGATTACAAAAACATGGACACCGAGGAGTTCGGTTCCGTCTACGAAAGCCTTCTCGAGCTCGTCCCGGTGGTGGACCTCGCGAGCCGCAGCTTCGGCTTTGTCGGCGTTGATGCGGAGGGCGGTTCCACGGCGGGCAACGCGCGCAAGACCACGGGTTCCTACTACACGCCCGACTCACTCGTGCAGGAACTCATCAAGAGCGCCCTCGATCCGGTTATTCAAGAGAAGTTGGGGGCCTCGAATGCGGCTCCGCCGCACCCGACCGGGCCATCCGTTCCAAGAGAAAAAGAGCCAGTAGGCTCTTTTTCTCATTCCACTTCTGTCCCTGGCCCGGAAGAGGCGCTTCTTTCCATCGCGGTCATCGATCCCGCTTGCGGTTCGGGTCACTTTCTCCTTGCGGCTGCCCGGCGCCTCGCCGAGGCCCTTGCGTCTTTCCGTTCAGACGGGGGGCTTCGCGACGGGGACTACCGCCGTGCCCTGCGCGAGGTTATTTCCCGCTGTATCTACGGGGTGGACCTAAACCCCATGGCGGTGGAGCTTGCGCGCACCGCGCTCTGGCTCGAAGGTTTTGAGCCGGGTAAACCGTTAGGTTTCCTCGATCACCATATCCGCTGCGGTAATTCGCTCGTGGGTGTGTCGTCTCTCGAAGTTCTGTCCAAGGGTATTCCCGACGACGCCTTCAAGCCGCTTACGGGCGACGACAAGGCGACCTCTTCCGCCCTCAAGAAGCGGAACAAGGCCGAGAAGGACGCGGCGGGTCAAATGGGTCTTTTCGACGAGCCCTTGAGCAAGGCGCAGGGCGAGTTATTAACGTTGCATCACAAGCTGGACGCGATAGATTCGGAGTCTCTTGCGTCCATCGAAAGCAAGGAATCTCTCTTCCGTACGCTTACGTCGAGCGCGTCCTTCCTTCAAGCCCGTGCGGCCTGCGATGTGTGGACTGCTTCATTCTTTATTCCCAAGAGGCCGGGTGAGCCGGTGCCCACGAGCGCCGATGTCCTCGCCCTTACGCAGGGTACGGGCGAGGGTGCCTTCCAGCAGGGGGTCCGCGAGCGTTCCCGCGAGGCGAGTATGGATGCCGCCTTCTTCCACTGGCCCATCGAGTTCCCCGAAATCTTCCACCGCACTACGCCGGGCTTCGACTGCGTATTGGGGAACCCGCCGTGGGAGCGCATCAAGCTCCAGGAAGAGGAGTTCTTCGCCGCCCGTTCTCCCGCCATCGCGAACGCCCGGAACAAGGCCGAGCGCGGAACCATGATCGCCTCCCTTGCAACGAGCGCGCAGTCTCTTGACCGCGAGCTTTTTTCTGCCTTTGAAAGCGCCAAGCGCATTGCGGAGGCCGCGAGTCTCTTTGCCCATGTGTCGGGAGCGGAAGGTGGCCGCTATCCCCTTACGGGTATCGGCGACGTAAACACCTACGCCCTCTTTGCCGAGCT
>ERZ747221.2462-NODE-2462-length-16323-cov-3.156408_pt1 | contig 16323 bp, 12 predicted proteins | sample MGYA00374949_ERZ747221 | MGnify/ENA primary metagenome ERZ747221 (study PRJEB28779, sample SAMN05720172) | bioreactor metagenome | isolation source: Anaerobic biogas reactor | place: USA:Washington, USA | collected 2015-08-08 ... | reverse complement strand
AAGATGGGGGCCAAGGTGGTCAAGCAGTACGCTCTGCTGGGGAGATACGACTTCCTAAACATACTGGAGGCCCCGGACAACCACACCGTGGCCAAGGTCATGGTGGAGCTGGGCTCCCGGGGCACGCTGGAGACCACATCCCTGGCGGCCATTCCCATAGACGAGTTCCTGAAGGCCCTGAAGTGATCTGGCCAGGTAGGCCTGAACCGCGCTCCGAACCCACACCATCAGGTCAACCTGTAGTCCGTCAACGGCCCGGTCTCCTCCTGGAAGTTGAAACGGTCCTTGGTGGATGAGTAGTGAACCACCGCCGTTCCCTGGTCCAGGGCAGGTTCGGCCGTGAACAGCGCATCGTCCCCGTAGCGCAGGGCCTGCAGCACCGAGCGCAGGCAGGACCTGAATATCCTAAGGCGAAGGCTGGCGTTCCCGAAGACCACCCCTCCGCTCACGTGCAGGAATACGTGCAGCCTGGGAACATGGTCGTCCAGCCATTCCGCCAGCACCTCATCGCGCACGACGTCGACATCGAACCGGTCCTCGACCGCATCCGCTACATCGTCGACCACCACACTTGGAGCCCCGCGAAGCCGGCCTCTACGCCCAACGGGTTCCTGTCTCAGGTGCTCGACATCTTCCGTGGCTACTACGAGAAGCCCAAGAGCCGTGGCGGCAAGGGGTGGAAGAGGGACCACGGGCCTCAGTTGTGGCTGGCGGACATCGACGGACAGCCGTGGGTGGTCATCGCGGCCAATCTGTGGGTCCACGGGCCTCATGCTGCCTACTTCAATGGCTGCTCCGTGGGCATCGAGACGGTATGGAACGGCGACAAGACAGCCTGGAACGAGGTGATCCTCCGTGGGCTCTACTTCATCCATAAGGCTTTCGAGTGCCGGCTGGGCATTCCGCTGAGAAGAGGCGTCACAGGCCCCACAAACACCAATGTCCCCAGCGCTAATGGCAAGGGCTGGCTGTTCCACAGGGACGCCAAGAACTCCAACAAGAGCTGTCCTGGCACTAAGAACACTCACGCTCTGCTCGAGAACGCGTTCAAACGGTATGAGGAGGCGAGAAACATGCCGAACACTCCCTCTCGGAGCGGTTACTTCCATGGAGATCACAACGGCCAGATGAACTGGGCCGACTACTTGACTCGTTGGCAGGCCGACACGGTGCTCACGCGGGTCAAGGAGGACATCGACAAGGTCGCTCGCGGTCAGTCGGTCATCGTGGAGCGCCTGGAGGCGCTTGAGGAGGCGGTCGAGCGCCTGGGAAAAGCGTAACCCTGACTCCAATCGGCCTGGAAACGGAGGTCAGGGGTATTTGGCCGGGCAAGGCGGAGACGCTGGCTGAGACTTTGCGCTGGGTGGCTCTAGCGAGGCCTTTGGCCGGCTACTACGTCGAGTGGGCCAGGCATTACGGGCTCCGAGCGGACGTTCTGTGGGCCCAGATGGCGCTTGAGACGGGAGATTTGGCCTACGGCGGGCAGGTGAGGCCCTCTCAGAACAACTTCTGCGGCTTAAAGACGACCGACGGCGGCGGATTCGCCAGCTTTCCCTCCGTGGAGGCCGGGGTGAAGGCCCATGTGGAGCACATGGCTTGGTACGCCAACCCCGAGTGCGTCCCCGGTTGCGGCGAGAACGACCCCAGACACCTGGGACCGCACGGATCCAACGGTTGGGTCGAGGTGGTGGCCGACCTGTCGGGCAAATGGTCGACGAGCGAGAGGTACGCCGAGAACCTGGTGGCTCGGGCGAGGACGTTGGGGCTGTAGATGGCTGATTCGGTCGAATATGCCCTGGCGCGGGGGAGGAACGACCCCGAGTACTGGTCCTGGTATTTCCTCGAGCAGAAGCTCCATGACGGCCAAGCCGAGTGGATCATGAACGCCGAGGCCTCGACCAACGTGCTTGCCACCGGCAACCGCTGGGGCAAGAGCTTCGTCTGCTGCGTCCGTCACTTTCATCGCTGCTTCTACAAGCTGGGAGCCGAGTGGCGCTACATCGACCCCATCGGCGAGGAAGTGGACACGGTGGCCTACCGGGAGACCAAGTACCACACGCTCCACTGCGCCCAAGGCTGGGACACGGTGCAGCTCGTCTGGGACCACGCCTACACGCTCTGCGACCGGCCTCGCCTTAGGCCGTTCATCAAGGCGAGACCCCGGTCGGGGCTCATCAACATCCAGTTCGTCAACGGCAGTAAGTGGGTGTTCCGCACCCTGGGTGAGAACGGCCAGGGCGTGGACGGGACCAGCCTCTACCTCGTCTCCATCGACGAGGCCGGCTGGATGGAGAACCTGAAATGGATCCTGGACAACGTGGTGCGCGTACGCGTCGCCGACGTCCAGGGGATGGTGGATCTGGTCGGGACCATGAAGCCCGGCATATCCAGAGACTTCTTCAAGGAGGCCTCCCTCGCCGCTGTGTACACGGGGAAGGAGATCTTCTTCGATTTTGAGGCATGGGCGAAAGCCCGAGAGGAGGGTGATGTGGGAGCACGGGTTCTACGAGAAACGCCGGCTGGGCCGGATGGTCTCAACAGCGGCCGGCCTGTACCTGCTGAACCTGCCTGAGGTTCAGTGGATCAAGAGCGTGGAGGACGTGCCCGCCTACCAAGAGATGGGGGTCGACTTCGAGGTTGAGATGTCCGATGGACGGACCATTCTCGTCGAGGTCAAGACGGACTCCTATCAATCGGGCGCGGTCTTCCTGGAGACCAAGTGCAACGGCAAAGACGGGTGCTTCGTCACCTCGCGGGCCGACGTATGGCTCTACGTTCAGTACAAGCTTGACCGTGGCTACTGGCTGCCCATGGACGAGGTTCGTCCTTACGTGCTCGCCAACGCGCCTCGGTACAAGGTGGGCGCGGCCAAGTCGAAGGCCGGCGGGAGCACCTGGGTGGCCGAGGGGCTCATCGTGCCCATCCCTGAGGTGGTGGAGAACTGTCCTGGCGCTCGCGTGTATGAGGACGTGCTGGGTGGAGCCATCGAGGTGATCCAGGGGGTGCTCACGCGGTGAGTCCGGTCGCCATCTTGTCGAAGGACCAAGTCCGGTCCCGGTACTACGTGCAGACCGGGTCCATGTGGGAGAACCCGCACGGGGTGCCTCCGGCCACCATCCGCGAGATGGAGGAGACGCTGCCTCCCGAGGTGGTGGCCCAGGTCATCTACGGTATGTACGTCGAGGCCTCGGGCCTGGTCTTCCACTCGCGGGCGCTGCAGCAGATGTTCGTGGGCGAGGAGTTGAACCTCGAGAGGTGGGAGGAGGAGGGGACCGGCGTCGCCGCGAGCCTCCTCAAATACAAGCTGCCCACCGGGCGCAGGTACTTCATCGGCGTGGACATCGCTCGCAAGAACGACTACACGGTGTTGTTCGTCTTTGACGGCACCAACACGCCGGCCGAGCCGGCGCGGTGCGTCTACTACCGACGGCTCAACCGGGTGAGCTGGGAGACCATCTACACCGAAATCGCGCGGGCGGCGGTCAGGTTCCAGTCCGAGGCTCTTCTTGACTGCACGGGCATGGGCGGTGACGTGGTTCTTGAGGAGCTCGACGGTCGCTTCTACTGCTCTAAGTGCGACGTGACCATCCCGTTCGTGACCACCAATGGGTCGCGGACGTGTCCTCGGTGCAAGACCCAGGGGCATCGCTTCCAGGTGGCCGGCTTCGCCTTCTCGGGGCGCTCTAAAGAGCAGGCCATCACCCGGCTGCAGCAGGCGCTGGTCTACGGGGAGGGCTGGCGTGACGACTGGGGACTCCTGCGCATGCCTCGGATCCGGCAGGTGATGGACGAGATGACCTTCTACCGGCGGGACGACAAGAAACTGGAGACGGACACGGTCATGGCTCTGGCGTTGGTGACGGAACAGGTGGAGTTCGAGGAGGCCGGCTTGGCGGCGGGCTCCGTTCATGGGTGAGGGGTGAGAGATGGCTTCCAGAGTGGCCCAGGAGATCAAGGCTAAGTACGAGAGCGTGCTCGCTGAGTCCGGCCCCCGACTGGCTACCTTCCGGGCCCGTCGGGACCACTACCGGAACACCGCGTGTGGCATGCCGGGGCAGACGTGGAGCTGGATGGGTACCAGCTCGGAGGCGGTGCGGCCGTCCAACCGGCATGCCCTGCGGGTCCCTTTCGCGCACAAAGCGGCGGTTCAGACCGTCGGGCGGTTCATGGGGGAGCTGCCCCAATCGCGGGTGATGCCTCGGCAAGAGACGGAGCAGGAACGCTGGCGGGCGCAGGCGCTGGAGCAGGTCCTGTGGGCGACCTACGGCTGGTCGGACGCGCTGGTTCAGTTCCAGAGCGCGGCGTGGCATGGGTCGGTGCTGGGCGCGGGTGTCTTTCGCGTTGGTTGGGACATCGGCACCAAGCGTCCCTGGTTCCGTTCCGTGCGCCCGGAGAACGTCCTCATCAAGTTCGCCACCGGCGACGGCTCGGAATGGGAGTACGCCTGCTACGCGGCGGAGCGGAGCCTCAACTCCGTGGCCAGGAAGTACGGTTTGGATCCCGGTGATCTTGAGCCTGACCGCATTGAGGAGGGGACCGGTCGGCGCTTCGTCACCGTCATCGACTACTGGGACGATGAACGCCACATCCTCACGGCCGGGGGCAGGGTGCTTAACGGTCGCGACAAGGAGGGCGAGGGCGTCAAGAACTCCTATGGGTGGATCCCCTACATTCTGGCCCGGAACTGGGGGCCGGTCGAGTACGCCTGGGGCCTCTCCGACCAGGAGTTCTTCGAGGGGCTGAGCGAATACTACAACTCGCTGCTCAGCCAGCACGCCGACTCCATCCGTCTCTACTCCAACCCGCCGGTGTTCGCTCGGCAGACGGGCCACTCGGCCTCCGACATCCTCGAGATCTTCCGGGCGGGCGGCGTCATCGCCTCCAACAAGGAGAAGGCCGACCTGCGCGTGGTGCAGGCCTCGGGCGCTCCGCCGGAATACCAGGCTCAGGATCAGCGCATGCGGCTCCTTCTGGACGCCATGAGCTTCGCTCCGCCGCAGGGGGGTGAGCGCACATCGGCCGCCGCTCTTCAGGAGATGGGCGTCGGCACGGAGGCCCTGGTGGGACTCAAGAAGGCCAACTGGGAGGTGGCGCAGCGGTTGCTCAACCAGCGCGTCTTGCAGATGGTGGAGAAGCTCGCTGTCGGCGAAGTCGAGTTCAAAGGCACGCTTGAGTCCGGGCTTCGCAGCCGTAGCTTCGCCATGACGCTCAATGACGGCGAGTCCTACCCGTCGAAGGACGAGCTCATGGAGATGGCCGACGCGGATGGGCTGAGCTTCGACCTCACCACCGAGGAGCTCATGGAGTCGGTCCGAGCGGTCTCCCAGGAACTCAACTACCGCAAGCTCGTGGACGGCGACTACTCCACTCGCATCATCTGGAACAACCGCACGATGAAGCAGGACCCGCAGTACCAGCTCATGCTGCTCAACCGGTTCAGTCAGGGGGCTCTGTCGCTTCGGACCCTGCTCGAGGAGGTGGGAATCGAGGATGTGGAACAGGAGATCCAGCGTATTCGCCAGGAGGCTGAGGAGATGCCGTGGCTGCGTCCGCAGGTGGCTGAGTTCATGGCGAAGGAACGGGAGGGGCTTGCCGGCACCGGAGCCCTGGAGCCGCCCAACCCCAACCGAGCGTTGGAGGGGGGGTCTGGCTACGACCTGATGAGTCGCGGGTTGAACGGCTCGGAGGGCACCAGTCGTAGAGCGGGTAGCGTCATGGGCGCTCCGCACGGAGGTTGGTAATGGCGCACGTCGCGGGCGGCGGGGGCGGCGCGACGAAGAAGTCGCCGTTCTCGCTGAATCCTTGGTTCGAGAAGACGGTCCTGCCGAAGTTCACGACGCCGTTGTCGCCCTACACGGGCATCGGCGGGTCGCTCGGCGCGCCCAAGGCCACACAGCCCGTCAAGGTACCCTCGAGCGTGGTCTATAAGAACGAGCGCGCTCAGCGAAGGAGCGGGGGAGGCGTAGTTCCCGCGCGTAAGAGCCCGAGCGCGACTCCGGCGGGATCCTTTGGCGTGGGGGCCTCAGCCAAGGTGGCCGCTCCCATCAGGGTGACCGAGTCTGACCGTCGGGCGTTCGAGCGCTTGGAACAGCAGGCGCTTCGGCAGCGCTCGGCGGCGCGGGCCATGCAGTTGGCCGAGGAGCGTAAGGCCGTTCAGCGCATCGAGTCGGTGGCTCAGATGCTCAAGGAGTCGCCGCACGTCTGGGACCTCAAGACCCGTCTGGCCGGATACGGAGTGGAGTGGGAGGGTCTGCCCTCCGTTCTTGAGGTGGTGAGCTCGGAGGCGTTTGACCCCATCGGGCGCCCTGACCACGTCCGCTACGTCCAGAAGTGGATCAACCGCAACAGCTACCTGCGGGTCAAGGAGGACGGCGTCTATGGTCAGGAGACCTTCGAGGCCCTGGTCAGCATCGCGCGCGTGGAGGAAGAGAAGGCTATTTCGCGCGAGGTCGAGGTTATCCAGAAGGAGCTCATAGACAAGGGCTACCTGAAAGACACGGGGGGCAAGACGCCCTACCAAATGGTGAGGGAACTCTTCTCCGGGGAGGCCGGCTTCCGCACCAAGGCCACGCTTGAGCGAGCTTGGAGCGACTGGGTGGAGTCCGGCGGCATGCCGAAGACCATCGGCGACTACCGCCGGCTGTACTACGAGGAGCAGCTTGAGCGCCTGGGCATCGCGCTCGCGCCGGGGTTCACGGTTCCCACGGCCATCGACGCCTGGATCAAGCTGCCGGACGAGCTGGAGAAAGCGCCCGCCGCAGCCGACCTGGACAAGGTCTTCAAGCAGTACGAGGACCGCCGGCGGCGACAGGCTCTCATGGCCCAGGCGGAGATGGCCTCCAAGGACAGAGGCTTCTGGGCCGACTTGGGGCTGGGGATCCTAAACGCTCTCGCCTGGCCGGGAGAGAAAGTCGCTCAGGCCGTCTACACGACCATGGCCTACGCCGGTCTGGTCTACGCCGACAGCGAGGGAAACATTCTCCCTCCGCCTAAGGACTTCGAGGAAGCCCGTCAGATGTACAAGGACTGGCGGGAGAACGCGCCCTGGTACGAGCAGCTCATCCTTGAGGCGGCGGTCGACCCGCTCAACTGGGTGGGCATCGGGGTCATCGGCAGGGCGGCCAAGTTCGCCCGCAGGGGCACGCGCTTCGTCAACTTCGCCGAAGACGTAACCCCGACCACGCAGATCATCATGTCGGCCGACCGCGTGCTGGGACGCCTGGAGCGCATAAACAGGGCCCGCGACATCATCGTGCCCACGAGTAAGCTGGTGACCAGCTCCTCGGTCAAGGTGATGCGGCAGGTGGCTCGCATTCCCGGCCCGGTGGGACGGAGCATGGACTACCTCCTGAACCACGGTCAACTCTTGACGAAGTCTGCCAAGGAGGCCAAGGAAGCGGTCAGAGAACGCACTGACGCCTTCCTGAAGCGAAATGGCGGCGTGAAGGCCCTCTGGGGCTCGCGCACCGAGGAGCTCACCGGCGGCGGGCCGCGCCTTCGGGTGGAGGGCGTCGAGGTCAACCGGGATGACTACCTGGCCTACTGGAACCGGGTGGATCCTGATTTGGGGGCCGAGCTGCGGGAGTGGCTGGCTCGCTCGGAGCGGCAGGTGGCTCTGGTCATGTCTCGGGCCATGCCTGAGGCCGTCGAGTATGTGCGCAGCGCCGGTTCGCGGCTCTTCTACGAGCAAGGCGACGTCGTCTACACCGAGGCTGGCCTCCATCTTCGCTCGCTGCTGCACGCCGAGGCGTACAACATGGCGGTCGACGCGTTCGTGGCGGCGGGCAAGGGGACCTACCGTGACTTCGCCGGGAGCTGGTTCGTGATTCCGAGGGCTGAGGTCTTGCGGGAGTTCCGTCTCTACTTCCGAGCGTACCAGGACCTGGTGGAGCAGGTGTGGCTGCCCGCCTTTGACTCCATCGCCAAGGAGGCCGATTTCGGTTTCGAGATGGCGGCCGAGAGAGCGACGCGGGCGCGGGAGCTGTTGGCGCGGGCTTATGACGAGGTTGTGCAGGTCCCTAACCCCAACCGCGAGTGGCGCATGGACTTCGCCACGCCGGCCGACCGCGAGGCCTACGACCGTGCCGTCGCCACCATCGGCGAGGCCCGACGGGAGTTCCAGTCTCTTAGCGCCCGATTGGGTGATCTGCGCCTGGAGAGGGCGCGGCTTCTGGGAAGCGGTCAGGAGTCTCTCTTCGGTGACCGGGCGCGACGGTTGGCGGAACTTCAAGAGGAAATCGCGGCCGGGGAGCGGCGGCTCTCTGAGCTTGACCGCCTCCGCTCTCATGAGCTTCCCGACACGCCTGAGGGGGCTTGGCGGGCTCTTGAGGCTGAGCTGTCCGTCACCACCGAGGCCATCGCCAGCTCGCGCTCGCAAATACGGCGGCTCACCCGCAAGCTCGAGAACCTGGAGGCGGTCGACCGAGAAATCGCCGCGGACTTCATAAACGAGCTCATCGACATCACCCGCGCTCAAGTCCGCAAATGGGAGGAGATGCGCGCCTACCTTCGCCAGGTGCCGCCCGGTCCAGAGGTCTCTCGGGCCCAGGGTCGCGTCGAGCGGGCCCTGGAGCAGGCCGAGGGCTTCCTTGACGCGCTTGAGAACGGCTCACTGCGGGCGGCCGACGACCCGGCCTGGGCCAATCTGACCGAGGAGCAACTGCGGGCGGCTCGGCGGGACAAGATCCAGGGGGCGCTCGACGAGCAGCGGCGTATCCACGACGAGATGGTTGAGGATTACGAGCGCCTGCTTGATCTTCAGCGCGGCTTTCAAGGCACACCGCGTGATTTTGGGGGTCGTCCGGTCTCGCGGCGCAAGATGCTGCAAGCCCTCCAGGAGGAGCGGCGCATGTGGCACGAGCACTACGAGGAGGTCTGGCGAACGGCTCAGGCGGCGGGCCGACGGGTTCCCTCACCGCAAGAGCAGGCCACCACACTCGCCGAAATCGACACGGCCCTGGAGGCCGCTTGGCGTCACACTCCCGAGGGCTGGGTGGACACTCGGGAGTTCATCGAGGTCCCCGCGATGTACGCGCACAATCGTCCGGATATGCCGGCGGAGTGGCAGGACCTGGGCATCGCCTTCACCCCGGCGCAGAAGGCCGAGGTGCGGCGCATGTTCGCCGGGTTTGACGTCGCCTTGGGCGCTGATCAGGGCTTTGTGCCCAAGGTGCTGCCTGACGAGGCCGGACTCGAGCTTGTTGAGAGCGCCGAGAGGCGGGTGGCCGAAGCGCGGGCCCATCTGGGCTCGCTCGAATCTCAGGGAGCCTCAGCCGCCGAGCGCACCGCCGCCCACGGAGAGGTCTTGCGGGCGGAGGAGGCCTTGGAGCGGGTGAAGGCCAACACCACGCGCTACCGCTACGCCGGAAGCGGCACCCCGCTCGAGGAGATGCCGGGCATGTGGAACAGCCAGTTCCTGCAGCGCGGCCGCGAGGTCGAACGGGAGTTCCTTGGACGAGCCGGCCGCGAAAGCGACGAGGCGCTCTTCATCGAGGCGTTGAAGGACCGCGAGGCCTGTTTGGACGCGGTGGGCAAGGTCATCAAACCCATCGTCTTTCGTGAGCGCGGGTTGTACGTGAAGGCGCTTGAGTACCACCAGTACGCTCCTATCCGGGCCGCCTACCGCATGGTCCACGCCGGTACCACCGTATGGCGCGAGTCGACGCTCATCTTCCGCCCGGCCTGGGTGGTGGCCAACGTGGTCGACAACTCGGTCAAGACCTTCCTGGCCGGTGTGAGGGATCCTCGCGTGTTCGTGGGCAAGAGCGGCCGCACAGCCTTCAGCGTCATGATGCTCCACAAGCTCCGCCCGCTGGTGCAGTGGTTGGACGGCATCTTCGACACGGACGTCCTGAAAGGCCTGGACACGGCCATGGCCAGCTTCATAGACGCCGACCGTGGGGTCCTCGCCCGCGTCCTGGCTTTGGAGAATATCCCCATCCCGGCTGAGGTCTCCGAGGAGACCCTCTTCCGCTTCATCACCGGTCGCCTGCCTGATGAAATCGGCGGTTTCCGGGGCGGCATGTGGGCCATGATGGGCGGACTCCCTGAGGAGACGTTCCGCAAGGCCATTTACCGCGACACCTACAAGAAGGCGCTCAAGGCCGGCAAGACGGTGGAAGAGGCCATGAACGAGGGCATCGAGCAGGTGAACAGGTTCCTCTTCGACTACTCCAACCGCACGGTCCTGGAGGAGAACCTGCGACTGCTCTTCCCCTTCATCCAGTTCTGGCGCAAGAGCGTGGCTTTCTGGCCGGAAGTGACTATGGACAATCTGTGGTTCTTCTCCACCATGGACCGCTACGTCGAGGCCATGGAGGCCATCAACGAGGACAAGCCCAGCTGGATGAAGCGCTACCTTCCCACGGACGTCGTCGGCGACTGGGTGTCGCACGTGCCCGGCATCGGCAAGTGGATGGCCAACGCCTTCTACGACGCCGGGTTCGACCCCATAAACATGTTCTCGTTCGCTCCTGTGTACCGAGCGTTCAAGGAGGAGAACCCGCTGCTTACCGACAGCGAGTCGGGCATCGCCTTCATCGCCAAGTTCATCGAGGCCTGGGATCTCTACGGGCTCAGCATGAACCCCCTGTTCCGCAAGCCTCTTGAGTTCTTCGGCGTGGCCGAGCTTGAGTTGTGGCGACACGCCTTCCCGCAGACTGACCTCGTCCAAGCCTTCACCATGGAGTTCTGGCACGAGCGATTCCCCAACGGCTTCAATCCCGAAGGGTGGCTGGACGACAAGCTGTGGACGGCCATGGAGTGGGTCTTCACGCGAGTCGGGATCCCCTACCACGACCGCGAGACCATGCCGGAGTTCAAGCAGCGCAGCTTCAGTGAGTGGGTGGAGCTTGAAATCGCGCACCAGCTAGAACGAGGCGAGCCGGTCGACCTCGAGGCCGCGCAGGAGAAGGTGCGAAGCTTCATGGCCGCGCAAGCCGTGGTGGGCTACTTCTTCAGAGTGTACGCCCGCATGCTCACCCCGGAGGACGTGGCCCTCTACCTGGCCATGGAGGAGGCCTACGCCAGTCAGTTCGACAGTGAGGTCATGGCGCGCATCTATGAGGAACACCCCGGATACGAGGCCTTCCGTCAGTACCTGCGTGACAAGAAGTATCCCGTGGGGCCCACGGACGCGGCCGCTTTCGCCCGCTGGGCCGAGGCCTCGGCGGTGTTCCGCGCCTACAACCGGGTTCCGTTCGAGAAGCGCCAGGAGTTCCTGCGGCAGCACCCGGAGATCCTGCCGTACGTCTATGCGGCCATCAATACGGTCCAGCCCAAGAGCGACTTCATGCGCACCACCAAGATGCTCATGGATACGCAAGGGGTGATGTACTGCACCGACCGCCTGGCTGACGTCAACTACACCCTCACCTACGAGGACAAGGAACGGATCATCGGCCTGGTGCGCACTCCCGAGCTGGAGGAGTGGTGGGCGAAGAACGACCCCTACCGCGAGAGGGTGGAGCGCGAGGCCAAAGCGCTCATGTGGCGGCACTACGACCAGCTGATGGCCGCCTTCACGGCCATACCGGCGACCGACTATGAGGCGCGGGACGCGTTCCTGGAGGAAACCCCGCTGCTTCAGTGGTGGTGGAACCGCTTCGACAAGGACGTGGGCAAGACCGCCGAGAAGGTGGGCAAGATGGCCAACCGAGCCCTGCGCGAGGTCTACTTCGCCATCCAGGAGCGGGCCGGCTGGGACGAGGCCAACGTGTTCCTGCAGTGCTACCCGTTCATCTTCGAGTGGACGAGCTCCGCCGACAAGGTGAGCGTGGATGGGCGCTGGGTGCCCAAGGACATGCGGGGCGACGTTCTCGCCCGCGACATCTGGCGGGACTGGGCTCTGCGCAACCCCTATGAGGCGGTCGAGGCCGAGTTCTGGCAGACCTACTATTCGCTGCCCATCACCGAGCGACCCGAGTTCCTGCGTGAGTTCGGGGTGCGCTACGGACACGACTTCTACACCCAGGCTTGGGGAGCCCAGCTCGCGGCTGACGCTCTTGAGCGCGTTCGGCAGCGAGGCGTTCGGGCCGGCTACAAGTTCCTGGAGGACTTCGACGAGCTGAGGCCGCTACTCCTCAAGTACTGGTCGCTTCGCACTGACGAGCAGCGCGAGCGGTACCTCAAGGATCACCCAGTCATCGGCCGCTACCTCGACCAGTTCAAGGACGGCGGCTGGAGGTGGGAAAGCACCGGACGCAAGACACGAAGCCCGCGAGCTCGCGCCTACTTGGCCGTGAAGGACAAGCTGGATCACTTCTTCTCCCTCACTGATTGGGTGGAGCGGACTCTCTACCTGGAACTCAACGAGGATGTGCGTCGTTACCTGAACGCCTATGGCCGGCGACCTGAGCAGATGCCGCCCGGCGTGCATAAGCTCATGAAGGAGTACTTCTCGCTGCCCGCGTTCAGCAAAGCCCGCAAACAATACCTGGCCGCTCATCCTGAGCTTCAGGAGTATTGGAACTCGCGGATGGACGCGGAGCAGTCGGCCATCCATGACCTGCTCGAGGTCTACTTCCGTCTCCTTCCTGGACGTCAGCGTGATCTATTCCTGTCGATGCACCCGGAATTGCTCACCTGGTTCGACGAGCGCAAGGAGCTCAAGGCCCGCCTGAAGCAGAGACGTATGGAGGAGGACTTCAAGCGGCTCAAGTGGCTGCGAGAGCTCTACCAATACTACGCCGACGTCTACTTCGGCGAAGCGGAGACCGTTCGTCGGCAGCTCATGAAAGAGCGGATGGACACCGTGACCTTCTCTAGAAGAATAACAAGACAATCCCGCATCCCGGAAAAAACGTCGTCATAAATGCGACGCGCTGTGTTAGGCTCTGAGACGGTTAACGGCAGGAGGTTCTATGTCTGAGAAGGAGGGCCTCATCAATCCCGAGACGGCCAATCCGCCCGAGGGTTCGGCCGGGGGTTCGGTGCAAGGTCAAAGTGGCTCTGGTTCGGACGATGTCCAATCGCAGCTGGCAGCTCTGGAGGAAAGAAGGCGCTACTTTCAGGGATTGGCTGACCAGCGTCAAGCCAAACTGGAACAACTGGAGGACGAGTTGAGCGCTCTCGAAGAGCTGAAGGCGAAGTTGGAGAGTCTGGAAACCAAAGTCAGCTCCGTGGGGCAGGGGCCGTCTGTTGAGGAAATAGCCCGCAAGGTCGCGGAAGAGGTCGGTCAGCGTTCCGTCTTGGAGAACTACAAGGCGCAGCTGGGGGAGAAGTACCCCGGCGTGGACGTGACCAAGATTCAGGCTTCGACGCCTGAAGAGCTGGAAGCGGCGGCGCAGGCGAAATATGAGGAGATCCAGTCCACGTCTCAGGCTCTGCGTGAGCAGATTGAGGCCGAGATCAGGGCGAAGTACGAGAGCAGGTTCGGCTCTCTGGGGGATGACGCCAACGCCGACATCTCCGACCAGGGAGACCGGGGCGACGCCGAGGGCGGCGCGATGACCCTGGAGAAATTCCTGACCCTCTCGCCCGATGAGGAAGCGTCCCTTCCTGACGACGTCTGGCAGCGGATGATCCAGGAAGCTCACGCTAAGGAGGCCGGTCTGACCGGCTAGTTTGAAAGGAGTGTGGGGCAGTGACGGTTACGACCCCGACTCATGTGGCCACGAGCATTCCGCGCAAGTACGCCATGCGCGTGCTGCGGGACATGCTCAAGGACACGTTCTGGGACAGATTCACCAGTAAGCCGGGTGGCGGGGGCGCGGTCATCCGCCAGACCGAGCTGGAGAACAAGCCCGGTGAGACGGTCTACATCCAGGTGACCGCTCCTCTGACGGGCGAAGGCGTCACTGAGCTCGAGCAGCTGGAAGGCCATGAGGAGAATCTCACCACCAGTGAGCTGACCCTCACGCCGACCTATATCCGGCACGGCGTTCGTCTCTACCGTCGGGCGGAGAAGAAGTCCATGCTGGACCTTCGCGAGGAGGCCCGCATGCGGCTGGCCGAGTGGGCGCGAGACCGGCTGGATTCCATCCGGTTCGAGAAGTGGTCTGATCCGGCCGTGGCCGGCTATCCGGCCGCCTCTCACAAGGTCCGCTACATCGGCGGTGGCACCGGCGTCGACGACATCTCTGTCGGCGACCTCGTGACCCTGGCGGAGATCTCCAAGTCCAAGTACATCCTCCGGGACAACAAGGGCCTGCCGTTCAAAATCAACGGCGGTGAGTTCTACGTCCTGGTGGTGGATCCCTGGGTGGAGTTCTCCATCAAGGTGACCGACACGGCCTACGCTCAGGCTCAGCGCGAGGCTGGCCTGCGCGGTACCCAGAACCCGCTCTTCACGGGCGCTCAGGCCATCTGGGACGGTGTGGTCATCCACGCCGCCGACCGTGTGGTGACCGGCGACAACGCCACCTCCGTGCGTTACGCCAAGAACCTCATGTTCGGTCGCGAGGCCTTCATCGAGGCGTTTGGCGGCGGCCAGAGCTGGGTCGAGGAGACCTTCGACTACAAGAACGAGTGGGGCGTGGCCTACGGCTTCGACTACGGTTGCAAGCGTGGCTTCGAGTTCCGCTCCGTCCAGGTGGTCAGCGCGGCTCCGGTCCAGTCCTAACGTAGGTCGAGCTCTACTGGGGTGGGGTCTGGGTGAGTCCTGGGCCCCACCCTTTGTTATCCGAGGCGGAGGTTCCGGTGTCTGATTTCGTCTACTTGAAGTACACGGGGAAGGGTGGTCTCTACCAGACCTACCTGGAGTACAGCGGTCCCTTCGTGTTCGAGCCGTACCTCAAACTCCCCGTCGCCACGTACGCGCGCTGGCGCGAGTTCTTCGACTTCACCGGCGAGATCATCCTGGTCGAACCGAGCGAGTACGAGGAGTGGGAGAGGGAGAAAGCCGAACGAGAGGCGGAGGTCCACTACTGCGGCGACTACGGTGGCGTGACCAGCGCGGGCGGCTTCTGCTGCAAGCGGGTCGACGGCCCCGGCATGCGGTGCGAGCACCATGGTGGTGGGTTGCCTGAGCAGGGAAGCTTTGGTCCGGGCGAGCTTGAGCGACCGAGCGAGATCAATAGAGGCGGGCGCGGGAGGCTGAGGAAGCGGTGAGCGAACTCTCGCAGGTGGTGAGCCGGATTCGTGGCCGCCTTCAGGACACGGACCGGAGCAACTATGTGTGGTCGACTCCGTTGCTCGAGGACTTCGCCGGGGAAGCCGTGCGGCGGCTTGGTCCGGTGGTCGGCGTCCGCAAGCGGGTCGAGGTGACGGTCGCGGGCGAGACCTATGACCTTGTGACCATCTTCGGCAGTCGGCCTCTGGAGGTCGAGGCCGTGCTCATTGACGGTCGCGTGGCCAGCGGGTGGCGTGTGTACGGCGATGAGCTTCTCGTTGGTCAGGTGAGCGCGACCTCCTTTGAGGTCCGTGGGGTGTGCGCCTACCAAGACGTCACTGAACTGCCTTTGGTGCTGGAGGACGCTGTGGTGCTTGAGAGCTGCTCCAAGGCTCTTGACTACCTGCTTCGGCGCGGAGGCAAGGCTCTTGAGCGGTACCTCATCGACCAGGGCGAGTTGGATTCGAACGAGCTTCGCGGCCTGGCTGAGTACTACCACGAGGAGTTTCTCGCCTACCGCGAGGAGTGGGCGGTGGGAACCATGAGGGGGTTGGACACGTGACGACCACTCGCAAGAACATACGAGACCGCGTGGTCGGCTACCTGGACGAGATCTCCACTCTCTTCGGCCCTGAGGAGCTGGACGCCTGGATGGATGAGGGGCTTCGACGGCTGAGCCCGGTGCTCCTCGCTGAAAAGAGGGGCACTCTGCAGGTGGGGGCGGGGGAGACCTCCGTCGCTCTGCCCGCCGACTGCGTGTACGCGCTTCGGGTCTACGGCGAGGCGGAGCTTCCTTCCTGGCGGGAGCATGGCGGGACGCTCTACTTCTCTGACGCGGTCGACGCTGAGGTTGCCACCCCCGTGACGGTTGAGTACTTGGGAGGCTGGGATGCGATGGCCTCTGATGACGCCTCGCCGTGCCCATTGGCCGACTGGCAGGCGGACGTTCTGGTCTTCTACACCGTGGCTCGGGCCTTTCGACGACTGGCCACCAATCGAGCCGACTACCGTCGTTACGCGACGGTTATGAATAACCAGGTCGACCTGGCGGACCTGGAGCGGCTGGCCGCCACATGGCAGGCCGACTTCGAGGCGGCTCGTCTCGAGGCCCGTACGCGTCGGCAGTTGCTTTACGAGGGGCAGAGGGTGGCTGGATCCCGGCCGGAGGGTGAGTGATGGGCGTTCTTCCCAGCTTCGTGGCCGGCAAGCACGCCGTCGGGCTTGGGGAGTCCTCGGCGACCCTCAAGGGCTTCCAGGTGGTTCCCGGTTCCTAC
>ERZ747221.2457-NODE-2457-length-16340-cov-4.792105_pt1 | contig 16340 bp, 12 predicted proteins | sample MGYA00374949_ERZ747221 | MGnify/ENA primary metagenome ERZ747221 (study PRJEB28779, sample SAMN05720172) | bioreactor metagenome | isolation source: Anaerobic biogas reactor | place: USA:Washington, USA | collected 2015-08-08 ... | reverse complement strand
AGGTCACGATGCCGCTGCCCAGGTCGTTGCCGATGTCGAGCATCTCAAAGCGGGTGGCTACCGGCAGCACGATGTCGGCCATGAGGCAGTCGTTCTCCAGCCAGGGATGCTGGGCCACGATGCACTCCACCGACGGCTTCTGCAGCGCCTCGATGTACCGGTTGGAGTCGTTCCAGCAGGTGATCCAGCAGGGCGCGTCGGTCCAGATCATGTGGATCTCGGAGCAGCCGGGCGCCGGGAACTGGTATTCATTGAACTGGTCTTCCGCCGGGCCGTGGAAACTCTTCAGCCCCCACCACTTGATGGGCGGATTGAGGATGGCGTCGTGGATGAGACACCGGGGGATGACCTGGAGCGGCGGCTGGTCGAGAAGCCGGGTGATTTTGCGCATCTCCACGTTGGAGCCGCTGTAGTTGGGGGGCGTCATCTCCGCCGGGTCGAAGCAGTCGACCGGGCGGCAGAGCTCCACGAAGTTGGGGATGTCGGGGCGCATCTCGCCCTGGTACGGCAGGGGGTTCCATTCGCGCCAGAACCACCACTCGATCATCTTGGCCTGATGCACGCCGGGCTTGCCGAGGCCCTGCATGCCGAGCAGCATGGGCTCCAGCCGGCCGGGCTCGGTCGAGTAGGGGCCTCTGATGGTGGGACCGCCGTTGCCGTGGATGAGGCTGGTGATCTTGCCGGCCCAGTCGCGGGCCAGCGCCTTGATGGTCCACTCCGGTACGCCGCACTTCTCCGAGGCCCATTCCGGGGTCTTGGGCACGCCGTCTTCCTTACCCAGCACGTAGTCTTCGAACTTGTCGAAGCCGTAGGAGTGGGTGGCGACATACTCCTTGTCGTAGGTGCCCTCGGTGAGCCACATGTAGGCGATGGCCAGCTGCAGAGCGGCGTCGGTGTTGGGCAGGATGGGGATCCACTTGTCGGCATGCACGGCCGCGCCGTAGTTGAGGTCCGGACATACGTACACCGACTTCAGCCCGATCTCGCTCAGCCAGTAGCAGAGGCGGCTGGCGAACATGCCCTGGATGGCGTGCGGCGTGGTCTCGGGGTCGCAACCCCAGAAGAGCAGCAGCTCACCGTGCTGGGCGATGTCGGGATAGAGGTTGGCGGCCGGCATCATCTCCCCAACCGGCTCGCATCCCCACACGTGCTTCGCGCCCCAGTTCCAGCCCTCCCAGCTGTCCAGGTTGCGCATCTGCACCGTGTAGCCACCCAGCAGCGACAGCAACCGGTTGGCGTTGCCGTGGCTGGCGCTCAGGTGCTTGGTCTCGCCATGCATGTCGGCCTGGGAGAGCACCGCCGACATGCCGTAGGTCTCCTTCATGCGCCTCAGTTCGGCGGCCACGATCTCGGCCGCCTCGTCCCAGCTGATGCGCACGTACTTGCTGCTACCGCGGTTCTGGGTGTTGCGGCCGCCCGGGCCGGTGGAGCCGGGGGCGCCGCTGGGATCCCAGTCGACGCGCTTGAGGGGATACCGCACGCGGTTCTTGGAGTAGACCCGCTTCTTGTACGTGAGCCCGATGGGGCCCACCGACGCCCGCAGGGGCGGTTCGAGGGTCTTGCCTCGGGCTTCGATCTTCCAGAGATTGAAGCCCTTCTTGTCGTACTCGTCTTCGTAGTGAAGCGGCCGGATGCGGGTGATCTTGCCGTCTTTGACGTCCACCCAGGTCGGCGGCCCGGAGTCTCCGTTGCCCATGAGGCCCGCGCCGCGGATGACCTGCTTGTCGCCCTTCACCGGGGTGTCGTTCTTGGGATGCTTGGTATCCATGGACGCCTACTCCTTCGTAAGCGGGATGTCGCCCAGATTGACGTCCTTTGCTGTATCGAGGGCAGAGAAGTACTTGCCCTCGAAGCCCTCGGCCTTGATGGTCACGTCGTACTTACCGGCCGGGAGATCCTTGAACCAAAAGTCACCATAGGTGTCGGTGAACGTCTCTACCGCGTGGTTGGCTGAAGTCAGCAGGCAGACCGCCCCGATGATCACTTCCTTCTCCACCGGGTCGTACACGGTGCCGGAGATGAACCTGCCTGGGACGTTGCGGTAGTAGACCCGGGGCTTCGCGCCGGCCTCGGGCTGCAGGACGGTTGCGCCCGCGATCTGGTCCGCAAGCTCCTCTTCCTCGCCGAACATGATGGCGTCGGTAGGACAGGCCTCCACGCAGCGGGGCATCTTGTACCCGTTGTCGAGCAGGTGGGCGCAGCCCGTGCACTTCTGGGCCAGGTTGAGCTCGTCGTTGAAGTAGATGACCCCGTACGGGCAGGCCGTCATGCAGTCCTTGCAGCCCGTGCACTTCTCGGGATCGATGAGCACCAGCCCATCGTCCCGACGCACGATCGCGCCGTCTTTACAGGCCGGGATACAGGGCGCGTTCTCGCAGTGCTGGCACAGCAGGGGGATGTAGTGCATCCGCACCTTGGGCACCGTGCCGCACACGTTCTCCTGGATCTTCATCCAGAACTGCCCGGTGTCAGGCTGCGGCTTGGCGTAGGGGGTCCAGTCGTTGTCCACGTGCTCGTCTTTGCAGGCCAGTTGGCAGTTGTAGCAGCCACAGCACTTGCCGACGTCGATCACGAATGTCTTTGCCATCGTCTCTCTCCTTGTCTATTGTTCGAGCCAACCCGACAGGGACACGCCTGTCGCCAGGTCATAGTCGCGTTGGAAGGCTTCCGGATAGTCCCGGCGCCAGCCGGCCATCTCCTCGTCGGTGACCTTGGCCACCTCCACCAAGAAACCGCTCACCACCATGCCGGTGCAGTGCTTCGACATGACGTTGTGCGGCGTGAGGGTGTTGATGGCCCCGCCGCGGTCGAGCACCCCGGGGATGATGGGATCCCATCTGGCCCCGTGGTCCATGTAGGCCACGCCGGACCGGAGCCGCTCGGTGACGAAGGCGCCGCCGAGCACCGTCCCGCGTTCGTTGAAGATCTTCACGATGTCGCCCTGCTGGATGCCCCGGGCTTCGGCTTCGGCCGGGTTCAGCCACACCGGTTCGTATTGGTAGCCGTCGGGACCGGTGATCTTCATGGTGGGGATCTCTCTGGTCCAGGTGACGTCGTCGCCCTGGGCATGCATGCGCCAACGCGGATGGTTGGACATGCACAGCAGCGGATAGTCCTTGGTCCTCTCGCTGCTCAGCCGCTCGTCGTGGCTCTCGCCCTTCTCGATCCAGTGGGCCACCGGGGGTCTCTCGGAATCGTCGGGGAAGTGCTCCTCGAGCGCGCTCGACGAGAACTCCAGTAGGCCTGTGGGCGTGCTGAGCGGGCTACTCGCGGGGTCCTCCGCGAACCGGCTCAGGCCGGGCGGCTGCTCGTAGTTTCCGTCGTCGACGGGGATGACGTAGTACTGCTTGTCTTTGATCTCCTCCCAGGTGATCAGATCCTCCACGCCGGAACCGTCAAAGGCCAGCTTCTGCTTCTCCTCGTGGGTCTTGCCCTTGGTGTAGGCTTCGGCCAAGCCGAGCTTCTCGGCGACCTTCACCACCACGTCGAAGTCGGAGAGCGACTCACCCACCGGGTCGATGCACTCGTCTTCCACGAAGACCGACATCAAGAGCCCGCTGCCCGTGTCCATGCCCATGTCGAGCATCTCGAAACGAGTGGTGACCGGCAGCACCAGGTCGGCCAGGAGGCAGTCGTTCTCCAACCACTGGTGTTGTGCCACTATGCACTCGATCTTGGGACTCTGCAGAGCTCGGATGTAGGTGTTGGAATCGTTCCAGCAGGTGATCGAGCAGGGGGAGTCGGTCCAGATCATGTGGATCTCGGAGCAGCCCGGAGCCGGATAGGTGTACTGGGTGAACTGCTCGTGAGCCGGTTCGAGGAACGCCCGCAGTCCCCACCAGCTGATCGGCGGGTCGAGGATGGCCTCGTGCACCAGACACCTGGGGATGAGTTGCAGGGGCGCGTACGGCGCGGGCTTCAAGAGCTCGACCACTTCGGGGTGCGTGCCCATGTAGGACGGCCTCATGCCCTCCTCGACGGTGTGCGCGCCGACCGGGCGCACCTGCTCGGTGAGCATGAAGACCGACGGGCTCACGATCCCCTTGAATGGCAGCGGGAACCACCCGACCCACGACCACCATTCGAGCATCTTGGCCTGATGACGACCGGGCTTGCCGAGACCCTGCATGCCGAGCAACATGGCTTCCAACCGGGCCGGCTCCGAGGAGTAGGGTCCGCGGATGCCGGGTCCGGCGTTGCCGTGGATGAGACTGGTGATCTTGTTGGCCCAGTCTCGGGCCAGCGCCTTGATGGTCCACTCAGGCACACCGCACTTCTCGGAGGCCCACTCCGGGGTCTTGGGGACGCCGTCTTCCTTACCCATCACGTAGTCCTCGAACTTCTCGAAGCCGTAGGCGTGGGTGGCGATGTAGTCCTTGTCGTAGGTGCCCTCGGTGAGCCACATATAGGCGATGGCAAGATGCAGAGCGGCATCGGTGTTGGGCAGGATGGGGATCCACTTGTCGGCGTGAACAGCGGCGCCGTAGTTGAGATCGGGACAGACATACACCGACTTCAAACCGATCTCGCTGAGCCAGTAGCACAGGCGGCTGGACATCATGCCCTGGATGGGATACGGCGTCGTCTCCGGGTCGCAACCCCAGAAGAGCAACAGTTCGGCATGTTGGGCTATGTCGGGATAGAGGTTGGAGGTCGGCGCCATCTCCCCTACCGGTTCACAGCCCCACACATGCTTGGCGCCCCAGGTCTGGCCTTCCCAACTATCGAAGTTGCGCATCTGCACCGTGTATCCGCCCAGCAGTGACAGCAGCGGGTTCATACAGCCGTGGCTGGGGCTGAGGTGCTTGCTCTCGCCGTGCATGTCGGCCTGGGAGAACACGGCCTCCGGGCCGTACGTCCCTCCGACGCGCCTGAGCTCGGCGGCCACCAGCTCGGCCGCCTCGTCCCAGCTGATGCGCACGTACTTACTTGTGCCGCGGTTCTGGGTGTTGCGGCCGCCCGGGCCGGTGGAGCCGGGGGCGCCGCTGGGATCCCAGTCGACGCGCTTGAGGGGATACCGCACGCGGTTCTTGGAGTAGACCCGTTTCTTATAAGACTGGGCCAGAGGACCGGGGATCGCGTGCAGAGGAGGCGTCAGAGTCTTTCCCCGCGCCTCGATCTTCCAGACGTTGAAGTCCTTCTTGTCGTACTCGGTCTCGTAGGCGAGCGGACGGATCCTCTTGATCTTGCCCTCTCCCACGTCCACCACCATGGGCGGACCGGAGTCTCTCGGGCCCATGAGACCTGAGCCACGGATGACCTGCTTGTCTGCGCCGATGCCGACCCTACTCTTCGCCATGCGCGTCGGTCCTCCTCACATGTTTGTTCTCGCTGTTTCGCGCCGTCATGTCTCTAGCCAGCCGGTCAGGGACACACCCGTCGCGGCGTCGTAGTTTCTGCTGAAAGCCTCGGGATAGTCTCTCCTCCAGCCCGTCATCTCCTCGTAGGTGACCTTCGCGACCTCCACCAAGAAACCGCTCACCACCATGCCGGTGGCCTTCTTGGAGGTCACGTTGTGCGGCGTGATGGTGTTGATGGCCCCGCCTCGGTCGAGCACCCCGGGGATGATGGGATCCCAACGGGCGCCGTGGTCCATGTAGGCCACGCCGGGCATGAGCCGCTCGGTGACATACGCCCCACCGAGCACCGTGCCCCGCTCGTTGAAGATCTTCACTATGTCCCCCTGCTGGATGCCCCGGGCTTCGGCTTCGGCGGTATTGATCCACACCGGTTCGTACTGATATCCATCGGGACCGGTGATCTTCATAGTGGGGATCTCGCGCGTCCAGGTGATGTCGTCGCCCTGGGCGTGCATGCGCCAGCGCGGGTGGTTCGACATGCAAAGCAGCGGATACTCCGTTGCCCGCTCGCTGCTGACCCGCTCGTCGTGGCTCTCGCTCTTCTCGATCCAGTGAGCCACGGGTGGCCGCTCGGGATCGTCGGGGAAGTGCTTCTCGAGAGCGCTCGATGAGTACTCCAACAGGCCGGTGGGAGTGGTGAGCGGGTTCGTCTTGGGATCCTTGGCGAACTCGGAGAGGCCCGGGGGCTGATCTTTGATGCGGTCGTCGCAGGGGATGACGAAGTACTGCTTCTCTTTGAGCTCTTCCCATGTGACAAGCCCGTCCATCCCTGAACCCTCGAAGGCCAGTCTTTGCTTCTCCTCATGGGTCTTGCCCTGCGTGTACTCCTCGTGGAGCCCCAGCTTCTCGGCTATCTTGGCGACCACGTCGAAGTCGCTGAGGGATTCGCCCACCGGGTCGATGCAGGGATCCTCGAGGTATAGGGTCATGAACACCCCACTTCCCTGGTCGTTACCGATGTCGATCATCTCGAAGCGGGTCGCGACCGGGAGGATGAGATCGGCCATGAGGCAGTCGTTCTCCAGCCAGGGATGCTGGGCCACGATGGTCTCGATCGAGGGGTGCTGCAAAGCTTCGATGTACCTGTTCGAATCGTTCCAACAGGTGATCCAGCAGGGTGAGTCGGTCCAGATCATATGGAGTTCGGAGCAGCCAAGCGCCGGGAACGTGTGCTCGGTGAACTGGTTGCCGACCGGCTCGCAGAAGCCGTGCAGCCCCCACCAGCTGATTGGCGGGTCGAGGATCGCGTCGTGGATGAGGCACTTGGGGATGGACTGAAGCGGCGGATTCGCCGCCGGCTTGATGAGCTCCAGGATCACCGGGTCGTTCCCGCCATAGAACGGCAGCATCCCATCGGCCATGCCCATTGCGCCCGCCGGCCGCACCTGCTCGCAGAACATGGGCAACGCGGGCCTCACGACACCCTGGTAGGGCATCGGCAGCCATTCCCGCCAGATATGCCATTCGATCATCTTGGCCTGATGACGGCCGGGCTTGCCGAGACCCTGCATGCCGAGCAGCATGGGCTCCAACCGCCCGGGCTCGCTCGCATAGGGGCCTCTGATACCCGGTCCACCGTTGCCGTGGATGAGGCTGGTGACCTTGTTGGCCCAGTCGCGAGCCAGCGCCTTGATGGTCCACTCCGGCACGCCGCATTTCTCGGAGGCCCACTCCGGGGTCTTGGGAACCCCGTCCTCTTTGCCCAGCACGTAGTCTTCGAACTTGTCGAAGCCGTAGGAATGAGTGGCGATGTAATCCTTGTCGTAGGTGCCCTCGACGATCCACACGTACGCGATCGCGAGATGCAGAGCCGCATCGGTGTTGGGCAGGATAGGGATCCACTTGTCCGCGTGAACGGCCGCGCCGTAGTTGAGGTCGGGGCACACGTAGACCGATTTCAGACCGACATCAGACAGCCAATAGCACACTCTACTGGACATCATCCCCATGATTGGATGCGCGGTGGTCTCTGGATCGCAGCCCCAGAAGAGCAACAGCTCTCCGTTCTCGGCGATGTCGGGGGTGAGGTTGGCCGCCGGCATCATCTCCCCCACCGGCTCACAGCCCCACACGTGCTTGGCGCCCCAGTTCCAGCCTTCCCAACTGTCCAGGTTGCGCATCTGGATGGTGTAGCCGCCGAGGAGCGAGAGGAGCCGGTTGTTGCAGCCGTGGCTGGGGCTGAGGTGCTTGCTCTCGCCGTGCATGTCGGACTGCGAAAGCACCGCTTCGGGCCCATAGGCCGCGCCTACCCGCTTGAGCTCCGCGGCCACGATCTCGGCAGCCTCATCCCAACTGATGCGCTCGTACTTGCTCGTACCGCGGTTCTGGGTGTTGCGGCCGCGGGGCCCCGTAGACCCTGGGGCCCCGCTTACATCCCAGTCCACGCGCTTGAGTGGATACCGCACCCGGTTCTTGGAATACACGCGCTTCTTGTAGGCCAAGCCGAGGGGACCCACACACGCTTTCATCGGAGGCTCGAGCGTCTTGCCCCTAGCCTCGATCTTCCACGCGTTGAAGCCCTTCTTGTCGTACTTCGACTCATACTGGAGCGGACGGATGCGGGTGATCTTGCCGTCTTTGACGTCCACCAGGGTGGGCGGACCTGAATCTCTTGGTCCGATGAGACCCGTACCTCTGACGACTTGCCGCTCCACGCCTTGGTCGTGCTCTCTCTCGGCTGTCACTCTTGACCCCCCTCCGCAGCCTTACGGCCGCAGACACGGTCAGGACCCATCCGCACCATGTTCTCATGTCTTTAGGGGTGATTCTCCTCGATCATCAGTGCTTCGTGACCTCGGGGTCCAAGTACCGGTGGTGGAAGATGCGGATGCGCTTGAACTTGCCGTTCTCGTCCACATCGTAAAGGACCATTTGGTTCATGACGATGACGTCGCCCTCTTTCCACTGCGCGCCCGGCCCCCCCTCGGGAGGAGTGCGCTCCACGTGGAACTCGGTGACAAACTCTACGCAGAACTGCCGGTCGCCCGGAAAGAAGGCGCCCACGTTCAGGACCTCTCGGATGTTGGCGGCAAGAGCCTGATAGTTGGCGATGAACTCCTGCGGGCCGTGTAGCGTGTTGCCGCCCCCCGGTATTTGCGATCCCATGAAGTTGTCGGGATAGTTGAGAGTGCAATCGGGGGCAAAGTACCCGACCACCTCGTCGAATCTGTGGTGGTTGAAGTGGTCGGTATACTCCAAGAATTGCTCGCGGTTCATGGCCGGTATCCTCCCGTTGGTCAGTAGTTGTCGTCGGATCGTGGGTGTCTCAGTACCCCAGGTATGCCCTGGTGACACTGTCATCCTTCGATACGTCCGCGGCGTCTCCGCTCACCGTCACCTCACCCACCTCGAGCACGTACGCCCGGTGCGCGAGCTTCAGAGCCATCCTTGCGTTCTGCTCCACCAGGACGACCGCCACTCCCGATTCGTGTATCTGCCGGACGATCTTGGCCACCTCCTGCACCATCAACGGTGACAGTCCCAGGCTGGGCTCGTCCATGAGCAAGATCCTGGGACGTGCCATGAGGGCCCGCGCCACCGCGACCATCTGTTGCTCGCCACCGCTGAGATCGCTGGCCTGGTGATGTAGACGGGTTTTGAGGGCAGGGAAGTGCTCGCAGAGCTCGTCCAGGTTCCTCTTGTTCTCAGTCCGGTTTCTCCACAGGTATCCGCCCATCTGGAGGTTTTGCAGCACCGACAGCGTGTAGAAGAGCTGCCTGCCCTCGGGAACGTGAGCGATCCCCCGTCTTACTCTTTCGTGCGCAGGTAGCCCGTCGATGCGCTCCCCTGAGTACCAGATCTCGCCCGAGGTGGGCTTCTTGAGGCCCGAGATGGTCCTCAAGGTGGTGGTCTTTCCGGCTCCGTTAGCACCCAGAAGCGTCACTATCTCCCCGTCGTCCACGCTGAGTGAGACGCCGCGCAGGGCTTCGGCCGAGCCGTAGTGCACCCACAGGTTTTTGACCTCAAGCAGCATCTGTATCCTCGCCTATGTACGCCTCGATGACCTGCCGGTTCTGTTTGATCTCATCGGGCAGTCCCTGGGCTATCTTCTTTCCGTAGCTTATGACCGTGATCATGTCGGATATGCCCATGACCACTCTCATCGAGTGCTCGACGAGCAGGATGGTCACCCCTCTTTCGCGGATCCTCTGGATACGGTCGACCATCTCGTTGGATTCCGTGGGATTCATACCGGTCACAGGTTCGTCCATGAGCAACAGCACCGGGTCGCAGGCAAGAGCGATGCTCACACCGAGCGCGCGTTGGTGGCCGTGAGGAAGATTCCCGGCCAGCTCGTCTCGTAGCGGGCCCAGACCCATGAAATCGATGATCTCGAGAGCCTGTTGCGTCGCCTTCTTGTCTGCTTCGCGCGCCGCCCGGGTATGCAGGAACTCTCTGAGCACTCCGGCTCGGTTGCGCATATGGAACCCGGTCAACACGTTGTCGAGCACCGAGTACTCCATGAAGAGGAACGTCTGCTGAAACGACCGCGCGATGCCCTTCTGTGCGATCTTGTGAGGCTCCTGACGGGTGATGTCTTCGTTGTTGAAGACGATCCTGCCGCTCGTGGGGCGGATCATGCCGGTGATCAGGTTGAATACCGTCGTCTTGCCTGCGCCGTTCGGCCCTATCAGGCTGTGGATCGTCCCCTGGGTGACGCTGAAGTCGAGGTCGCTGACGGCCTCGAGCTTGCCGTAGTTCTTCCCCACCTTCTCCAGCGTCAACAGGTCCACAGATTCTCCCTTGCGTGCATGCCCGGCATGATTCTATTGCGAGCCCGGTGGGCCCGGTGGTTTTTTGGCCCGCCCAAGGAGCTTCGTCCAGTCGACCTTGATGAACCAAGGCTTTGCCTGCTTGTTCACCCAACCCAGGATGCCCCCGGGAAGGAAGATGACTACGAGGATTATCACGACGGCTGTGATGATCGATTCGTACTCGGAGGCGACCCTCATATACTCCGGCACAAATGCCAGTATCAACGCCCCCACCAAGGGACCGGCCAAGCTATAGGCGATCCCACCGATGACCACGTACATGATCACGTTGAGAGACTTGTGGAGACCGAAGGTGGCAGGAACAGCTACCAGCGAGAACGCCATGTAGAAGCTCCCAGTGAGCGCCAGGAAGAAATTGCTGATGAGCACATTCGCCATCCTGTACCTCACCACGTCTATCCCCACGGAGCTGGCCAGCTTGAGGCTCTGCCCTATGGCGTTCCACGAACGGCCGATGCGGGAGTGCATGAGGGCGTAGTAACAGACGAGATTGACCACGAGAAAGCTGAGGCCCAAGTAGTACAGCTCCCTCTTGCCGTCGAAGACCAGCCCCCCTATGGCGGGAGGCTTCATGACCTCGGTGCCTCCCCATCCTCCGAAGAACTCCACGGAGCCGAAGAGCTGTTGGATGGCCAGTGCGATCACCAAACCAAACATGAGGAAGACCATCATGCCACGGGGGATAGCGACTCTGTAGACCACGTAGCCCACGGCCATCGACACGAGTCCCGCGATGGGGACCGTGAGCCAGAACGACATATCCGCCTTGGTCATGAGTATGGCGGTGGTGTACGCGCCGATGCCCCACCAGGCGGCGGAATCGAATCTCGGAAGGCCCACCCTTATGGTGAAGGCGAACGACAGCCCCAGCATGCCGTAGGTCATGGTGAGGATGAAGAGCTGCAGGGAGTACGGACCCACCAACCACGGCAGTGCCAGTACCACCGCGCAGATGACCGCAAGAAGGACCCTCTTCGCGATGTCCGATGTGTTGGTCGTGGTAGTCAAGGGCCTACTCACCGGGGACAGGTAGAGGTTTGCCGAGCAGTCCGCCCGGCCTGAAGAATATGAGGATGGCCACCAGCACGAAGATCACCAGCAGGCCCAGATGCCCAAAGAAGTGGAATGCGAAGCTCTCCGCGATGCCCACGACGAAGGCCGCCAGCAGTGCCCCGGACATACTGCCGGTTCCTCCCACCAGCACCACCAAGAGCGCCTTGATGAATATGGTGGATCCCATCGTGCCCGAAGCGGCCAAGACCGGGGCCACCAGAGCTCCGGCGACACCGCAGAGCCCGCAGCCGACGGCCATCGTCACCCAGAAGACGCGTTTGGGGTTGATGCCCTGCAGACTGGCCACGTCCCGGTTCTCTGCGGCGGCCAGCATGGACACGCCGATCCTCGTCTTCATGAAGTAGTGAAGGGCCGCCATGACCACCACCGCTCCGGCGATGACCACCAGCTTGCCGTTAGGAATGGTGACCCCGCCCACGCTGATGGTCCCGGACACCACAGGCGGCAGCACGGCTTCCCTCGAGCCGAAGCTCAACATGGCGGCCTGGGCGACTACCGTGCCGAAGGCTACCGTGACCAGCATGGTGTTGAAGAACCCAGAGCGGGTGGTCCACTGGATGACACCAAAGTACAGCACCGCACCGAGGAGCGCGGTCGCTAGGAGAGCTACGAGGATGGCGACGGGGTAGGGGAGGCCGAGGTTGGTCACAGCAGCTATGGCGACAAAGGCGCCCAGCATGTAGAACTGCCCCTGGGCGAAGTTGAAGACCTGGATAACGCCCAGTATCAAGGTGAAGCCTGACGCTATCAGGGCGTAGATGCCCCCGATCATGAGTCCATTCAGAAATATCTGTAGAACCAGACCGAGATCCAAGGTCTACCCTCCTCCTCCCACTACCCCACCATCAGCTCTTGTTAGGCTGCTACAGATCTGTGAAGTCGAAGAGGCTCTCCTCATCCGGAAAGGTGGGTTTTCCGTACTCGTCCCAATAGGCCTGGAAGGGCTCCACGAGGCCCATCGCCTTGATCGAGACCAGATGCTGGTCTTGCACGGTCACGCTCCTCTTGGCCACCATCTGCCCGTCCACCACTTCGAACATATAGTGGCCGGGGGCGGAGTCGATAGTGTCCATGATGCCCACATCGGGCCGGGCGAACAACTGGGTGTAGCCACAGATGGTGTTCACACCGTGGTCCATGCTCTTGAGATAGCTGGTGATCGTGTCGACATCGGTGCTCTGGGTGGCGTTGACCGCGTCTTCGAACAAGAACCAGGGGCCGATCCAGTAGATGCCCTCTTGGCGGAACTCCCCGTACTCCTGCTGGTACCGGTCGATCAAGGCCAGCATGTCCGGATCCTCCTGGATGCCCCGCGGGTCGTAGTACATGCCCGTCCAGCCCTCAACGTACTCCTTACCTACCTGGGTGATGATGTTCTCGAGCAGCCGCGGGTCGATGTTGCCCGGGTAGATGAACTTGTCGTAGCCGACGTCCTTCAATGCCCTGATGATGTTGACCAGGTGATCGGAGTTGCTCACGTACGCCAGCTCGACAAGATCAGGGTTCAGACTCTTGACCTTGGTGGCTACCGGAGCGAAGTCGGTGGTGTCGTTGGGGAAGGTTATCGGTTCCAGTTCTTTGAGCCCCGCCAACTCACCGGCCTTGGCCCAATTTGCGTTGCCCACCTGGGCCTGCAGGGTGTCGGTGTCGACGATGACCGAGGTCTTGGCTCCCTCGTCTACGTAGTACTTCTGCATGTTGTAGGCGGCGCCCAGTGCGAACGAGAGGCATTGAGCTCGAATCGTGTACTTGAACTCCGGATTGAGAGTGTCGGGACTGAAGTCGGTGCCCATCCACAAGACCTGGTTGGGCTCGGTGATGGTCACCGCCACCCCCGGCACGTCGGTCCATGTGCCGACGATGTACTTGATGCCGTCCTGCAAGATTGCCTTCTCATACGCCGACCGGGCCGTGGTGGCATCGGCTATGCCACAGTCGTAGACAATGTAGTCGACCTTGTACTTCGTGCCGCCGATGTCCCAGCCGCCGGCCTCGTTCTTGATCTTGGCGAACATGGTCAGCCACTTCTGCATTTCGAGGCCTTGGGGCGTGCTAAGAGAGACCATCGCCCCGATCTTCAGCGTCTCCGTCGGTTCGGCGGCGGCCGTGGTGTCGGTCCCGCCGGCCGCCGTGGTATCAGTGGGTTCGTCTTCGCCACACGCCACAGCGAAGACGCCGAGGCCGAGTATCAAGGCCAGCACAAGAGCTATCCAATACCTCTTACTCATCGCTACTCCCCTCTCTTTCTCGTAGTCCCTTGCCGCGCATGACCATTTCTGGGCAACGCGAAGAACGGATCGTGGAACAGGATGGATGTTGGGGGGGCTTCTCGATCGGGCCCGCCTTTCTCGATGAACGAAGTGTTCGTCTTCGACGCTATCACCGCGCTGTTCGGGCTGTCAAACAGCGCGCCACACCCGCGGGTCCGTTCGGACTTGTTTATATTTGCGCAAATATGTAATAATGATCCTAGAACTGCAGGCGACAAAGGATAGGACTATGCAAACCAGTCACGGAACCGTCGTCAAGATGAACTACACCCTCTCCCTGGGCGAAGAGGAGACTCTCGAGTCTACCGATTGTCCCATCGAGTATCTGCATGGATTTGAGAACATAATCCCCGGGCTCGAGAGAGCGCTTGAGGGCGCCGAGCCGGGCGACCGTCGTTCGGTCGTACTCGAACCCGCCGATGCCTACGGCGAACACGACCCGGAGCGGTTCATAACGGTGCCTGTCGACGAGGTGCCCGACGGCGCCACCCTCGAACCGGGCATGAAACTCATGGCAGACTCTGGACGTGGTCCGGTGCCGCTCACGGTCTCCCAGGTGAACGAAGACACAGTGGTCTTCGATGCGAACCACCCGCTGGCAGGCAAGACACTCCACTTCGATGTCGAGGTGGTTGATGTCCGCGCCGCGGAGATGCACGAACTCGGGCAGGGCTACCCCGGACCGCGGGCCCGGCCGGCCTTCAGCTGAAGCTGATCTCGAGCGGCGTGGTCACGCCGCGGAAGAACCAACGAATAGAGGATCCGGCCCGCTACGGTGGGCCGGATCTTTTCTACATGCCGCTGCTCTCGATGCCGGTGGCTCCGTTGGGCAGGTGCCACGAGCCGCGCCCGGGCAAACGCTTGAGCGCCTCCAGGAACGCCTTGTTACGAGCGTCCTTGCGCCAGGCCCGCACGATCCAGACTCCCCAGCCGGCGAAAAGAAGCTTCGTGAACCGCAGAGTGACCAGCAACTTCAGCCACTGGCGCTTCGAGTAGAACCGCATGTATCCGCGCACGACCTCACTCTGAAGCTCATAAGGCGTCATGTTCTTGGGCGTGAACACCACGTGGTGGGCGTCATAGAGATGCCAGCGCTTGTCGAAGATGCGTCCTTCCTCCTCCAGGCGATCGAATTGGGGCGTACCGGGCAGTGGAGTGAGGATGTTCAGCATCACCGTGTCGATGCGATGCTTCAGGGCGAAATCCACCGTGTCGCGCACCGTGTGCTTTGTGTCTTCATCGGCGCCCAGCACGAACATGCCGTGGCTGTTGATGCCGTATTCGTGCAGTATGTCGATCGCCTTCACGATATCCTCGACACTCTGTGACTTCTGGTAGCCGTCGAGGGTCTCCTGGTTCACCGACTCGAGACCCAGATACACACGAACACAACCCGAACGCTTCATGAGGTCCAACAGTTCGCGGTCGCGCACGATGTCCGTACGGACCTGGGCCGACCACGGCATGGCAAGACCCTCGTCGATCATCATGCGCAGAAGGACCTTGAGACGCTTCTTGTCGGCCGCCATGTTGTCGTCGTAGAAGAAGATGCGGTACGCCTTGCTCTGCTTGATCTCGGCGATGACGCTCTCGGGCGAGCGGAAGCGGTACTTGCGGCCGAACATCGCCGTCACCGAACAGAAGTTGCAGGCGAACGGGCAGCCCCAGCTCGTCATGATGGGCGTCGTCCCCAGCTTCTCGTGGCCACGGATGAGGGTCAGATCGGGGAAAGGCAGCGTATCGAGATCCTGACACCGCTCACGGTCGGGGTTGTGCACTATCTCCCCGCCGCGGATATATGACAGACCGGCGATATCGGACAGCTCGCGTTGCCCCGCAAGCGCCTCGATGAGTTCGGTCATGAAAGCCTCGCCGCCTTCGCCTCGGGCGACGTAATCGGCGTGCTCAAGCGCCTCTGAAGCCATGAAGGTGACGTGCGGACCACCTATCACCACGGGGATGCCATGCGCCCGAACGTCGTCGGCGAACTGATAGCCCGCGGTGGCCGTGGAGGTGGTCGTCGAGATACCCACCAGATCCGCCGTGTATACGTCGTCCCAATCGATGGCCGTGAACTGCGGTGCGTAGATGCATACGTCGTGGCCCTGGCTCACCAATGACGCGCCGATGGCAGGGAGGCCGAGCCGCGGGAACATGACCTTGCTGTAGACATTCATGCCCGCCGGCTCGGGTTCGATGAGGCGGATTTTCACTCGTTACTCCTTAGGTCCGCGCGAGACAGCGCGTTCATATACGTGCGAACAGGACGCGGCCCAGTGGGCCTAGGAACAAGGCAAGTCGGAGAGGAGACCGATGCGCATGAGAAAGTCGGCAAAGAACCTGGAGATTCTAGCGCGAATGACCCCCCACACCTCGTCTTCGCTCTCGCCGAAGGCGTCGACCAACTCCCTCACGGTCGCCTGGTCGAGGAATCGATCTCGCGCGCTTTGGTACATCGTCTCACCCCGTCCTTACCTCTAGACTGATCGAAGATGCTCACGGCCGAGAAGCTGCGCCGGCCCCCTCAGTTGAGCCAGATTACCACGTCAGACCCCCTCGAGGTCGGCGGCATACTTGGCCTGCTTCCCTGCGCAGGTCCAGTGTCTGTGCACAAGCCACCGGTTCTCGACCTCATCACAGACGGCAAGAGCGAGGTCCGGCACGTCGATGCCTGAGGGGATGCCCTCGTCCCAGATCATGAAGTCCACGCCAAGCTCGTACGTTCCGGTGCCCGGCCCCGGTCGATACATCCACGGCGGAGAAAGGAACGACCATCCAAAATCCGTGCGTCCCTCGAACATGTCGAGCGCCACACGGCAGCCTTCGAGCAGCGCCACGTGCTTCCAGTCCTTCACCTGCTC
>ERZ747221.2450-NODE-2450-length-16396-cov-4.236228_pt1 | contig 16396 bp, 12 predicted proteins | sample MGYA00374949_ERZ747221 | MGnify/ENA primary metagenome ERZ747221 (study PRJEB28779, sample SAMN05720172) | bioreactor metagenome | isolation source: Anaerobic biogas reactor | place: USA:Washington, USA | collected 2015-08-08 ... | reverse complement strand
TTGTGAATCTCTGGAATGGAAAGCAAGGATTTGACTTTCTAGGATTCCATCATAGATGGAACCAGAAGAGAAACAAGGCAGGCAAAACATATTATGTATTCGCTCAAATACCAAGCGCAAAAGCCATGAAGAAAATGCGCCAAAGCGTACGTGAACTGTTAGGAAACAGGAGTACTCTGAAGCAAGACATGAAAGAACTCATAGAGGTATTAAACCGAAAAATAGTGGGTTGGAAAAACTACTATGGGCTAATATATGCGAAGGCTAAATTAAACCAAATTGATTGGTATATCATAAACAGATTTGCACTCTGGTACAACCATAAGCATCAGAGAAAGGGACGCCATAAGAGGCGCCCCAAGATATATCGCAATATATACGGGTTAGGCTTAAAGAAGCTGGCAGCTTATTAGCTGAATGCCTTAGATGAAGAATATCGGAAAGCCGTATGAAGGAAAACTTCACGTACGGTTTGATGAGGAGGGGATGGTAACCCATTCCTTTACTCTACACTAAAAATCTGTTTTCTTACTTAACGAAAGGAAAAATGCCTATGAAAATCATACATACTTCTGATTGGCACCTGGGGTGTTCCCTTTTCGGGCGCAAAAGATATGAAGAAACGGAGAAGTTTTTGGACTGGTTAAGTGAACTGCTAGAAGGGGAAAACATTGATGTGCTGCTGGTGGCAGGAGATATTTTTGATACTACTACCCCCAGCAACCGGGCGCAGAGGCTGTATTATCAGTTTTTACACCGGGTAGCGCAGTCCTCCTGCCGGCATGTGGTTATTACAGCGGGGAACCATGATTCCCCCTCTTTTTTAAATGCCCCGCGGGAATTGCTGCGTTATTTGCAGGTGTACATAGTGGGCAGCATGGAGGAAAATCCGGATGACGAAGTTTTATTGTTGAAAAATCCTGAAGGGGAAGCGGAATTAATAATCTGTGCCGTTCCCTACCTGCGGGACCGCGATATTCGCAAGGTAGAAGCGGGAGAGAGTGTGGAGGATAAGGGGCGCAAGCTGGTTGAGGGCATTAGCTCCCATTATGCTCAGGTGGCTGAGGCGGCTTTGTCCATTCAGGCCAGTCTGGAAAAACCGGTACCTATAGTTGCTATGGGACATCTCTGGGCAGTTGGGGGAAAAACCATAGAAGGTGATGGGGTGAGGGAGCTTTATCCCGGGGCCTTGGCCCAGGTAGGGGCGAATATTTTCCCACTGCTATTTGATTATGTAGCTCTGGGACATTTACACACTTTTCAGACGGTAGCAGGAAGGCAAGATTGCTGTTATTCCGGTGCACCGCTGCCGATGGGTTTCGGGGAGGCTTCTCGGGAAAAGAAGGTTATCCAGGTGGAATTGGCTGGCACAGGGGCCAGGATTACGCCGGTTACGGTCCCGCTTTTTCAGGCCTTGCAGGGTATTAATGGGGATTGGCAACAGATTGAGGCGCAACTAGAGGAACTGAAGTCTAAGCAGCAGAATACCTGGGTGGAAATTATATATGAGGGTGCTGAAATTATAAGTGATTTGCGCGAGAAAGTAGACGAAGCGGTAGCCGGAACCAACATAGACGTCTTACGGATAGGGAACAAGAGCCAGTGGGAGCGGGAATTAAGCCTCCTGGGCAAGGGTGAAGCTCTGGCTGAGCTGCATCCCCAGGAGGTTTTTGGACGATGCTTGGATGCTTATGAGGTGGAAGAAAGCCAGCGCCCGGATTTGCTGCGGCTACATAACGAAATAGTGGATTCGCTGGATATAGAAGACTGGATGGCAGAATAGGGGGGACTTAACGATGAGGATACAGGAGGTACGTTTTCAAAACTTAAATTCCCTGGTGGGGGAGTGGAAGATAGATTTTACCGACCCGGCCTATTTAGCCGATGGTATTTTTGCCATTACCGGGCCTACCGGGGCAGGAAAAACTACTATTCTGGACGGTATCTGCCTGGCCCTTTATGGGCGTACCCCACGATTGGAACGGGTGAATAAGAGCAGTAATGAGATTATGTCCCGCCATACCGGCAGTTGCTATGCCGAGATAACTTTTACTACCCGCGATGGTTCTTACCGCTGTCACTGGAGCCAGCAACGGGCCCATAAGAAGCATGATGGGGAACTGCAAGTACATAAACATGAGATTTCCGATGCGGCCAGCGGTAGGGTATTAGAAAACAAAATTCGCGATGTAGCCCTTAAGGTAGAAGAAATTACGGGTATGAATTTTAACCGCTTTACCCGCTCTATGTTGCTGGCCCAGGGCGGATTTGCGGCTTTTTTGCAGGCGCCGCCGGACGAGCGCGCTCCTATTCTGGAACAGATTACCGGCACCGAAATTTACAGTGAGATATCTATACAGGTGCATGAGCGCCAGCGGGAGGAAAAAAAGCGCCTGGAAATTCTCCAGGCTGAAATAGCCGGGATGAAGGTACTGAGCGCGGAAGAGGAAGAAGAGCTACGGGAGAATATTGCCATTAAAACTACTCAGGAAGAAAAGCAGCGGGAAGAAATGGATTCTTTACGGAAGGCTTTGACCTGGCTGGAACAGGTAGCCCAATTGGAGAACGAAATCGGATCCCTGGAAGAACAGTGGCAGCTATATTCAAAGCGACTGGAGGCTTTTCAGGAGGATAGCTGGCGTTTGCAGAGGGCTCGTCAGGCCGTAAACCTGGATGCTCCTTATACCCGGCTTACCCAGTTGCGGGAGTTGCAGGCTGGTGAAGTGGAGGAATGGGAAGGGATCAGGGAAGAATTACCCCGGCACCGAGAAACTATCACCATGGCTACCGGGGCATTGAAAAAGGCCCGGCAGGAATTGAATGAACTCAAAATCTTACGTAAGGCGGAAGGGGAAACATCTAAAAAGGTTCGGGCTATGGACCTGCTGATTAAACAACAGGGTGAGCAGATAGGGGAAATAGAGGCGCTAATTAGAGGGGGAGAAACCGAGTGTACTGCGCTGCAGGAAGAAATTGACTACGGCGAGCAGAAAATAAAAGAAATGGCCGGAGCCCTGGATGAAATTGAAAAATATTTGCGGGAAAACAGCCGCGATGCTGCATTAGTTACGAATCTGACCGGTATTACCCGTACTTTTAAACAGCTGCAAGAGCAGGCCGGGGTATTACAAAAAAAGGACTCTCAAAGACAGCAGGCAGCAACAGCCCTACAAGTATTGCTGGATGCAGGGAGAGAAATAGCTGCCACCTACGAAAACAATAAAGAAGTAGAGGAACAACAGCGTGAGATTTGGCAGGCGGAAGAGGAGAAACTGACAGAGGCCCTGCAGGGTCATGAAATAGACTGGTGGCAGAATGAGCTGGATAAATATAAGGAGCAGGAAAATAAGCTGCAGGAGCTGATACATATATGGGACAGGATTGTTGAAGTAGAGGAGGATTTGCAGAGCGGTCGGGAAACAGTGCAACAGCTGGAAGAGCAGCAAAAGCAGCTGAACCTGGAAATAGAGCAGAGAACTGAGAAAGTCGACCATTTAGCAGAAAAACTTGAAGGTTTGGAAACCCAGGTATTGTTATTAAGACGCATCCGGGATTTGGAAGAAGAACGGGCGCAGCTGGAAGATGGTAAAGCCTGCCCATTATGTGGGGCTACCGAACACCCTTATGCCCGCGGTAATGTACCTCCAATAGATGACAGCCGGGAGGAACTTAAGCAGGTCCGCAAGCAACATAGAGAATTAAATAAGGATTTGGAAGAACGGAAAATACAAAAGGTCAAGTTAGATAAAGAACTGGAACATGTCGTTGATGATGTTAAGCAGGCAGGACAGCAACTGGATAAAGAAATAGAATTGCGACAGGAGAGTCTGGATGGGCTGGGTATGAATTTATCCCAGGTAAAGACCCGGGATGAGGTGGAAATGCTGGTAAGTCGGAGCCGGGAGAGTATTACAAACTATTCGCAGCAGCTCAAGACCATTACCGGGTTGCAGAAAAGCTCAGTTGCATTGGCTACTAAATACGAAAAAAGTCATACCGCATTTATCCAATCTGATAAAGCTTTGCAGCTATCTACATTACAGCAAGAGCAAGCTCAGCGGGAGGATGAACGCCTTAAGAAGGAGTACCAGAACTTAAAGGATGAGGTAAAAAATCTGCAGGAGATAGCTTTACAAGAAGTAAGCGAATATGGCATTACGGCTTTACCACTGGAGAAACTATCGGATGTTTTAACGGTTCTGGACCAGCGTAAAAATATCTGGGAAGCTCAACAGGATGAAAAAATGCAGCTGGAGAAGGCCATAAGCACTGCCCGGAGTGAACAGGGCAAACTGGAAACCTGGTTACAAACCGGGAAAAACGCGTTGGATAGTGAACGGGAGAAGCTGGGGACGCAGAAGGAAGAATACGGGCAGCGGCAACAGGAACGGCTGGCTTTCTACGGTAAGCGTGATCCGGATGAGGAAGAAAAACGCCTGGATGAGAAAATAAGTGTCGGCGAGAAGGCGGCGGAGAAGGCCGGGGAAGCAACCGAAATGTTGCAAAGGCGCGAGGAAGTATTGGTGGAAAGGGAAAAAACTCTGACCAGCACTATTCAAAACCGGGCGCCTCAAGTACAGAAGATGGAGGATAGTTTTGCCCGTCAGTTGCGTCAGACTGATTTTGAACGGGAAGAAGATTACCTGCAGGCCCGTTTACCAGGGGAGGAACAGCAGTCCCTGGCCGAAGCAGAAGAAGAGCTGAAAACGGAAGGGACAAAACTGCAGGCCAGCCTGAGTAACAGTAGGAAAAACCTGCAGGGGGAAAAGGATAAAAAGGTAACTGATGAATCTCACGAAGTGCTGGAGGAAAAACTGCAGACCGGGGAGCAGGAGTTAAAAATAATCCAGCAGGAAATTGGAGCCGATAAAAGGACCCTGCGTGAAAGTCAGGAAACTGCCCACAAGCTGCAGGTGCAAATGCAAGAGATTGAAAAACAAAAACAGGAGTTGGGACGCTGGCAGATCTTGCATAATCTGATTGGTTCCGCTGACGGTAAGAAATACCGCAATTTTGCCCAGGGTTTAAGCTTTGACATTATGATAAAACACGCTAATCGCCAGTTGCAAAAAATGAGTGACCGCTATGTACTACAGCGCAATCCGAACCAGGTTTTAGAGTTAAACGTCATTGATAATTACCAGGCCGGAGAAACCCGCTCTACCGCCAACCTCTCCGGGGGCGAGAGCTTCATAGTAAGCCTGGCTCTGGCCCTGGGATTATCTGCTATGGCCAGCCGCAAAGTAAGCGTAGACTGCCTATTTTTAGATGAAGGCTTCGGTGCCCTGGATGATGACGTTCTCGATACGGCTCTGAACACCCTGGCCCAGCTACAACAGGAGGGCAAACTGATTGGCCTCATTTCTCATGTCCCCGCCCTCAAAGAGCGCATCAGCACCCAGATCCAGGTTCTCCCCGAATCCGGAGGCCGCAGCCTCCTGCAGGGTCCTGGTGTTGGCAGATAACCGGTTAGTGGATTTCTACCTGGGATAGGATTAGTCAAAAACCTTTGTGGGGACAACTTTTACTTTTTTAAAAACAATTTTGCCTTGATTTAGCGTTTCTTTAACCCTAACTGTCAAAGTCGGTAAAAAACAGCGGGGCTTTAAGCCCCGCTTGTTCTAATATACGGTTATTGTTAGATTACCACACTTCACCAAAGGCCATATTGGTATACAGGTCTTCCATGCGGGCCTTATGCTCTTTCTCCATCTGCGCCAGTTCGGTATAGATTCTTTGTAAAGCCGGGTTATTTACAGAAGAGGCCAGGTGGGAGTAAGCTTTTACGGCCGCTTCTTCCTTTTTCATAGCCAGGGCTATGGCATCAACCGGTTTCATATCTGCTGACAACAGCGGCAAATCAACCTTCTCAGAGACTTTGTAATCGGTAGCTCCCTCAAAGTCGAAGTCCTGGATTCCCTTTGCTTTTATCTCCTCTAACTGTTCTTTATGTCCATGTTCTTCCCGGGCAAATTCGGTGAAAAGCTGTTTTACTGCAGGGTTGGTGGCTTTGTTGGCAACATCACGATAGAATTCATAAGATTCCACTTCAGCCTCAATAGCCTGCTCCATTATTGTGTCAAATTCTCTCTTATCCATTTTGCTCAACTCCTAACATTGATAGACAAACACACTCCTCCAACCTAATTTATTATTTGCCAAACAGTGAACAAATAACCTCGATATTTGTGCTATGCTATAAAGCTTCATAAACTAACGACCAAGAACTAATTCTTAAAAGGAAACAGGGACATTTTTGTCTCCCTTTCTTGAATAAAATATAGTTGACAACTATGACCATGGTATGGGAATTCGGGTTATAGGAGGGGAAAATATGCATTGTCCTACACCCCCAGGTCCTTTTTAAATGTACTGTTCAGCCCAAATGCCGGAAGCATGCCATTCTAAATTACAGCATTCAGGCATTGAAATCGACCCGATACTCACCCGTGAGTCAGGTATTGAAGAATAGAGCTGCAGCAGTTAGAATATTTATAGATTATCATTGCGGAGCCGTGGTGCAGCGGTTTAGCATGTCGGCCTGTCAAGCCGGAGATCGCGGGTTCAAATCCCGTCGACTCCGCCATTTATCTTTATTTGGTATACCGGTCCCATCGGGGGCGGGTTGACGCCTGCCGGTATCTGTTATAAAATAACTTTGGTGCGGGAGTAGCTCAGTGGTAGAGCACCGGCTTCCCAAGCCGGGTGTCGAGGGTTCGAACCCCTTTTCCCGCTCCATTAATTGTAGGCGCAGCCTACATCTGTGTCCCCGTAGGGGGCTCCATATATTGTGAGAGACAGTTCACAGCAGTGTTCCTGAAAAGGACTCACGTATTAAGACCAATTTTCAACGGGAGGTTGGAGAATTGAAAAAACATATTATTAATGTAGTGAAGCCTAATCTTAAAAGAGATGGGGAAATTAATTGCCGCGAATGTGCTACTTCTTGCCAGTCAGCCTGCAAGACTTCCTGCACCGTAGGCAACCAGATCTGCCGTAAGCAGTAAACGGCATTAATACAGGGGGCAGTGCCCCTTTTTTTATGCGCTGATATAACAGGTACGCTGATATAACAGGTACGCTGATATAACAGGTACGCTAATATAATAGGTACGCTGATACCTGGAGGGGGAGGGGAAAAAACGTGTATCACCTGGTAAGTTATAATTTTGATGCCAACATCCACCTTTATCGCTGGAATGAATTAAACATACTCCTGGACGTAAACAGTGGGGCGATTCATGTTCTGGATAATCTGGCTAATGATTTTGTCACCTGCCTGATGAAGAACCAGGGGGATTTTTACCTGGCGGTAGAAGAATGTAGTCTGCGTTATCCCTCCTCAGAGGTAATGGAAGTTGCCACTGAAATACTGGCAGCTTATGAGGACGGGGAAATATTTACCCCGGAAGAAGATTTGACCCTGGACCTTTCGATTTTGCCGATAAAGGCCCTTTGCCTGAATGTAGCCCATGCCTGTAACATGAAATGTGGCTATTGTTTTGCCAGTCAAGGCGATTTTGGCATGAAACCTGCTCTGATGAGTTTGGAAGTAGGCAAGAAAGCCTTTGATTTTCTGATTGCCAACAGTAACGGGGTAAAAAACCTGGAGGTTGACTTCTTCGGCGGTGAACCCCTGTTAAACTTCGAGGTAGTTAAGGAATTGGTCCTGTATGGCCGTAAGTTGGAAGAGGAAAATGGTAAACATTTTAACTATACTTTAACCACCAATGCTCTGTTACTAGACCAGCCGACTATAGACTTTATCATTGACCATGATATAGCTATTATTCTAAGCCTGGATGGTAGACCGGAAACTAATGACCGCCACCGCATACTAAATAACGGTAGTGGAAGTTACGAACTGGTGCTGCCCCGCATTCGCCAAATGGTAGCTAACCATCCGGTGAGCTATTACATCAGAGGCACATTTAGCCGTCATAACCTGGATTTTGTCAATGACCTGTGTCATGTTGTGGACCTGGGTTTTGACTGCCTTTCATTAGAGCCTGCTATTGGTACTGACAATAATTATTGCCTGCAAAAGGAAGACCTGCCTCAGGTACTGCAAGAGTATAAAAAACTTACCAACACTCTGGTTGATTATGACCGCGCGGGTAAGGATATTCACTTCTTCCATTACAACCTGGATTTGCAAAAAGGACCCTGTCTGGCTAAACGCCATAGCGGTTGTGGTGCCGGGGTGGATTACCTGGCCATTACTCCGGAGGGTGACATTTATCCCTGTCACCAATTTATTGGCAAAAGGGAGTTTAATATGGGGAATGTTGCCGAGGGTTCACTGGACAGTGATATAAGGACCAGGTTCCAGGGCAACCATCTGGAGAGTAAGGAACAATGTAAACAATGCTGGGTCAGAAATTTTTGTGGTGGGGGCTGCCATGCTAATAATTATTTTAGTAATGGTGATATTGCTATCCCGGCAGAAATTTCCTGCACCCTGCACAAGAAGCGAATTGAAGGGGCTATTTATCGACAAATACAGAAAAATGGACAAGAATATCAAAAAAATATCGGCAACTAAGGAGGAATTTACTAATAACAAATAGAAAAATAGAAAGGCACAAGAAAAAATAGAACATGGAGAAGGATAATGTTGAATTATTTTGGAAAGAACAGAACTCGTTTGCCAGCGATGGTTGTAGTTGCGGTCTTGCTTTTAAGTTTGGTTTGTTTATTTGGGGTAAGGACACCTGGTTACGCAGTTTATATCAACGGTAATAAGGAATTTGCTCTAAAACACAAAGATGATTTACATAAGGTGCTTAATAAAATTGAAGCGAGCGAAGAGAAACGTTGCCAGCAGGATTTGGAACTGGCAACCGGGGTTGAATGTAAAAGAGGTTTTGTAAGTAGAAACCATTTGATATCCTGTAAAGAAGCGGAAAATAAACTGGCCTCAGTTTTGGAGTTTAAAGCTCCGGCAGCAGCCATTATAGTTGATGGTAAAACTATAGCTTATGTTGAAAGTAAGGCAGCAGCTAATAGTCTGCTTACCAGGTTAAAAAAAGAATACAGCAAGCTTGATGAAGGCGAAAAGTTAGTAGCTATATCATTTGCCGAAAAGGTAAAGATTGAAGAGAAAAGAATACCAGTTAAAAAACTGTTGCCGATAGAGGAAACCTACGATCTTATTTGCACTGGAACTAGTAATCCGGAGAAATATATCGTTCAGGAAGGCGATAATTTATGGCTTATTGCCCGCCGTAACGATATGTATGTAGATGATATAGTAAAGGCTAACCGTCTAACTACGGAAAACCTGCAACTGGAGCAGGAGTTAATTCTGGTAAAAAGCAAACCATACATAAATGTTGTTACTCAAGTAAAAGGCGAGAAAACGGAAACCATACCTTATGAAACTAAGGTTATAGTTGATAAAAACTCTCCTAGTTCCATCCGTATCAAACAGGAAGGGCAAAATGGGGAGCGGCACATAGCCTATACTGCTAGTAAACGTAATGGTGTTATAGAAAAGACCAATGTATTAGAAGAAAAAATTCTAAAAGCAGCGGTAGATAAGGTTATTGTTAAGGGAACCCGGGTAACCCAAATAGCCTCTCGTGGTGGGGGAGGATCAGGGTCCCTGGACTGGCCAACTTATGGCCCTATTACCCAATATTATAGGGGCAGCGGCCACAAGGGAATTGATATTGGGGGTAAAACCGGTCAAGCCATTAGAGCGGTTGATTCGGGTTATGTTAGTTTTGCCGGGTATCAGGGTAGTTACGGTAAACTGGTTACAGTTAACCACAATAATGGAATAGTTACAAAATATGCCCATTGCAGTTCTATAAATGTATCTACCGGTCAGAGGGTAGGTAAAGGAGAAACTATTGCTGCACTAGGTTCAACTGGCCGAAGTACCGGACCCCACTTGCATTTTGAGGTACTGGTCGGTGGTTCACCTACTAATCCGCTTAATTACTTACGTTAATTAACTAAAACCCTGGCCGCTGGTCAGGGTTTTTTTATGATTTTTGGCATGAAAGGAGACAGGTCTGTGTATGATGTAATAATTATCGGTGGGGGACCAGCCGGACTGACTGCTGCCATTTATACCGGTAGGGCCAAACTAAAAACCCTGGTGCTGGAAGCAGCCATGCTGGGTGGAAATGCTGGGCAAACCGACCTGATTGATAATTATCCGGGCTTTCCCTTTGGTATTAGTGGTAGTGATTTGATGGAAAACTTTCTAAAACAGGCAGAGCGCTTTGGAACTGAAATAAGAATAGAAGAAGTAATCGGCATAGACGAATCGCCTGGTGGCAAACGGGTAATTACCAACCAGGGTGAATATCTGGCTCGTGCGGTAATTATTACTGTGGGTGCAAGACGCCGGGAACTGGAAGTAGAAGGGGAAAAAGAATATCTGGGGCGAGGGGTTTCCTACTGCGCAACCTGTGACGGTGCCTTTTTCCAGGATTACCCCGTTGCAGTAGTAGGTGGGGGCGACTCTGCAGTTAAGGAGGCGCTATACCTGGCTGATATAGCATCCCAGGTTTACCTGATTCATCGCCGGGAGGGTTTTCGGGCTAACCAGACCGCAGTTGATAAAATGCGGGCCAATGACAAAATTGAACTGAAATTAAACAAAGTAGTTAAACGTATAGAAGGTGAAGGCATGATGCAGAACCTTATCCTGCAGGATGTTAAAACGGGAGAGGAAGAAAGCCTGCAGGTGGAGGGACTGTTTGTCAGCATCGGACTGGTGGCAGCAGCAGACTTTATTGAAGGTTTGCTGGAAACCGAAGATGGCTACATAGTGACCAATAAGAATATGGCTACATCAGTACCCGGTATTTTTGCTGCTGGAGACATTAGAGTAAAAACGGCACGGCAGGTAGCAACTGCTGTGGGTGATGGGGCTCTGGCAGGAATAGCCGTTACTGAGTATTTGAAGGAATAGCGCCACTATTTGCTTTCCCCCCGGCCATTAAGCCCATAGTATAATGGGATGCGGAGGGGAGAGATAAAGATGTTGGGGATTAAAACGCCCGTTTCAGCCAAGGGCTTTGTGTTAATTTTGGTATTTATTTTACTAATAACTTTGCTGATAAATAAAAACAGCCAGTCCTTAATGCGGTTCATGGTTGGGCAGGAGGTAAATCTTAAAACCGCCAATTTCAACCAGTACCAGAGTGAGCATTATGACATTAAATATACTTCAGTAGATGAACCTTATATAAAGCTGATTGCTGGGGTAGCCGAAGATGCTTATGATTCAGTTAGTTCCATGTTTGGCCAAAAACCGGGTAGCAGGACTGTTATAGTAGTTTATCCAGATAGTAGTAGTCTTTCCCAAAGTTTTGGCTGGGATAAGGATGCCAATGCTATGGGAGTTTACTGGGCAGGTTCCATTCGTATTCTTTCACCCCGAGAATGGTTAGGGGAAGAGGATATGCAGGTATACTTTGCCCGGGAAGGGCCTATGGTTCACGAATTTGCCCATTTGATGGTTGACGAAATGAGTTGCGGGAATTATAATCGCTGGTGGACCGAAGCTATTGCCCAGTATGTTGAAAAGAAAATTACCGGATTCGAGTTTTCCAGTCCTTTTAATGAAGGTAAAAAGGTAGAGTATTACCAGTTAAAACAACTGGGGAAAAAGTTTGATCAACTGGATCAATCTATAGCTTACTGGGAATCCCTCCAGGTGGCGGAGTATATAGCTGAACATTATGGTGAAGATAGCTTATTTAGTATAACCCGCCAACTAGGCCAAGGTAAAAGTATGGAACAAGCTGTCGAAATAGTTTTATCAATATCGTATACTGAGTGGGAAGTAGACTTTTACCAGTATATTGCGAACGAAGCTTAATAAGAGGTGTAAATCTTGAAAGATACATTAGTAATTAGAGGGGGTAACCCCCTTTATGGGACGGTACGGGCCAGCGGAGCCAAAAATGCCGGCCTGGTTATAATGGCTGCCAGTATTATGGCCGATGGTGAGACTATATTAGATAATGTACCCCGAATACGTGACGTAGAAGTAATGATAAAAATATTAAATGATATTGATGTGGACACACGTTGGAACGAGGATGGTAGCTTGTCCATTTGCCCACCGGCAGGTGGAATTAAGAGCCATACCTCCTATGAATTGGCCAAGTTACTACGTGCGTCCAATCTTTTTCTGGGAGCCATGCTGGGGCGGCAGCAAGAAGCTACCGTTTCCCTTCCTGGAGGATGTGATATAGGCTCCCGTCCAATGGATTTGCATATTAAGGGTATTCAGGCTCTGGGGGCGGAAGTTAATATTGAACATGGTTATATATTTGCCCGCACATTAAACCCGGGAGGTTCCCGTATTTATTTGGATTTTCCCAGTGTTGGAGCTACCGAAAACATTATGATGATGGCTTCTAAAACTCCGCGTCTAAGTATAATTGAAAATGCGGCCAAGGAACCGGAGATAGTAGATTTGGCTAATTTTATAAACTCCATGGGAGGAAGAATCAGGGGTGCCGGTACGGATGTTATTAAGATTGAGGGAGTAAAAGAGCTCAAGGCTTGCCGTTATGCTATTATCCCAGATCGGATTGAGGCTGGTACCTATATGGTAGCTGCAGCTATTTCCGGGGGCGAAGTGATGGTGGAAAACGTTATTCCTACTCATCTGCATCCGATTGTAGCCAAATTGCAGGAGACTGGAGCTGAGGTTAGAGAGACCAATGGTGGCATTCTGGTAAGGGCTGCCGATAAAATATTGCCGGTTGATATTAAAACCTTGCCTTATCCGGGTTTTCCTACCGACATGCAGTCACAGATGATGGCCCTGTTATCCCTGGGGGAGGGGTCCAGCGTAATAGTGGAGAATGTCTTCGAAAACCGTTTTCAAATAGTTGATGAACTAAAACGTATGGGGGCTAATATTAAGGTGGAAGGGCATACCGCGGTGGTAGAGGGGGTTAGTAACCTCTATGGAGCCAGGGTAAAGGCAACTGACCTGCGGGCCGGTGCAGCCCTGGTGCTGGCGGCTCTGGTAGCCCGGGGCCAGACTGTAATCGAAAATGCCATCTATATTTTCCGCGGATATGAAGATATTAGCAATAAATTATGTGCTTTGGGTGCTAATGTCATAGAGTAGCTAAAAAACTAGAGGACGGACATTTTACCTTGCTATGGGTAAGGTAAAATATCCGTCCTTTTTTATATGGAAGATATTGAACAGTATAATAAAAGACCATGCGTTAGAAAATATTACTGCTTCTTACCTTAAAGGTAAACATATGGTTTCAAGGAGGAATGTTGTGAACAAGCAGGCGGTCAGGGGAATACTATATTTTCTTATTTTCTTTTGCGTTGGCCTTAGCGCAGTAGCTATTTTTAATCATAAGCCTCCATCCAGCAAGCCTATTGCGGGACAGGAGCAAATAGTCGTTAGCGGTACCATAAGTAAAGTAGCGGCCCAGGTTAGCCCATCAGTGGTAGGTATCACTAACCTGAGTAGTGATGGTGATGTATTTAACCAGCGCAAGGTAGAAACAACTGGTTCGGGAGTTATTATCGACAAACAGGGGCATATTGTAAGTAACAATCATGTAGTAAGAAATGCCCAGCGCCTAATAGTAACTCTAGCGGACGGGACCGAAAAAGAGGCGAAAATCATTGGTACCGATCCCCGTACTGACCTGGCCTTGATTAAAATAAAGGTGGAACGGAAGGTAACTCCGGTACAATTTGGTGACTCTGATAAACTGGTAGTAGGTGAGGAAGTAGTGGCTATCGGTAACCCCCTGGGACTAAGGTTTGCTCGCTCAGTTACCGCTGGTATAGTAAGTGGATTAAACCGGTTGCTGACCACCGAAGAAGGGTTTACTTTCCGACTTATACAGACTGATGCGGCTATTAATCCAGGTAACAGCGGAGGTGCTCTGGTTAATCTGCAGGGTCAACTGGTAGGAATAAATACGGTAAAAATTGCAGCCGAGGGATTTGAGGGTATGGGTTTTTCCATCCCTTCCAATCAGGTGAAAATTGTGATAGAGGATATACAAAAACACGGGCGGGTTTTACGCCCCTTAATGGGAATCAAAATAATCGGGGAAATAAGTGGGGATGAGGCCAGGTACTTTAATCTACCGGTTTCCAGCGGTGTAGTGATTGAACCGACGACAGGTGGTCCGGCTGATAAGGCTGGTATTAAACGTTATGATATTGTATCTTCTCTGGACGGGGTAAAAATAGAAACCGCCTCCCAGCTGCAGGATTTAATATTTAGTAAAAAAATTGGACAGGTAGTTAAACTGCAATTGGTAAGACTGCCCCGCACTCAGGTAGGACAAATGGAGGTTAAAACCATTAAAATTAAACTGGATAAGTAACAGTCCAGATAGGACTAAACCTTCTGGACTGTTTTTGACCGGCTATGATGTTTTAAGGGAACCAGGAACCTTATTCTTCAATCGGTGTTGGAACTACCCCTCTCCTTCCTGTGGTAAATGTAATGATAACACTCTTACCCAGGCTCTGGCCGGCTTTTGATGTCAGCTTAGGACCGATGCGGATAGTATATTTGGTATTGGCCTTCAGTAGTCCTATAGGTTTGATATAAATATTGCGGCGTTTAGCAGTAGCTGTGGATCGGACTACATTGTAGTCTATTCTCTTCTCCAGACGATCGCTGCCAGCCCAAAAATCTATTTGTGTCTTGTTATCTTCCCAGACTGAATCATCTACCACATTCTTATCAAAGACCAGGGTAATGGTCCCAATACTACGAGAAACATTGGTTGCACCATTGGCAGGAATGGAGCTTACAAAATTAAGGGGCTTTTCTCCGGGTTGCGCCATTTCTATACCTCCTTTTCTTAACTTGGTGTATACTATGCAGGCAAATACAACCCGGTTACCCCACAAAACAGGTAAGTTATGGTATATAAGTAACCACTATTATGAGAGAGGTACAGTTAAGGACGCGTAATATACATATTTGCACAACTATAGATACAAATTTAATTGTTTTGTGTCTGGGATAGACTGGAACATAAACACTGTGTCCTGTTTAATGTTGGCACGCATTTTGCAAATGATGAAAGTATTTACCGAAAGACGCAACCCCGGAGATAAGTTAGGTCTTATTCAGTTGGAATGATGCCATTCGAGCCGGTAGTAAAGTGTATCCGTACGGTTTTGCCCAGGGTATCCCCTGCCTTGGATTTCAGATTGGGGCTAATGACAATGGTGTACCTGGTATTGGCACGGAGCCGGCTTACGGGATGGACAAAAATTTTGCGGCGCTGGCTGAAATCAACCGTATCGCGAATTCTGGTGACCGTTATAGCTACCCGGGTAGAACCTCTAAACATACGAATTTTGGTGCGATTATTGGCCCAGACGGCATCGTTAACAACATTTTTGTCGAAAAATAAGGTGATAGTTTTTATAGCACGGGATACATTGGTTGACCCGCTGGCGGGAACGGAACGGACAAAATGTAAAGGTCTTGCTGGCATTTTCATACCTCCTTTTATAGATTTGCTGTATAATATGCAAATAAATAAGCCGGGGCTACTGTATAATCAGGTAAATAATGGGTGATTTTATATGGATGGTAAAAAAGAGATAACCAATATTATTAGAAGTAGAGGAAAAAACGTTTTTTTGTTAATGGGATAGATTGGAATAATGACACTTCTATCCGGAAAAGATGGTATACATTTTGCATGAGATGGAGGGGCTATGCGATATCGGATTATATCAGTAGGTAAAATTAAAGAGGCTTTCTTTTTAAAAGGGATTAACGAATACTTAAAAAGGCTGCAGCCCTATACCGGAATCGAACTGGTAGACGGTCTGGAGGAAAAAACCAATCCCCGGGCGGGGCAGAGTGAAATTAATCGGGTGCTAAGTAGGGAAGGCGAGCGGGTTTTAAAGCTGGTTGGTGATGATGAAATCCTGGTGGTCCTGGATATCCAGGGGAGCAGTATTAGCTCGGAAGCGTTTGCCGGGCTGCTGGAGCAATGGAATCTCTCCGGTAAATCCAGGGTTAACCTGGTTATAGGAGGTTCCCACGGCCTATCTGATGAGGTGAAGAGAAGAGCTAATTACCGTCTTTCCTTTTCCCCCATGACTTTCCCCCACCAGATGGCTGTCCTTATGCTTACCGAACAGCTTTACCGGGGATTTAAAATATTAAAAGGGGAACCGTATCATAAGTAATGTTTTTAATACACTGTAATATTTGCCATAATAATAAAATAGATACCTCATTAAAGGGGGATTAACATGGAGAAAACAGTAGTTCGACAACTGGTTAGGGACACTGGTAGGTACGCTAATCAGGAAGTGGAAATCAGCGGGTGGATCAGGAGTAATCGTGACCAGAAATCCTTTGGATTTATTGCGTTAAATGATGGTACTCATTTTAATA
>ERZ747221.2445-NODE-2445-length-16418-cov-3.518940_pt1 | contig 16418 bp, 15 predicted proteins | sample MGYA00374949_ERZ747221 | MGnify/ENA primary metagenome ERZ747221 (study PRJEB28779, sample SAMN05720172) | bioreactor metagenome | isolation source: Anaerobic biogas reactor | place: USA:Washington, USA | collected 2015-08-08 ... | reverse complement strand
AACGATGGGCGTCAGGTGGGGCGCACGGGCAACGGCGCCGTCATGGGCTCGAAAAAGGTCAAGGCGATCGCCATTCGCGGCTCCAAGCCGATCACCGTGGCCGACCCTGAGGGGCTTCTCCAGGAGACGCTCAAGCTCATCGAGGTGAGCCAGGGCTCCGCCACGCAAAAGTACCGCGTCCTGGGCACCCCCACCAATGTCCTCAACATGAACGCCATGGGCACGTTGCCCACGCGCAACTTTTCCGAGACGACGTTCGAGCACGCCGAGAAGGTGAGCGGCGAGTACATGAAGGAGCACTATACCGTCAAGGCGGTGGGGTGCTCCGGCTGCTCCATCGCCTGCGAGCAGTGGGCGGCCGTCAAGGAGGGCAAGTACAAGGGCGCCATCGCCGGCCTCGACTATGAGTCGCTCTTTGCCCTGGGGCCCAACTGCGGCATCGGCGAACTCCCGCCCATCATCCACCTGGCGCAGCGTTGCGATGAGCTGGGGATGGACACCATGAGCGCCGGCGTGGTGGTGAGCTGGGCCATGGAGTGCTATGAGCGCGGCATCCTCAGCAAGGAGGATTGCGACGGCCTCGAACTCAAGTTCGGCAACGACGAGGCGGCCGCCGCCCTGGTGGAAAAGATCGCCAAGCGCGAGGGGATCGGCGACCTGCTCGCCGAGGGCACCAAGCGCGCCTCAGAGAAGGTGGGCAAGGGGAGCGAGCATTTTGCCATGCAGGTGAAGGGCCTCGAGATGCCGGGCTATGACGTGCGCGGCATGAAGACCTTTGCCATGGGCCTGGCCGTGGGCACCCGCGGGCCGTGCCACAACCGCTCCCTGGCCTACGAGGCCGACGTCAAGGGCGAGGTCAATCGCTTCACCGTCGAGCCCGGGCGCGGCAAGATTGCCAAGGAGAAGGAAGAGTACGCGGCGGTCTTTGACTCGCTGGTGCTGTGCAAGTTCCTGCGCAACTGCTTTGACGACTTTTTCGCCGACGCGGCGCGCATCTACACCATGGCCACCGGCATTCCTCTGACGGCGGAGGAACTCAAGGCGACCGGCGAGCGCGTGTGGACGCTAAAGAAGGCGTTCAACATCCGCGAGGGGTGGACCAAGGCCGACGACTGGCTGCCTGGCCGCTGTCTCCACGACCCGATGCCCTCTGGCCCGGGCAAGGGCGTGTTCATCACCGAAGACGAACTACGCATGGAGATCGATGACTATTACCAGGCGCGCGGATGGACGAGCGAGGGGCTGATCCCCAAATCCAAGTTGATTGAGCTGGGGCTCGAAGATATTGCCGAGGACGTGGGCGTCGATAACGGCGTGATGTCGATCCCCGCGAGTGCCGAGGCGGCTGCCAGCGAGGAGGCCAACTGATGGCGACGCAGGGTTACCAGCACGTAATCTGTGATCCGACCAAGTGCATCGGCTGCCGCATGTGCGAGTACGCCTGCTCAGCCACCAAGACCGGCGCGTTCGATCCCAGCCTGTCGCGCATTCGCGTGGTGCGCATCGAGCCCATCACCATGACGGCGATCACCTGCCGGCTGTGCGCCGACGCGCCCTGCATCACGGCCTGCCCGCGCGACGCGCTGACGCGCTCGGAAAAGAACGGCGCCATCCTGGTGGACGAGGACAAATGCGACGGCTGCGGTTGGTGCGTGGAGGCGTGCGATTTCGGCGCCGTGGTGCTCAATCCCGCCACCCGCAACGCCGAGATCTGCAACCTGTGCGAGGACCAGCCCGAGGGCCCGCGCTGCGTGCAGTTCTGTCCCAAGGATGCGTTGATTCTCGCCACGCCCGAGGTGCTGCGCCAGCAGGCACGGCGCGAGGTCGTGGCTCGCCTGTTCGAGGAATTGGCGGCCGAGGACTGACGGCGAGCCGGCCCCGAGGATGAGCGCTCCACGGGGCCGGCTTCTGTGTGCCTTTGGGACTCGACATCTGCCGAAATGCAGCGAAACGACTTGCGTTTCGTCATTCCACGAAATGAAGTGGATTTCGCGAAATGCACTTCATTTCGCAGCCATCTGGCCGTTGTAGGAGCAATCTATGAGTGACCATGACGAACTGCGGGTGGGCGTCTACGTCTGCAGTTGCGGTTCCAACATCGGGGGCGTGATCGACCCGGCCGCAGTGGCCGAGTTTGCCAAGGGCCTGCCCGACGTGGTACTGGCGCGCGACAACCTGTACATGTGCGGCGACCCCGGGCAGAACCTGATCCGCCAGGACATCCTGACGCACAAGCTGAACCGGATCGTCGTCGCGGCGTGCAGCGTGCGCATGCACGAGCCGACCTTCCGGGCGTGCGTGGCCGAGGCGGGGCTCAACCCGTTCCTGATGGAGATGACCAACATCCGCGAGCAGGACACCTGGGTCCACGCCCACGACCCCGAGGGCGCCTTGCTCAAGGCGAAGGAGATGGTGGCGGCGTCGGTGGCCAAGGTTCGCCACGCGGCGCCCCTGCGCACCATCACCGTCCCCGTCACCAAGAAGGCTATGGTGATCGGCGGCGGCGTGGCCGGCATCAGCGCGGCCCTTGACCTGGCCGATATGCAGATTCCCACCTACCTGGTCGAGAAAGAGTTGTCCATCGGGGGAACGATGGCGCAGTTGAACAAGACGTTCCCCACCATGGACTGTTCTATTTGAATTCTCGCCCCCAAGATGGTTGACGCGGCGCGTCATCCCAAGGTTGAGGTGCTGGCCTACTCCGAGGTGGAGCGGGTCGACGGTTATATCGGCAACTTTCGCGTTGATGTTACGAAAAAGCCTCGCTACGTGCTGGAGGACCGATGCAACGGCTGTGGCGAGTGCGCCCAAGCCTGTCCCATCGAGGTGCCCAACGGCTTTGAGTTGGACATCGCCCCGCGCAAGGCGATCGATGTGCCCCACGGGCAGGCCGTGCCCCTGATCTATGCCATCGACATGGATAACTGCATCCACTGCTACAAGTGCGTCTCGGCCTGTGGCAAGCTGGATGCCATCGATTTCAGCCAGGAGCCGGAGACGCTGGACCTGGACGTGGGCTCCATCGTCGTCGCCACGGGGTTCGAGTCGTTCGACCCCACGGTGATCCCCGAGTACGGCTATGGCGTCTATCCCAACGTGATCACGGCCATGGAGCTGGAGCGCCTGGCGAACTCGGCCGGGCCCACGGTGGGCCGGCTGGTGCGACCGTCGGACGGCGCCGCGCCCAAGAGCGTGGCGATGATCCAGTGCGTCGGGTCACGCGACGCTCGCTACAACGAGTACTGCTCCGGCTTTTGCTGCATGTACACCATCAAGAATGCCCTGCTGCTGAAGCAGATGAACCATGACATGGATATCACCATCTTTTACATGGACATCCGCACGCCGGCCAAGGGCTATGAAGAGTTCTACAACCGGGCCCGCGAGATGGGCATCCGCTTCGTCCAGGGGCGCCCCTCGCAGATCACCGAGGACCCGGTGACCCACAACCTCTACATCGAGGCGGAGGACCAGGCGCTGGGCGAGGTCATCGAGCTGGAGGCTGAGGTGGTGAGCCTCTCGTCGGCCGCCATCCCGCGGCTCGACTCGGAGGCGCTGGCCTCGACGCTGACCCTGTCGCGCAGCCCCGGTGGTTTCTACATGGAGTATCACCCCAAGCTGCGGCCGGTGGATTCGCCTACTGACGGCGTGTTCCTGGCCGGCGCAGTGCAGGGGCCCAAGGACATCCCCGCCAGCGTGGCCCAGGGAAGCGCGGCGGCGTCGCGCGCGGCGCGGGTGCTCCTCTCCGATAGCTGGGAGATCGAGCCCATCGTGGCGCGGGTGTGGGCCGACCGCTGCGTCAGCGCCCAGGGGCGCAAGTGCGGCGTGTGCGCCAACGCCTGCCCCTATGGCGCCATCACCGTGGTGCAGGGGCAGCCGGCGCAGATCACCCAGGCCAAGTGCCACGGCTGCGGTGGCTGCGTGGCCGAGTGCCCGCACGACGCCATCTCGCAGGATCACTTTACCGACGCGCAGATCGTGGCGCAGCTCCAGGAACTCCTCAAGGACAAGCCCGAGGAAAAGATCCTGGCGTTCATGTGCCACTGGTGCAGCTATGGCGGCGCCGACAACGCCGGCACGAGCCACTTTGAGTACCCCTCGACCTCGCGCGGCATCCGCGTGATGTGCTCGGCGCGCATGGACCAGGATTTCATCCTCGAGGCGTTCCGCCGCGGGGCGGGGATGGTGTTGGTCTCGGGTTGCCACCCGCAGGACTGCCACTATATCTCCGGCCAGCAGGTGGCGGCCAAGCGCTTTGACCGCATCCCGCGCGCCCTCGAGCGCATGGGCATCAACCCCGAGCGCTTCCGGGTGGAGTGGATCTCGGCGGCCGAGGGCGAAAAGTACGCCCGCGTGATCACCGAGATGGACGACAAGCTCGCCACCCTGGACAAGGAGACCCTCCGCGAGGAGACGGCCAAGGCCCGCCCCGAGATCGCCAGGCGCCTGAAGCGCTGGGCGACGGTGCCCGGGATGGCCGAGATGCTGGAGGAAGAGGAGGTGCTGGCGTGATCAAGTCACAGCGACTCGATCATGGCTTTGTCGAGGAGATCCTGGCAGAGCCCGGCGGCGAACACCTCCTGACGTGCTGGTCGTGCGGCACCTGCGCCGCCACGTGCCTGGTGCGCCGCTACGAGCCGGCCTTCAACCCGCGCCTGGTGCTGCGGCGCGCGGGCTTGGGCATGCGCGAGGCGGTGCTCTCCAGCGCCGAGGTCTGGCAGTGCTCGGCCTGCGACGCCTGCTATCCGCGTTGCCCCAAGCAGATCCATATCTCGGACGTGATGAAGGCGATCCGCAACATCGCCATCCGCGAGGGATACGAACGCCCTGGCGCGGCGGCGCGCGTGGATACCGAGAGCTGCATCGCGTGCGGGCTGTGCGCGGCGGCTTGCCCCTACGAGGCGATCCATATCGAGGAGGTGGCCTCCAAGGAAGTGGCTTCCAATGGGACGGGCAAGCTCGCCGCCCAAGTGGATGCCAACCTCTGCATGGGGTGCGGCATCTGTAACTCGGTGTGCCTCTCCTCGTCGATCTCTGTCGAGGGGATCAGCGACCAGGTCGTCAGCCAAGACATCGCCGCGCTGCGCCGGCAGCCGGCGCGTGGGGCGCTGGCCATCGTCTGCAACTGGTGCCTCCATGCCACGACGGATTGGGACGTGGCCCAGAACCCCCCCGCGGGGGTCCGAGTGGTGAACGTCCCCTGCAGTGGCCGCGTGACGCCCACCTTCCTCACCACGGCGCTCATGCAGGGCTATGACGCCGTGCTGGTGGTGGGCTGCAAGACGGACGAGTGCCACTACAAGCACGGCAACGCCCTCGAGCAGGGGCGCGCCGAGGTGGTGGGCGGCCTTCTGGACCTGCTGGGGCTGGAGCCCGAGCGCGTGCAGTTCGCCTGGATCGGCGCGCTGGATCGCGGGCGCTTCCCCGCCCTCCTGGACAAACTGGCCGCCGACGCCAATGCCCTGGCGCCAGTGCACTGGGGCGATACGCCCGGGTACCGCGGCGAGGTGCCGGCGTACCCGAGCGCGGCGACGGCGCCCCGAGGTGAAGGATGATGGAGAGTAGCCACATGCTCCTGGATCAAGTCAGACAAGCCGTGGCGGCCGCGCTGGAAACGCTGGACGGCGTGGTGGCGCTCTCTGTCGAGCATGCCAACGTGGCGCCGCATCTCTTTCAGCCGGGCGACGACCTCGGCTCGCTGGTGCTGGAGCCGCGCTACCCCCTCGCCCTGACGGTGCGCGAGATCCTAAAGCGCTATCCGGAGGCGCACATCGGCGTCGTGGCGCGGGGCTGCGACGAGCGCTCGCTGGTGGAGCTGTACAACTGGAAGCAGGTCGATCCCGACCACGTGACGGTGATCGGGTTGGCGTGTACCCCTGAGGAGGCCGCAGAGTGTCGCTGCGCCCAGCCGTATCCCACCGCCGTGGCCGTGGGTGAACCCGCCGAGAGCGTGGAGGATGCGGTGTTGGCCGAGTTCATGGCCACCAAGACGCGTGAGGAGCGGCTGGCCTTCTGGCAGCGGCAGTTTGCCAAGTGCATGAAGTGCTACGGCTGCCGCGACGTGTGCCCGCTCTGCTTCTGCGAAAAGTGCGCCATGGAGGAGCCCACCTGGGTGGCGCGCGGGCGGCTGCCCGTGGCGTTCCCCACGTTCCACCTCATCAAGGCGCTACATACGGCTGGCGCGGGCAAGTGCGTCGAGTGTCACGCCTGCGAGTTGGCGTGCCCCGCGGATATCCCGCTCTCGATCCTCTACAGCCTCTTGCGTCGCGAGGTCAAGGAAGGATTTGGCTACGAGGCGGGAGCACAGCGCACCGGCAATCCGCCCGTGTTCCTGAGCGCTTAGGAGGCGAACGTCGTGAAGCTATCATACCAAAGCGTGGGAACGGTCTGCATCTACTGCGGCGCTGGCTGCGGGCTGAACGTGCAGGTCATGGACGGGCGCCTGGCCGGCGTGCTGCCCGCGCGCTCCCACCCGGTCTCTCAGGGGCAATTGTGCGCCAAGGGATGGAATGCGACCGAGTTCGTGGAGCACCCCGATCGTCTCACCACGCCGCTCATCAAGCGCAACGGCCGCTTTGAGCCCGCGAGCTGGGATGAGGCGCTCGACCTGGTGAGCGACAAGCTGGCCGCGTACGCGCGCGCGTCGGGCCCCGACGCGTTAGCCTTCCTGGCCTCGGCCAAGTGCTCCAACGAGGAGAACTATCTCCTGCAAAAGCTGGCGCGAGGGGTGGTCGGAACGAACAACGTCGACCACTGCGCGCGTCTTTGACACGCTCCCACTGTGGCCGGTCTGGCCGCAACGTTTGGGAGTGGCGCCATGACCAACTCGATCCCCGAGTTGGGCGAGTCAGCCTGTATCTTGGTCACCGGTTCGAACACCATGGAGGCGCACCCCCTGGTGGCCTCGTATATCCTGCGAGCCGCCGAAAAGGGCGCCAAGCTTATCGTTATTGATCCGCGTAATATCCCCATGGCGCAGTTCGCTTCTCTGCACCTGCGTCCGCGCCCCGGGACGGACGTCGCCTGGCTCAACGGCCTGATGCACGTCATCCTGGCGGAGGGGCTGGAGGACAAGGCCTTTATAGCGTCACGCACCGAGGGGTTCGAGGTGCTGGCCGAGATGGTGAAGGCGTATACGCCCGAGTACGTGGAAGAGGTCTCCGGCATCCCGGCCGAGGGCCTGCGGCAGGCGGCGCGCATCTATGCGCAGTCCGGCCGATCGGCCATCGTCTATGCCATGGGCATCACGCAGCACGTGACGGGCACGGATAACGTCATGTCGTGCGCCAACCTGGCGATGCTGACGGGCAACGTCGGCAAGCCGGGGACGGGCGTGAACCCCCTGCGAGGCCAGAACAACGTGCAGGGCGCCTGCGACGCCGGCTGCCTCGTCAACGTCTACCCCGGCTACCAGAGCGTGGCGAACGAGGACTTGAGGGCCAAGTTCGAGCAGGCCTGGGGCCGCACCGCCGGCCTCGCCCCGGGACGGACGCTCACGCGCATGATGGACGCTGCCATCGGCGGCGAGCTGCGGGCGATGTACATCATGGGCGAGAACCCGGTGGTCTCGGACCCGGACAGCGGGCACGTGCGCCGCGGGCTCGAGGCGCTCGACTTTGTCGTGGTGAGTGACGTGTTCTTCTCCGAGACGGCCGAGTACGCCGACGTGGTGTTGCCGGCGTCCAGCTGGGTGGAGAAGGACGGCACCTTTACGGCCACCGATCGGCGCGTGCAGCGCTTCCGCCGCGCCATCGACCCGCTGGGGGACAGCCGGCCCGACTGGCAGATCGTCGCCGACCTGGCCCAGCGGATGCGGGCGGAGCTGGGTCCCGCGTGCGACGCCCCCTACGCAGGATGGGACTATGCCCAGCCGTGCGAGATCGCGGCCGAGATGAGCGCCCTGACGCCCATCTATGGCGGCATCTCGTGGGAGCGCCTGGACGCGCTGGGATGCCTGCAGTGGCCCTGCCCGACGGCCGACCACCCCGGGACGCCGTACCTCCACAAGGAAAAGTTCTCGAGGGGGCTCGGGGCCTTTGTGCCGGCCGAGTACCAGCCGCCGGCGGAGGAGACGGACGAAGAGTACCCGTTCCTCCTGACCACCGGTCGCATGGCCTTCCACTGGCACACCGGCACGATGACGCGCCGCACGGAAAAGCTGCACCAGGAGGTGCCCGAGGGGTACGCCGAGATCAACCCGGCGGACGCCGAGCGGTTGGGCATCGGCAAGTCAGGCTGGGTGCGGCTCAGCAGCCGGCGCGGCCAGATCGAGGTGCGGGCCTGGATCACGCGACGCGTTCCCGAAGGGGTGGTGTTCGCGCCGTTCCACTTTGCCGAGGCCGCGGCCAATGCATTGACGAACAAGGCGCTCGATCCCAAGTCGGGGATTCCCGAGTACAAGGTCTGCGCCGTACGGCTCGAGCCGGTCTGCTCGACCATGGCGCAGGAGGCATAAGATGGGCCGAGGAACCACGCAGAAAACAGATACACCGCAGGCGCTCACCCTGCTGCGCCCCATGATCACGCGGCGCTACGAGCTGGTGGCCGACCACGAGGCGTGCTGCGGCTGCCGCATCTGCCAGGTCGTCTGTCCGCGCGAGGCGATCGCGCTGAGCGAGCCGGTGCTGGCCGAGGGGCACCTCGCGGAGCAGCCGCGGGTCGACATCGACCCCAAGCTGTGCAACTTTTGCGGCGAGTGCGTCGTGCTCTGCCCCACCCACGCTCTGTCGATGACGGTGAACGACCAGCCCGAGATCCCCGTGCTCAAGGGCGATGCCTTTCCCGTGCTGACGCGCGCCAACGTCGTGGACCAGGCGGCGTGCAGCGCTAGCACCGACGTGGCGTACATCGACGACTGCCCGGTGGGGGCGATCAGCGCCGAGGTGACGCGCGACGCCGCCGGCCAGGTGACCGCCGTGCGCGACGTGCAGGTGGATGATGAGAAATGCATCAACTGCACGCGCTGTATGGAAGAGGGGCCCAAGGGCGGCTTTACCGTCACCAAGCCGTACCGCGGATTTGCGCGGCTGAACGTCTCGCTGTGTCCTGCCGGGTGCCAGGCTTGCGTCGACGTCTGCCCGACGAACGCCATCACCTACGACGGCAGCGAGGTGGCGGTGGACCGGCGGTTCTGCCTGTTCTGCGGGGCGTGCGAGAACGTCTGCCCTGCCGAGGGGGCGATCCGCATCGAGCGCACGGGGTTTGTGCACGCGGCGGTGGAATCGGGCGCCTGGACCGTTGCCCTGGAAAAGCTCGTGTCGTACCAGGCGGCGGTGCGCGAGCACGACGTCAAGGGGCAGGCCAAGCGCCGCAAGCTGGTCATCGGCGGGCTGCACCTGGAGATCGAGGCGTAGGCGCACGGTTGTAAGGGATGTAGCGGCCCCGCGGCGTTCGCCGCGGGGCCGCTCTGCTATGCGGGACGCGCCTGGCTCGCGAAAGCGCGCAAGCTCGCGAAAGGCGCGAAAGGCCTTGCCATCAAAGGCCTCCCATCAACGTATGGCCGACCTTTGACGCACGCACCTTTCGCGCCTCTCGCCTACTTCGTGCTTTCGCGATCCAGACGTTCTCGCCCCTTGGTCGGCGCAGGGGATTGCCCTATAATGCGGCTATGGAGCTTGCCGCTATCGTTCACGCGGCGGACGAGGGCGGCTACTGGGCCAAGGCCCCGGCCAGCCCGGCTGTGTGCGCAGGGGGAGGACCTCGAGGAACTCTTCAGCAACCTGTGTGAGGCCGTGGAAGGGTGCCTTTTGGTTTGGAGCCGCCCGATGAGTCGCCGTCACCCTGATGGAGGGACTATGCGCTGGCAAGACTATATCGTGTTTGATCCAAACATCTGCCACGGCCAGGCCTGTGTCAAGGGCACCCGTATCATGGTCTCGGTGGTCCTGGACAATCTGGCCAGTGGACTGACGCTGGATGAGATACTCGCGAGCTATCCCTCATTGACGCGCGACGCGGTGCAAGCAGTGATCGCCTATGCGGCGGACCTGGCCCGAGAGCGCGTCATCGCTTTGCCCGTCTAGCTACAGAAATGCGCATCCAAGTCGACGAGAACTTGCCCCTAGACGCTGCTCGCCTGTTGGTGATGGCGGGTTATGACGCGCTGCATGTCCAGGACCAACAGCTTAGTGGCGCCTCGGATATGGAGTTGACTCTCGTCTGCCAGGACGAGGATAGGGCTCTCATCACACTTGATACTGACTTGGCCAATATCCGGCAGTACCGGCCGAAAGATACCGCTGGCTACATTGTCATGCGCCTAAGGTATCAGGACAAAGCCCACGTTATTGACGCCATCGCCCAAGTCGCTGAACTCCTCCGTACCGAACGGGTTCGGGGCGCCTGTGAATTGTTGAGGAGGACCGAGTTCGTATTCGCGACGGGTAAAGCGCAGAATCGTCTATTCGTGGATGGATCGAGAGAAACGCACATCCTGGAGGTACTCTGATGGGAGTGGGCGCCCCAGAGTGCATATCGGGAGCGTTGTACAGCCTCTTCAGGAGGAATAGGCAATGCAGGCGTATACGGCCGTCGTGGAAAAGTGTCCGGACACGAACCTATACGTGGGTTACGTGCCGCGCTTTCCCGTTACCCATTCTCAGGCGGAAAGTCTCGACGAGCTGCAGGCGAATCTCAAAGAGGTCATCGAGATGCTTCAGGAGGAGGATTGCCTGGCGGATGGTAAGGAGCACGAGTGACCCGAGCGGCGCGCACTGGCGCGCGCGCCCTACCCCATCACGGTAGGCCTTGCGAGCCGGTGAGCCCGAAGCAGAACCCTCAACGTGGATGACGATGCTATCCTCTCACGATCTTCAAGACGCCCTCCCCCACGCCGAATGGCGCCACTGGCGGCCGCTCGATGTGGGCAACGTGGTGTGCGACTCGCGCCAGGTGCGGCCGGGCGACCTTTTCGTCGCCGTGTCGGGCGTGAGCGTGGACGGCCACCGCTTTATCCCCGATGCGCTGCGGGCCGGCGCGGTGGCGTGCGTGGTGGAGCGCCCGCTGCCGGAACTCGAGGGGGTGCCCACGGCCGTGGTGGCTAGCGCCCGCGAGGCGTTTGCCCGCCTGCAGGCGGCGCTGCACGGCTACCCGGGGCGCAGGCTGCCCGTCATCGGCGTCACGGGCACCGACGGCAAGACCACCACCTCGCGCCTCATCACCGGCATCCTGCGGGCGGCGGGGGAGGCGGTGGGCTCGGTGGACACGGTGAACGCCGAGATCGGCGGACAGCAGATCGAGACGGGCTTTCACACCACCACCCCCGATGCCCCCGCGATGCAGGCCTACCTCGCCGAGATGGTGGCGGCGGGGATGGCCTATGCCGTCATCGAGTCCACCTCCCACGGCCTGGCGCAGCATCGCGTCACCGCCTGTGAGTACGACGTGGCGGTGGTCACCAACATCACCCACGAGCACCTAGACTACCACGGCAGCTACGAGGCCTACCGCGAGGCGAAAGCGATGCTGTTCCGCGCGCTGACGACCTCGGCGCGCAAACCGGGGATGCCCAAGGTGGCGGTGCTGAACGCCGACGACGCCTCGTACGCCTACCTGCGCCCCATCCCCGCCGATGTGCGCGTGTCGTATGGGGTGGAGAGCGGGGCGGACGTGCGCGCCTCCGGCGTCGAGGTCTCGCCCGCTGGGCTGCGCCTGCGGGTGATCGCAGGCGGTGACGAAATCGACATCGCCTCGCCCCTCATCGGGCGCTACAACGCGCACAACATCCTGGCCGCCGTGGCGACGGCGCGCGCCTTGGGGATCGACGACGAGGCGATACGCGCCGGCGTGGCGGCGGTGCGCGGCGTGCTGGGGCGTATGGAGCCTATCGATCGCGGACAGCCCTTTGCCGCCATCGTCGATTTCGCCCACACCCCCAATGCCCTGGAGAACGCCCTGCGCACGGCGCGCGAGTTGGCGCCGGGGCGCGTCATCGTGGTGTTTGGCTGCGCCGGCCTGCGCGACCGCGCCAAGCGCGCCTGGATGGGGGAGGTGGCGGGGCGCCTGGCGGACTATACGGTGATCACGGCCGAGGACCCGCGCACTGAACCGCTGGACGACATCATGGCCGAGATCGCCGCCGGCTGTCGCAAGGCGGGGCGCGTCGAGGGGGCCGATTTCGCCCGCATCGGTGACCGGCGCGAGGCGATCGCTGCGGCGTTGGCCATGGCTCGGCCCGGCGATCTCGTCATGGCGGCGGGCAAGGGGCACGAGCGCTCCATGTGCTATGGCACCACCGAGCACCCCTGGAGCGAGCACGAGGCGATGGTCGAGGGCCTCGCCCGGCTGGGGTATTCCGGCCCTAGCGCGTCCGACCCGTCACGGTGACCGCGCCAGGGTCGAGTTCAATCTCTTGCACCTCGACGTTCTCGATGGGGATCGGGATGCCATCCTCGCCCGAGTACTGGCGAATGGCCTGATCGATGGCCGCGCGCGCCAGCATGCGCGCGAACCCGCTGATCGACTCGTCGAGCTGCACGTCCTCCACCTGGAAGTAGAGTTGCCCGTCGATGGCCTGGGGCACCCCTCGCACCGTCACCCCGCCGCTCAACCCCGACTCGGCCTGGCTTGCCTGGAAATCCGCGATGAGGGTGTCATCCGTGACGGTGACCTGGATGTCGCGAATGGCCACGCCCGACTGGGCGAACTGGCGCTCTGCCAGGTAGTCGTTGATCTCTTGCTCCGTCAGTGCGATGGTAAAGGGCGTGTCAGGCTCGTCCGGGATGGTGTCGATGCCGTCCCCCTCCTGGGGCCGCGTCGGCACGAGGAGGGTGGCCGCCGGCGTCGGCGTGAGGGTCGGAAACGGCGTGGCCGTGGGGGGCGGCGGAGTGGGGGTGGCCGTGGCGCGCGCCAGCCCCAGGCGCGAGAGCGCGTTGCCGCACGCGCAGCCCGACACGAGCACGAGAACCCCGAGCAGCGCGACAGCCGCTAGCAGGCGGCCGGGCGATGCCGGCCCACGGATCGTTCGATCCACCATCGTTATCTCCCTCTTGCGGACTCGATCCGAACACCCCAGAGACGCCGGGGCGGTCAGATCAGTTCCTCCACCGAAACACAAGGCATATCGAACGCCTCTGCCACGCCGGTGCACGTCACCTGGCCGGCGTGCACGTTGACCCCCGCGCGGAGTGCTGCATCCTGGCGCACCGCCTCGACGAGCCCGAGTTCGGCCAGCTTGAGCACGTAGGGCAGGGTGGCGTTCGAGAGCGCATAGCTCGAGGTGCGTGGCACGGCGCCGGGGATGTTGGGCACGGCATAGTGCAACACGCCATGCTGCACGTACGTGGGGGCGCTGTGCGAGGTGGGGTGGATCGTCTCGATGCAGCCCCCCTGGTCGACGGCCACGTCGATGATCACCGAGCCCGGCGCCATGGAGGCCACCATCTCTTCGGTGACGAGGATGGGCGCCCTGGCGCCCGGCAGCAGCACGGCGCCGATGAGGAGTTCGGCGCGCCGCACAGCCTCCGTGATGTTGTACCGGTTCGAGGCGACGGTGGTGAGGTTGCCGCGCAGCACCTGGTCGAGGTAGCGCAGCCGGTCGAGATTCACGTCGATGACGGTGACCCGCGCCCCCAGGCCCAGGGCGATCTGGGCCGCGTTGGTGCCCACGACGCCCCCGCCGACGATGGCCACGCTCCCAGAGCGCACGCCCGGCACTCCGCCCAACAGGACGCCGCGCCCACCCTGGGCCACCTCGAGATAGTGGGCGCCGATCTGCACGACCATGCGGCCGGCGACCTCGCTCATGGGCGTCAGGAGCGGCAACGAGCCGTTGGCGAGCCGCACCGTCTCATAGCCGAGCGCCGATACCTCCCGCGCCATCAGTGCCCGCGTCAGATCCTCGTTGGCGGCGAGGTGCAGGTAGGTGAACAGGAGCAGCCCCGGGCGCAGGAAGGAGTATTCGCAGGGCAGGGGGTCCTTTACCTTGACGATCAACTCGGCCTCGGACCACACGGCGTGGGGTGTATCCACGACCTCGGCGCCGCTCCGGCGATAGTCGTCATCAGAAAAGCCGCTGGCCGTGCCGGCCCCCTGCTGTACCAGCACGCGATGGCCGGCGTGCACCAGCGATTCGACGCCGGCGGCGGTGAGGGCGACGCGGTACTCCTGATCCCTGGTTTCGGTGGGAACGCCGATGATCATGGGGGTAGCGATCCTTCCGTGGATGATGTGTTCACTCGATGACGGCGTCGTCGCCGACGTTGAGGCGGCGGAAACCGCCGCACAGCGTCGTGTTGCGGCCCACCAGTGACTGCTCGATCAGCATATCCTCGACGCGCGCCCCCTCGTCAATGATGGCGTCGCGCACGATGGCGTTGCGCACCACGGCGCCCGCCGCCACGGTGGCGTAGGGCCCCACCACCGCGTGTTCGATTACGGCGCCGTCGGCGATGTGCACCGGCGGCACGAGGACGGCGTTCGTCGCCTCGACCTCACGGGCGTGGCCGTGATCGAGGAGGTAGCGGTTGGTGTGCAGCACGGTTTCCGGCGTGCCGCAGTCCTCCCAGACGGAGACGGGCCGGCTGACGAACCGGGCGCCGCGATCGATCATCACCTGGAAGGCGTCGGCCAGATAATACTCGCCCTTGGTCTGGATATCGTGCGCCAGCAGGTATTCGATGGCGCTGTCCAACTCGCGCCCCTCGCGCACATAGTACAGACCCACCACGGCCTTGCGGTGCTCGAACCCCTCCGGCTTTTCGATGATGCGCACGACGCGCCCATCCTCCTCGACCACCACGCCAAAGCGGCGCGGGTCGTCCACTTCTTTGACAAAGCCGACGATGTCGGCGCCGGTACGGTCGAGGTCCGAGAGGTCCCCCTCAAAGAGGGTGTCGACGAACAGGATGATGCACGGGCCGGTGAGGAACTCTTTGGCCAGGTAGAGGGCATGCGCCTGCCCCTTGAGCTCGGTCTGCTCGACGTAATGGTCGCGGAAGCGATAGTTGGCGCGCACGTAATCCTGAATTTGGTCGCCGAGCCACCCGACGATAAAGACGACGTCCTCAACGTCCTGCATCCGGGCAAAGCGATCGAGGATGTGGCCGAGGATCGGCTTGCCGGCGACATTGATGAGTGGCTTGGGCTTGGACCAGGTTTGCGGGCGGAGACGCTTGCCATAGCCGGCCAGGGGAATGATTACTTTCACCGTCTTGCCTTTCTGCGCCCGTGCCCGTGAACCGGCGGGCGCTTATGGGTGTGCGGTTGCCATCGCGTGGTGGATCGCAACGACGGTGTGTGGAGCGAGACGCGCACGGAATTCGCGCCGCGGAGCACGGCGCCGCGCAACGGACGCTGTCGCGGCCACCACGCAGGCGGCTCACACGGGGGGTGTGCGTCGGTGCCAGTCGGTGGCCTGTTCGTAGGCGTAGGCGACGCGCAGGATCGTGGCCTCGTCGTAGGCGCCGCCGAGCACCTGGAGCCCGATGGGCAGCCCCTCCGCGAACCCGCACGGCACGGAGATGCCACACAGCCCGGCCAGGTTGAGGGGCAGCGTAAAGACGTCAAAGAGGTACATCCGGAGTGGGTCGTCCGTCTTTTCGCCGATGCGAAAGGCGGTGGCCGGCGTGGTGGGCACCACCAGCGCGTTGCAGCGCTTCAGGGCGTCGTCAAAGTCGCGCTTGATGAGCGTGCGTACCTTTTGTGCCTTGAGATAGTAGGCGTCGTAGTAGCCGGCCGAGAGCGCATAGGTGCCAATCATGATGCGGCGCTTAACCTCTGGACCAAAACCTGCTTCACGGGTGGCGGCCATTACCTGATCGGCGCTCATGCCAGGTTCTTCAACGCGCAGTCCGTACCGCATGGCGTCGAAGCGGGCGAGGTTGCTGGAGACCTCGGACGGGAGGATGAGGTAGTACGCGGGCAGGGCGTAGACGAAGTTCGGGCACGAGACCTCGACCACCTCGGCGCCGAGACCCTCCAGCGTCTCTACGGCGGTGCGGAACGATTCCTCCACCCCGGACTGGTAGCCGTCCCCGGCGAACTCCCGCACGACCCCCACCCGGACTCCCTTGAGGTCTCCGGTGGCGCCGGCACGCGATGCAGCGACCATGTCAGGGATCTGCACGTCCAGGCTGGTCGAGTCGCGCGGATCGTGCCCGGCGATCACCTGGTGCAGCAGCGCGGTGTCCAGCACGGTGCGCGCGGTCGGTCCGCCCTGGTCCAGGGAAGACGCCGCGGCGATCACGCCGTAGCGGGAAATGGTGCCGTAGGTCGGCTTCACGCCGACGGTGTTGGTCAACGCGGCCGGCTGGCGGATCGAGCCGCCCGTGTCCGTGCCGATGCCCAGCGGGGCCATCCCGGCGGCCAACGCCGCGGAGGTGCCGCCGCCGGATCCGCCTGGCGTGCGTTCCAGGTCATAGGGGTTACGCGTCGGGCCGAACGCGGAGTTCTCCGTCGAAGAACCCATCGCGAACTCGTCC
>ERZ747221.2437-NODE-2437-length-16473-cov-3.422298_pt1 | contig 16473 bp, 13 predicted proteins | sample MGYA00374949_ERZ747221 | MGnify/ENA primary metagenome ERZ747221 (study PRJEB28779, sample SAMN05720172) | bioreactor metagenome | isolation source: Anaerobic biogas reactor | place: USA:Washington, USA | collected 2015-08-08 ... | reverse complement strand
CGCCGTGGCGTAGGGGCGGCGGATGATCGCCGTGGCGTGGGGGCGGCGGATGATCGCCGTGGCGTAGGGGCGACCGGCCGGTCGCCCCTACGGGCGCGGGAGGGGGATGTCGAGGGGCTCGAGGAGGCCGAGGAGGCGCCGACCCTCAGCCTGTGCTACCTGGCGTTGTTGAGCAGCTCCCTCAGCCGCGAGGCGCTACACGCTTTCGTCGAGCGGCTGCGCATCCCCCAGAGCGACGCGCATCTCCTGCTCGAGGTGGGGCGCCTGCGCGAATCGCTGGCCGAGCTGCGCTCGCCGGTGATGCTACCCAGCGGCATCCACCGCCTGTTGCACCCCTATTCGCGCGAGGCGCGCTTTGTGCTCTCGGTGCTGACGGACTCGGAGCGCGTCCGCCAGCGGCTCGACCTCTACGAGCGCGAGTGGAGCACCGTGCGCCCCACCATCGACGGGCACACGCTCCGTGCGCTGGGGGTGCCGCCCGGCCCGGTGTACGGAGAGATCCTGGCGCGGGTGCGCGATGCGCTCCTCGACGGCGAGATCGCCCCTGGCGAGGGGGAGCTGGAGCTGGCCCGGAGCCTGGTGCGCAGCCTGCACGGCCAGACCAACCACTAGAAGATGCGCGTGATCTCGTCGCTGTCAAAGCGCGGCAGGGTGCGTCGCTCGCCGCCGGTCACCATGGTGATCCCCTCGTCGGCGGGCACCAACTCGCCGATATCGGCGCACGGCACGCCGTCGCTCCGGTAGGCCTCGATCAGCGCCTTGGCATTGGCCGGGTCCACCGCCACGATGAGCGCCCCCGACGCGATGACGCCCAGCGGGTCGAGGCCGTACTCGGCGCAGAGCCGCCGCCCCTCCGGCAGGATCGGCACGCGCTCCACGTCCAGCCGGAGGCCCGCCTCGGCGGCGAGCGCCAGCTCGTGCAGGCCCGTCGCCAGCCCCCCCTCGGTGGGATCGTGCATGGCGTGGGCGCCGGGGTGGTCTGCGGCGCGTCGGGCGGCGGCCACCACGCTGATGCCGGGGTCCCTCAAAAAGCCCCGGGCGCGCTCCAAGAAAGCCTCATCGTAGCCGCGTCGGCGCAGATCGTCCCCCTTTTCGTGGGCGATGATAGCGGTGGCCTCGATGGGCACCCCCTTGACGAGCAACACGCGGTCCCCAACGCGCGCGCCCGCCGTAGTGAGCAATCGCTCGCGGGCCACCTCGCCCACCATCACCCCCACGACGATGGGGCGGTTCAGGCCGTGCGTCACCTCGGTGTGCCCGCCCACGAGGGTAACCCCCAGGTCGCCGCAGGCGCCGTGGAGCTGGCGAAAGATCGCCTCCACCGACGCCGGCGTGGTGGCCGCCTCGGGAAGCAGGATGGTGGCCAGCATCCAGCGCGGCGTGGCCCCACTGGTGGCAATGTCGTTGGCGTTGACGTGCACGGCGTACCAGCCGATCTCATCCGTGGCAAAGGTGATCGGGTCGGTCTTGATGACCATGTAGCGGTCGCCCATGTCCACGACGGCCACGTCCTCGCCCACCCGCGGGCCAGCCACCAGGCGCTCGTCGGTGCTCGTATAGGTCGTCAGCAGTTGCTCCAGCAGCTCCAGCGGGAGCTTGCCCGTGGGCAGCACGTCGCGTGGTGTCATGGTCAGCGTTCGCCTTTCCAGGGGATGTGCACGGCGCTCGCCAGACTAGCACCGCGGCGGGCTGCTGTCAAAGGGGGCACGTCCAGCGGGTGAGCCTCCTGAGAGGCGCCGAAAGGAGTACATGCCGATGCATGCGCAGGGGGCGGGCTCCTGGAGGAGCCCGCCCCCTCTCCGACCGTCGCGTCGACTACGAACCCTAGCTCTCCGTGGCCGCCTTGGGCGGCACGAGCAGGAATATCGCGTTGAGCACGATGCCGAGCACCGCCGACGTGGCGATGGCGGGCAGGCCGTCGGCAAAGGCGACGCCCAGCCAGGGCACGGCGATGGGGATGTTGCCGCCCTCGAACACCGACCCGCCGATCCCCACCACCAGGATCACGGCGCCGATGGCGAGCTGGCGCGGGTCGAACAGGTCCACCTTCTCCGACTGGATGAGGGCCACGCCCTGCAGGCCAATGACGCCGAACAGGAACACCGCCAGCCCGCCGGTCACCGCGGTGGGCAGCGTCGAGACGATGGCGCCCAGCTTCCCGATAAAGCTCAGCAGGATGGCGATGGCGCCCGCCGCCACCAACACCGGGCACGAGTAGTTGCGCGTGATGGCCATGAGCGAGTTGTTCTCGCCATAGTTCGTCCCAGCGCAGCCACCGAGGAGCCCGTTGATGGCGTCGCCAACGCCGTCGAGGATCAGGTTCAGGCCGATGAGGCGCTGGATGCGCAGCGGTGGCCGGCCCAGGTCGTCGGCCAGGCGGTCGACGTACAGACCGATCTGGTAGAGGTGGGCCGTCGACTCGGGGATAGTGGCGATGGCGATGGGCGCGATGGCCAGGATTGCCTGCCACTTGAAGATAGGAGTCGTAAAGGCGGGCGCGCTGATCCACTTGGCCTCGGCCACGGCTGCGAACGTCACCACTCCGAGCGCTACCGAGAGCACGTAGCCCGAGATCGCGCCCAGCAGCACGGGCAACATCGAGATCAGCCCCTTACCGCGCAGGTAGACTGAGAAAAGGATCGTGGTCACCAGCGTAAAGAAGGCGATCCCCCAACCCGCGGAGGCCATGTCGAGGGCCGTCTTGGCCAGGGAGATGCCGATGACGATGGCCACCGAGCCGGTGACGATGGGCGGCAGCACCTTGTCCAGCGCCTCTTTGCCCACCCAGCGGATCAACAGGCCGGCGGCCACCGAGACGACTGCCGTGGCCACGATGCCGCCCTGCGCGACGCGTATGCCACCCCACTCGGCGCCAACCACCCCGATCACGGCGGCGATGTAGGAAAAGCTCGAGCCATAGTACAGCGGGATGCGCATCCCCGATCCGAGGAGCGCCACGATGGTCGCCAGGCCGCTGGCAAAGAGGGTGACGCCCACGTCAAAGCCCGTCAGGATGGCGACGAGAACCGTGGCCGGAAACATGGTGAGGACGTGCTGCAACCCCAGGGCGACCAGGGCGCCGATGGGAGGACGGTCCTGGGGCAGATACCCCGACGCGGCGACCGGAGACGGCACCTGGGTTGCGGCAACAGAGCGGGCGGTGGTCTGGGCGGACACGGTGTTCTCCTTTCGGGAGCGGATGATGATGGTGGATGAGGACCGATATGGCGATGCCGGTTCCCAACGCCCTCGTTGGCTGACCCGCGCCGGTCAGCACCCCGACCCGTGGGCGGCGGCCCGCCCGTGCTGGCGCCCCCTCAGGCGCGCGACGTCATCACACCTGAGAAAGGCAAAAAAAAGAGACCCTGTCTAGAGTCTCCTACGCCCAATAGAGAAAGGGCCGGCGCCCCGCCAGTAGCGGGCGCATCCGTGGCCAGCCACGATGTGAGGTTACGCCCACCGGCTCGATCTCCTCCGACTGGTATGGTGCATCAGCAGCGGATTATACCACACGCCGCCGCCGCGCACAAGGGTCAGTTTGCGGCCTCGACGAGGCACTCTTGGTCTCCGCCGCGCTCCTTCGCCAAGTACAACCCTTGGTCGGCGCGGCTGACCACCGCCCCGGCGGTGTCTCCGGCGCCCGGCCGGAACACACTCACCCCGACACTGGCGGTGAGTCGAATCGCCTTGCCGGCGACGTCAAACGACGTCCTCGCGAGTTGCCGCCGCACGCGCTCGGCCAGCGCCAGGGCTTCGTCGCGCCCGGTCTGCGGCGCCAGGATGACGAACTCGTCGCCGCCATAGCGCGCGATGGTGTCGGCGCGCCGGACGGTGCTCTCCAGGTAAGCGGCCACCTCGCCCAGCAGGCGGTCGCCCGCCTGGTGCCCGAAAGTGTCGTTGATCGCCTTGAGCCCCATCCCTCGGCCGGCACTGCCGTCGCCAGCCCCGCCGCGGTCGAGGTCCAACATGATGACGGCCAGGGGCAGGTTGTGTCGCTCGGAGCGACTGATTTCTGCCTCGAGCATCTCGAAAAAGTGGCGGTGGTTATAGATGCCCGTCACCCCATCGCGGGTGGCCAGATCCCGGGTCCGCGCAAAGAGGCGGGCGTTGGCGAGGGCGATGCCGCCCTGCGTGGCCAGCACGCGAAAGAACCCCAGCGCCTCCTCCGCCCAGGGCTGCTGCGCGTGTCGCGCCATCACCGCCACCCCCTCGGCGTCGCCGCGTACCTCGAGCAGGGTCGCCTCGGCCAGCGGCCACCCCCCCAGGTCGGTGTCGATCCGTTCCTCGCCGGGCAGGACCTCCACCCGTAGCTCCTGAGGCGTACAGCGCAGGGGCTCCGGCAGCGGGGCAAACAGCGCCTCCACGAGTTCGCAGGTGGCTTCAGGCGACAGGTTGCGCCTCCCGCCGATCTGCGCCCACGGCGCCGCGTCCCCGTTCTGTCGCAGCACCAGCACCGCTGCGGCGTCACAGTCCACCGATTCGAGGATGGCGCGGATGAGCACCCGGCTCACCTCGCGGCCGTTCAGGGCGCAGGACATGGCCTGCCCGATGTAGTCGATGTACTGGAGCTGCTGGCGGCGCCGCAACTCGAGTTCGCGGTTGGCCTCCTGCAGCCCCCGCAACAGGCGCACGTTGTCGCGCGCCAGTTGCCGCCGCTCCAGCGCGCGCGAGAGGGTGTTGACAAAGGTCTCCAGATCGGACACGGGTTTCTGGAGATAGTCGTACGCCCCGAGGCGCAGGGCGTCCACCGCCGTGGCGAGATCGCCGTAGGCCGTGAGGACGATCACCTCGCAGTCGGGGTAGCGCTCCTTCACGCGGCGCAGGATCTGCAGGCCGTCGGTGTCGGGCAGGCGCAGGTCGGCGATGCAGATATCGGGCTCGCGCGCCTCGAGGCAGCGCATGGCGGCGGCGCCGTCCTCGGCGGTCACGGCGTCGTACCCCTCGCGGCGACAGAGACGCGCCAGCAGCGCGCGGATGTTGGGCTCATCGTCGACGATCAAGACATGCTCGCCGGCCATCACCGCCGCTCCAGGACCCTGATCCCCGTCGGCGACGCCACCACCACGATCTTGGCGATGCCGATGAACAGCCCATTCTCCACCACACCCGGGATGGCGTTCAGCCGCTGGCTGAGACCCACCGGGTCGTCGATGCCGTCGTAGGTGCAGTCGATGATATAGTTCCCCTCGTCGGTAACATAGGGGACGCCGCCGGCGAGACGCACGGCGGTTCGAACGGCGCCGGTAGCCTCCAGCGCGCGGCGCGTGTTCTGCCAGCCAAAGCGGATCACCTCCACCGGCACGGGAGAGCGCGTCCCCAGGCGCTGGACGACCTTGGAGTCGTCGACGACGATCACCTCGGCCTCGGTGGCGGCCGCCACGATCTTTTCCCGGAGCAAGAACCCGCCCAGGCCCTTGATGACGTCCAGGTGGGGGTCCACCTCGTCGGCGCCGTCGATGGTTATGTCGATGCGAGAGTGCTCATCGAGGGTGGTCAGGGGAATCCCCTCGGCGGCCGCCAGGCTGGCGGTCTCGTCGGAGGTGGGGATGGCGACGATGTCGCTCAGCTCCCCTTGGCGCAGGCGTTCGGCCACGCGCAACGTGGCGTGGCGTGCCGTGGAGCCGCTGCCCAGGCCCACCACCATGCCGGACCGAACGTATTCAGCGGCGCGATGGCCGGTAGCGCGTTTGAGTTCGTCGATAGTCATTGTCGTCTTTTGCCTCGCGCCATGAAATGCCGCCGCAAGTGGTGCTCTGAGCGGCTGTCGGGGATTATAGACGCGCCCCCGTCACACGCAACTCACCGGGCGCCCAACGCCAACGCCAGCGCCATGTAGGCCGCCGTGGCCTCTACCATCTGCTCGATGGACACCCGCTCATCCACCACGTGGGCCATCGCCTCCTCGCCCGGGCCAAAGCCGACGCACGGCACGCCGACAGCGTTGAGGTGCCCGCCGTCGGTGGCAAAGGTCCATAGCCCCACCTCTACCGGACGGCCGAGGGCCTCTTTGACAGCGCGTTGCGCCGCAATCCACTCGGGCGCGTCCTCGTCCAGCCGGCAACCCGGCATGGCAAAGGTGATGGGCTGCTCGAGGCCGGTGTACGCGCGGGCCGTCCACGTCCGCAGGCGCACCTCGGGCCGGATGCCCTGCTCGGCCGAATCGCCCGCCAGGCCCTCTAGCAGTGTCTGGGCATCCTCGGGAGTCTCGGCGGGGGCGTTGCGCCAGTCCAGGTGGACGGTGAGCGCCGCCGGGATGACGTTGCTGCTCGTCTGATCTACGTAGGCCAGCGTCGGCGTGACGGTAGTATCGCCAAAGACGGCGTCGCGCGCCATGGGCGCGCGTTGCAGCGCCAGCAAAAAGCGCGCCATGCTATAGTGGGGGTTCAGCCCGCGGCCGGGCGCGCTGGCGTGGGCCGAACGGCCGTGAAAGGTCACCAGGAACTCGAAGCGGCCGCGATGACCGCGCCTCAGCGTGTTCCCGGAGGGCTCGCCGATCACCGCCACATCGGGGCGCCAGCTCTGCAGCATGTGCCGCGTGCCATACCCGCCGATCTCCTCCCCCACCACCGCCGCGACGTGCACGTCACCCGGCGGCGTGATCCCCGCCTCGCGGAGCAGGCCGGCGGCCATCACCTGGGTCGCGAGCGACGCCTTGGTATCGCTGGCGCCCCGCCCCCACAAAAAGCCCTCGGCCACCTCCCCCGCGTACGGCGGGAAGCGCCACGGGCCGGGATCGCCGGGGTCGACGATGTCCATGTGGGCGTGCAGCAACACCGATCGCCCGCCGCCCCCCGCCAGCCGCCCGAGCACGTTGCCGACCTCGTCGATGCGGACGTCGTCATAGTGGAGGCCGCGCATGGCCCCCTCCACCAGCGCGGCGGCCTTGCCCTCCTTGCCCGTGAGGCTGGGGGTCTGAACCAGCCCCTGCGCCAGGGCCACGATACGGTCCCGGGCCGACTCGGCCAGGGCGAGGAGATCGGGTGTAGGTGCCATCGCAACTCCATGCTAATCAGGTGGAGCCTCGGCGCTTACGCCGCGCCTCGGCTACGTAGGGCTCTCAAGTCGTCGTCGGTGAACTCTTCAAGTGGTACGAGTTTGTAGTGTCTCTCGTCCGAGATGCGAAACTCACCCTCATCCTGCACAAACTCGAACAGGGCGATCACGCCCTCCTCCATGAACTGAGCGGCGATGGGTCGACAGATCAGTTCAGGGAACTTTTCCGCGCAGAGCGCAGCGTCCTGCTCTATCTGAACAATGCTCAGCCTATCGGTGCCGCCCTTGGCCTGGACGGGCAACACATAGTGCATCCCACGCTTGTCGACGCCGACATACACTTCATCCGTCTCGACCTGGCCCATCCCCCGCACGGTTGTGCGCAGGTGGTTCTGAAGCGAGTAGCACGTCACGCCGGCAAAGACATCGATCAAGCGGTTATAGCGAAGCCTTGCCAACAAAGCTTGCTCGTCAGAGAGGGCGTACATCGCGACGATGCCTGGAGTGGCATCGGGCACCTTGATGGCAACCAGCATCGCGTTGGGGCGAATGCTAACAGCCGTGAGGGCGAACCGGTACCGTGCCCGGCCAGCGAGGCGAATCACCCACTCCTTCCCCTCGGGAGCACGCGCGGTGATGGTCTCGGGCAGCGGCCTCCGATAGCGGAAGCTGTAGACCACATCTCCTACGTTCTTGGGCAATGGGACGTCCAGAGCTTGCGCAGCGTCAATGATCTCTGACCGCTCGAACTCGAAGGCCTCCATGCCCTCACGGTAGTGCTCGTCAAAGATCATCGTGATGATCCGCACGTACTGCTGCGTCCTACTGGCGACGTTGGCCATAATGCATCTCCGTGGACGTGAAGTAGTGTCAGCCGGGCCACCGTAGCACAACGACCTCCTCGCGAAGCTGCTGCCTTGTCGCCGTCGCCAGCCTCGTGCGAAAGAGGTCGATACCAGTCACCTCATAGCCGACCGACTCCGCGATGCTCGCCAGAAGTTCGCCGGTGCGGATCATAATGCGTAGATAGGAGGCCTGGTCACCCACGACGTAGGCCAGCCGTGCCCCAGGCTTGAGAGCCCTCCTGAGTTCGGTCAGGTGTCGCGCCATGCCGCCAAAGTACAGCATCGTTACGCGTGCGTAGAGCCTCTCGAATCCCGATGTCTTGCCCAACTCCTTGCGGCGATCCTCGATTGCATGAGCGATGCGCAGTATCTCTGGAAAGGCCTTCACCCATTGATCGTCATCATCACCCTTGTAGACGCCACGCGTGTTGGACCGCAGTAGGCCGCGTTTTACCTCCTGCAGGTCAGCGCGATTGCGTATGAAGCCAAGGAGCACCGACTCCAAGCGTGTCGTACGCGTATAGTCTTTCTCATTGGGATAGGGGGGCGACGTGATCACGGCATCGATCGAGTTCGGCTCCAGCACCTCCGAGGCATGGCGCGAATCTGCCAGGTGTACCTCCGTCGGTGTCATGTCACAGGAGCCCAGGTCATCCAAGTCATCGGCCATACGGCGAACCCCGCGCAGCCATGGGCCTACGATCGGAGCGTCCGGCTTGACGGCCGATACCCCCACCTCAGGCCCGAACGACAGGTTGCTGGCCGAATCCACCAGCGCCTTGGCGAACGCCAGGCGATAGTGGGCGCGGTGTTCCGGTACGCTTGTGTTGTCGATGGCGTCCAAGAGCGTCAGAGCCTTGTGCAGCGGCAGAGGACTGATAGAGTTCTTGAGGAGCAGGCGATCGCTCTCCGCTGGCAGCGTTCGCAGAGGAGGAGTGCTGTTCGGGAAGAGAAGAGGGACATCCTCCAGCCCCTCGGCGCGCAAGGCTTCCGTGACGGTGGCGGCGATGGACGATGCGTCGGCAAGCAGCGCGCCGGGCTCCGGACGCCAGTCCGTCTTGACTGTGCTGGCGAACCAAGCCATCGGATTCGCCTCGATGCCGACGCTGGGTATGCCGTTCTTCTTGGATTCGACGACAGTTGTCCCGATGCCGCAGAACGGGTCGAGTACGCGATTACTGCCATCGATACCGAATCGGGTAAGGTAGTGGCGCACCAGGTGTGGCGGGTACGACAGCACAAAGCTGTACCACTCGTGGGCGCCCGCGTCCTCGGGCATGAGCAGGTTCGCACTGCTGTTGTCGGTACTGAGAGCTAGGTCGACCACGGCGTTGTCCCCTTGTGCGTGGCGCTGGCGTCACATATGGCGTCGAGCGATGCGGGCGCTCACCGCTCTAGCAATCGGCTACCGCTGCCGGTCAGCGTCAGGACCCGCCCGCGCGTCCCAGCGTCGTCTCGTCGATCTCGATCACCTGGTACCCGTAGGTATTCAGGACGATGGTCTCGTTGTAACGCGTGACGCGCTTGGCGTCCTGACGGTACAGGTGCGTGTGACCGTGGATCAGGTAGCGAGGCTTGTAGCGGTCCATGAATGAGAGCAGCGCTAGAAAGCCCTGATGGCACAGGTCGTCGGCGTCGTGGATGCCAAAGGGTGGTGCGTGGGTGATCAGGATGTCGATGGCGCGGCCGTAGCGCAGGCGGTTCAGCCATAGCCTGGGCGCCATGGAGGTCGCCAGCAGTGACATCTCGCGCTGCGTGTACTGGTGGTCGCCCTCGCGATAGCGCATCGAGCCCTCGAGTCCGCCGATCAACAGCCCCCGGTAGTTGACGATGCGCCGGTGGATGTTGATGCATCCCTCCGGGTGGCGGTCCGTCGTCATGCCGCCTGCGGAAACCCGCGTGTGCTGCGCGTGGTTGCCATAGACATAGTACAGGGGGCGGCCGAGCATCGTGACGATGTATTCCATATAGTCGAAGGGCAGGTCGCCACAACCCAGCACGAGGTCGATATCCGAGAAGCGCTGAGCCATGCCCGAACTCTGCACGAGGTCGACGACGACGTCACTAACGCTCAGAATCTTCATGCCAACACGATCTTGGACTCGGCGCGGGTCGGCGCCGTCGTGAACGCGCCTGGCCGCAGGACGACGTGACTCTATTATACCCACCACCCCCACCGTGGCAAGGCACTCGCGAGCGGCGCTCTCGCGGTGTTCCGGCGCTTCGGGGGCCGTTCCGAGGGCGCATACGACAGCAAGATCGGCCACCGGCCCCGCTTGACGGCCGACCGGACCTGGGGCACAATGAGCGGAAGCCGGCTCGCACCGTGGCATCCGTCGCAAGCGCCCGCATCGCGCGGGCTGGATCTATCCTCATCTGGAGTCGACCTATGCACACACTCGTTCTCGTCAGGCACGGACAGAGCACCTGGAACCTCGAGAATCGGTTCACCGGCTGGACCGACGTCGACCTCTCGCCCGACGGCGTCAAAGAAGCGATGTCGGCCGGTGACCTCCTGGTCGAGGGGGGCTATACCTTTGACGTGGCCTACACCTCGGTGCTCAAGCGCGCCATCCGCACGCTGTGGATCGTGCAGGACAAGATGGACCTCATGTGGATCCCCGTGTACCGCTCCTGGCGCCTCAACGAGCGCCACTATGGCGGCCTCCAGGGACTGAACAAGGCCGAGACGGCCCAGCGGCACGGCGACAAGCAGGTGTTGATCTGGCGGCGCAGCTATGACATCCCGCCCCCAGAACTCGACCCCAGCGACGAGCGCCATCCGGGGCACGATCGCCGCTACGCCGACCTCACCCCCGAGGAGCTGCCGCGCACCGAGAGCCTAAAGGACACCGTGGCGCGCATGCTGCCCTACTGGCACGAGACCATCGCCCCCGACGTGCGGGCGGGCAAGCGCGTGCTCATTGCCGCCCACGGCAACAGCCTGCGGGCGCTGGTCAAGTATCTGGACGACGTGTCGGAAAAAGAGATCGTGGAGCTGAACATTCCCACCGGCATCCCGCTGGTGTATGAGTTGGATGACGACCTGCGCCCCATCCGTCACTACTACCTCGGCGACCCCGAGGCAGCCGCCAAGGCAGCGGCGGCGGTGGCCAACCAAGCCAAGGCATAGAGGGGCATCTACAGCAAAAAAACACCGCCCAGAGGTCGCTGTCTGACCTCTGGGCGGTGTTCGTTCCTCGATAGGGTTACCGCGCCAACACCCTGGCCAGATCGAGGTCTGCCTCCTGGACGTGGCGCGTGCATTCGGCCACCTCGCTCAGCGGCGTGGCCACTACCTCGTTCTCGATGGTACCCACCATCACCCCCGACTCGCCGTCCAGCAGGCGCTCGACGGCGGCGGCCCCCAGGCGGGTGGCCAGGAAGCGGTCGTAGGCCGAGGGCGAGCCCCCTCGTTGGATATGGCCCAGGATGCTCAGGCGGGCGCCAAACCCCGTCTCGACCTCGTGGGCATGCAGGTGGTCGGCGATCTCGCGCGCGTTGGGTCGCGCCCCCTCGGCCACGGTGATGATGCAGTGCTTCTTGCCGCGGATGTAGGCGTCGGCCACCTCGCGCGTCACATCGTCCAGGGTGAACGGCTCCTCCGGGATGCACACCATCTCGGCGCCGCCGGCGATCCCCGCCATCAGGGCGAGGTAGCCCGATTTGGCGCCCATCATTTCAATGATGAACACCTGCTCTTGCGACGATGCCGTGTCGCGGATACGGTCCATGGCGTCGAGGGCGGTGTTGAGCGCCGTGTCCACGCCGATGGCGACGTCGGTGCCGCACACGTCGTTCTCGATGGTCCCAGGAGCGCCTACGCTGGGCATGCCGGCGTCTTGGAGGGCGCGCGCGCCACGCATGGTGCCGTCGCCGCCGATGATCGTCAGCGCGTCGATACCTGCCTCGTTGAGGTTGCGCAACGCATCGCGCAGCCCCCGCGGCGCCATGAACGCCTCGCTCCGCGACGACCCGAGCAGGGTGCCCCCCAGGCCGATCACGCCGCTCACCGAGCGCGAGTTCAACGGCACGATGTCGCCGGCGATGAGGCCCTCATATCCTCGCTGGATGCCCCACGGCTCCCACCCATGGTACAGTGCCATGCGCACCACCGCCCGCACAAAGGGGTTGAACCCGGGGCTGTCACCGCCGCTGGTGACGATGCCCACACGCCGCACGCGAGTCGCCATCGCTACCGCCTCTCCGCGCTGCCCGCCGACACGGGCGCCCTACTTGTCATCCAGTACGGCTATCCCCGGCAGCTCGATCCCCTCGAGGAACTCGAGCGAGGCGCCGCCGCCGGTGGAGATATGCGTGATGCGATCCGCCAGGCCCGACTGCTCCACCGCCGCAGCGGAGTCGCCGCCGCCGATGATGGTCGTGGCGTTGGACTCGGCCAACGCCTTGGCCACCTCAAAGGTACCCTTGGCAAAGGGCTCCATCTCGAACACTCCCATGGGGCCGTTCCAGACCACCGTCTTGGCGCCGGAGACCTTTTCCGCAAAGAGCTTGACCGTCTTCGGGCCGACGTCCAGCACGCGCCAGCCGGGCTGCACCGCGTCGGCGCCGACGGTCTTGGTGTTGGCATCGGCCGAGAAGGCATCGGCCATCACCACATCCACGGGCAGTACCAGCTTGTCGCCGCCCTTGGCCATCAAGTCACGCGCCTGGTCCAGGCTCGACTCCTCCACGAGCGAGTCGCCCATCTCATAGCCCTTGGCCTTGAAAAAGGTGTTGGCCATGCCGCCACCAATGAGCAGCGCATCCGCCTTGGAGAGGAGATTCGCGATGACGCCGATCTTGTCCGAGATCTTGGCCCCGCCCAGGATGGCGACGAAGGGGCGCTTGGGGTTCTCAACGGCACTCCCCAAAAAGTCGATCTCCTTCTGCATGAGGAATCCCGCCACGGCCGGCATATAGTCGGCGACCCCCGCGGTGGAGGCGTGGGCACGGTGGGCGGTACCAAAAGCGTCGTTCACGAACACGTCGCCCAGCGCGGCGAGTTGCTTGGCAAAGGCCGGATCGTTCTTTTCCTCCTGGGCGTGGAAGCGCAGATTCTCCAGCAGGACGACGTCGCCCGGCTTCATGGCCGCCACGGCCGCCTCGACCACGGGGCCGACGCAGTCGTCCAGCTTGTTCACGGTCTTGTTCAGCAGCTCGCTCAGCCTCCCCGCGACGGGGGTCAGGCGCATGGTATCGACCACTTGGCCCTTGGGGCGCCCCAGATGCGAGCACAGCACCACGGCCGCCCCCTGGTCCAGCAGGTACCGGATCGTCGGGACCGCCTCGCGGATGCGGATGTCGTCGGTGATGTTCTGGTCGTCGTCGAGAGGCACGTTAAAGTCGCAGCGCACCAGGGCGCGCTTGCCCGACCACTCTACATCCTTGATCGTCTTCTTGTTCACCTGGACCCTCCAGCTAAAAGTAGGCCGTGAGATTACCCACCACGACGTAGCGGCGCCCCCTGACGAGGGCGCCGTGGCCCGCTACGCGGCCGCCTCGCGACGGCGCCCCCAAGGGAAAGGGGGTCCGTAACGAACCGTTCGCACGCCGCGGGCAAAGCCACCGGTTGCCCGCCACGCGGACCGGCGCTATTCTAGCATGGTGCCCAGGGCGTGTAAAGGGGTGGTGCGGCAGCCGCAAGGTGGTTGACAGAGCCGTCCATAGGCCGTATCCTGTCGCCAGGTTCGCTCGAGAGGGGTGAAGCCATGACAAAGCGGTTGTTGTCCCGGTATCACCTGTCGCTTGCGGTCACCACGCTAGCAATGGTGGTGATCTTGGCCACGGGCTGCGGACCCGGCGCCGCCTCCACCCCCACCCCCGAGCCGGTGACGCTGCGTCTGGCGTTTCGCGAGCACACGGTAGAACTCCAGCCCCTGGTGGACGAGTTCCACGAAGAGCACCCGTGGATCACCGTCGAACTCGTGTCGACGGACCGTTTTGCCAACGGCATCGAGCCCCTGATCCGCTCCAACTCGATAGACATGTTCATCGAAAGCAGCTATGCCATCGGCTACGCCCGTGAGGGGCTCCTCAAGCCGCTGGACGACCTGCAGCTCGGCGATTGGGCGCCCATCATGGACGACTACTATGCGGGCGCCTGGGAAAGCCTGCGCGTCGAGGGGCAGCAGTGGGGCATCCCCGCCAACATCGATACCTATGTGACGTACGTGAACCTCGACCACGCCAACGCCCTGCACCTCGAACTCCCCGGCCCCGAGTGGACGCTGTTCGAGTTCCTGGAGCTGGCGAGCGCCATGAACTATCCCCAGGGGCTGCCGTACCTGGAGACGAGTAACCTCATCGGCTTTTGCACCGCGCCCGACGGAATGGACGCGGTGATCTTCGCCTACCGGCATGGTGGCGCCATCGTCGACAGCGTCACCAACCCGCAGGTGGCTACACTGGATGACCCCCGCACCATGGAGTCGGTGCAGTGGTACTCGGACCTGTTCAACCGTTACGAGGTGGCGCCGGACCCGGAGATGGTCCGCACGACCTTTCGCCAGGGCGGCATCTATGAGGCGCAGGTGCGGGGCGCCTGCGGCGTGTGGCTCGGGGCCTACAGCAACCGCGGCGGGCTCGACTTTCCCTTCCAGTGGACGGTGGGGTGGAAGATGCTGCCCCTTCCCAGGGACAGCGTCGCGCTCAACCTGGGGAACGTAGAGGGGTACTTCATCCATAGCGCCTGCGCGCACCCCGAGGCGGCCATCGAACTCGTCCGCTTTCTGTCGGACCGCTGGGAGGCGGCCGGCACGCGCCTGCCCGCCCGGCGCTCCTTGGCCGAGTCGGACGGGTACCGCGAGCACGTCGGCAACGACGTAGCGGACGTGGCGGCGGGCTTGACCGGCGGCGAGATCGTCATCCTGCCAGCCCAGGCAGGGCCGAGCCTGGAGCGCGTGGGCGGTGAGTTCATCCGCTCGGTGCAAGAGATCGTCGCCGAGGACCGCGACGCGCGCATGGTGCTGGGTGAGGCTCAGGACCGGGTGAGGACCGCCTTCCAGACGCCCTGAGCGCTACCACACAAAGACGAAGCTCAGGTCGTTCACGTTGGTGTTGGTGGGTCCGGTGAGAAGCAAATCGTCCAGCGGCGCAAAAAAGTGATAGGCGTCGTTGCGCGCCAGGTAGTCCCAGGGGTCGAGGCCCAGGGCGCGCGCGCGAGTCACCGTGGCGCCATCGGCGAGGGCGCCGGAGGCGTCCGTGGGGCCGTCAGTGCCGTCGGTGGCAAGGCATACCACGGCCACATCCTCGATCCCCTGGAGGGCGATGGCGGCCATGAGCGCCATCTCCTGGTTGCGTCCCCCCTTGCCGTCGCCGCGCACCGTCACCGTCGTCTCTCCCCCCACGATGACGCAGGCGGGGCGCCGTGCGGGCCGGTCGCTGCCCAGTATCTCGCGCCCCACCGCCACGAGCACCTTGGCCACCTCGCGCGCCTCCCCCTCCACATAGGTCGAGAGCACCAGCGGGTTGAACCCCAGATCGGCAGCGGCATGCTCCGCAGCGCGAGCCGCCAGGTCGTTGCTCGCCACCACCACGTTCTGCGCCCGACGAAAGACCGGGTCGCCCGGCTTGGGCGTGTCGGCGACCTCGCCGCGCGCTCCCCGGTACAAGTGCTCCACTACCGCCTGCGGGGCCTCGTCCACCAAGTCGTAACGCTCCAGGATGGCGTAGGCGTCAGCAAAGGTGCTGGTGTCGGGGACGGTGGGCCCGGAGGCGATGACGTCGAGGGGGTTGCCCACCACATCCGAGAGGAGCAGCGACAGCACGCTCGCCGGGTGAGCCAGACGGGCGAGGTTGCCGCCCTTGAGCTGGTCGAGGTGCTTGCGGATGGCGTTGATCTCGTTGATGGTGGCGGCGCGCCGCAGCAGGGCATCGGTAAGCGCCTTCGTGTCGGCCAGCGACACCCCGTCCACGGGCAGCGTCATGAGCGCCGACCCGCCGCCGGAGATGAGGCACACCACCAAGTCGTCCTCGCGCGCGTCCTCCAGGAGCGCCGCGATGGCGCGAGCGCCCGCCACGCCGGCCTCGTCCGGGATGGGATGCCCCGCCTCGGTGAGGGTCACGGTACGCGTCGGGGCGACGTGGCCGTACTTGACGTTCACCTGTCCGGCGACGATGCGGTCGCCCAGGATCTCTTCCGTGGCCTGCGCCATGGGGGCGCCCGCCTTGCCGGCGCCCACCACCAGCACCCGCCGGTAGCGGTCCAGGTCATAGACCCTCCCGCCGACCTGCAGCCGCGCGTCGCAGCGCTGGACGTGGCGCCTCACCGCCGCGGCCGGATCGACGGCATCGAGCGCCGCCTGGAGCACCTGGACGATTTGCCGCCGGCGCTCACCATCGCGGCCGGCGCGGTCATAGACCGCCGGAGCGAAACGCATCATGCGAGAGCCACCTCTCATCGGGGATAGCGCGGGGCGCGCGAGACCGAGATGGTATGGTGTGGATTGTAGCGCCGGGGAAAGGAGCCGTCAACGCGGGTGCGGACGCCGGGACCTCACGAAATCCCGGCCAGGCCCGTGGGCGCCCAGCGAGGCGGTCGGGATGGCACACAACAAAGGAAGGAGGGGGCGCGCCGGCGCGGCGGCTCACCACCCTCCTTCCCGATTTACCCAAGCCGACGGTGCGGACTAGG
>ERZ747221.2433-NODE-2433-length-16505-cov-8.335159_pt1 | contig 16505 bp, 16 predicted proteins | sample MGYA00374949_ERZ747221 | MGnify/ENA primary metagenome ERZ747221 (study PRJEB28779, sample SAMN05720172) | bioreactor metagenome | isolation source: Anaerobic biogas reactor | place: USA:Washington, USA | collected 2015-08-08 ... | reverse complement strand
CCGACCACCTGCATGGCTTCTGAGGAGAGGTCCAGGATCTTCTTGGGGTCTTCCCCTTGGGCAAGGAGCTCCTCTACCATCTTAAGAGCTTCCTCTTCCTTCATGTCGGCCATGGCTTGGACTAGTGGATGAGTCACCGCCACTCCTTTCTTCTGCGAAACACCGGGCAGTACCCTAGCCGTGTGGACCACCTGACGATCGACTCTGTCTGGCCCCTCGTGAGGCTACGAGCTGAACTAAGCGCCTCCGCTAGGAAGCCTCTGCAACCGTCTGTTCCCTTGGAACACTGCTGATTGACTATATCAACAGGGGGCCCTCTAGTGCAACCCACTTATATAGACATGTGTTATCTTGGGGACGGATAAGTCTCTAGGGAAGACGTGTCGAATTGGATAGACAACCAGCCGAGGAGCCTATGTCCTCAGTCGCTTCATCAGATGGTGGCAACCTAGGCACGAAGTCTCCCGCCTATCTGCGCATCGCTGCCGTTCTGGCCGATCGAGTAACTTCGGGAGCCTACCCCGCGGGCAGCCGTCTGCCCTCGGGGTCGCGACTGTGCGACGAGTTCGACGTGAGCCCTATGACTTTGCGCCGGGCGATCAACCTCCTGGAATCCCAGGGCCTTCTTTCGGGAGTGAAAGGCAAAGGTACGTACGCACGCTCTCCTGAACTGGGCGACTCGAGATTCAAGCTCGACTCGCTCGCAGGTGATTGGCTCGACGAGTCTGCCGAGATACGGTTGCTCGCCGCCTCCATGGCCAAAGCGGATGAGAAGGTGGCGGCGATGCTGCGCGTCGGTATTGGCGATCGAGTCGTGTATCTACGCCGCCTCGTCTCCTACCAAGAGGACCCGGTTATGTATCACAGGGAGTACATCACCTATGACCCTCGCCGTCCGCTCGTGGAGTCGCAGCTTCAGCTGACATCGCTGCACGCTTTCCTGGAATCCGGTACTGCCCGACGATTCCCTCGTGGCGAGTTGACCCTCACTGCAGTGAGTCTCGATAACGAAAGCGCTCAGGCGCTCATGCAGCCCGAGGGTGCGCTGGCCTTACGCCTTGAGCACGTTTTCCAAGAGCGCGATCGCACACCGGTCAGTTGGGGTTGGTTCCTCATGCGCGCCGAGCTATTCCGTCTGCGGGCCCACCTTGGACCCGAATAACTCAAGGTTGGAGGTAAGCATCGTTTGAGCACACTGGACGCACTGCGCCGAGCTCTGGTCGAGTTGGACGAAGTCCGAACCTTGAAGCTTACTCGGGACCTCCTAGCCTCCGGGGAGGTGACCCCTCTCTCCATACTCAGCACCTGCCAGCAGGCGCTCAAGGTGGTGGGGGAGCGCTATGAGCGTCAGGAGTACTACATCTCGGGCCTGATCATGGCGGGCGAGTTGTTCAAGGAAGTGATCGAGATGGCTCAGCCGCTGTATCAGCCGGCCTCCGCCGGGGAGCCGTTGGGTACCATCGTGCTGGGTACTGTTGCCAAAGACATCCACGATATTGGGAAGAACATCTTCGGTAACTCGCTCATCGGCTTCGGCTTCAACGTGATCGATTTGGGTGTGGATGTCTCGCCGAAGACTTTCCTGGAAGAGGTGGAGCGCTCCCGACCGGATGTGATCTGCCTATCCGGTCTGATACTGGCCGCCTTCGAGAGTATGCGAGAGACCGTCAAACTGGTGCGCTCTCACGACGCCGAACTGGGATACCGGCCGCCGGTTGTCCTGGGTGGCGCCATTATCGACGGCCGTGTGTGCAAGTACTGTGGAGCCGATTCCTGGAGCACGGATGCCATGGAAGGCGTGCGCATCTGCCAAGACCTGGTATCCAACGCCCGAGGCTGACCCCTTGGGAACTCCAACTCCCTTACCGAGCGTCAGAGCAGGCATTCACACGGACAAACTGCAAAGACCCGGGGGCGAAGCAGGCTCGCTCTATCAAGGAAGGGGGAACTGTGGCGATCAATGATGCATTCAGACACGGGCGGATAGCATCCGCATCTCTGCTGGCGGGCGTTCTAATACTGGTGGGAGCCGTTCTGGGAGGTTGCGGCGCCGACGGGTCTGGGGAGCCCGCTGCAGGCTCGACGGGCACCGGCTCTCTGGTGGACACGATCATAGTGTCGGGAACGGGCAAGGTGACCACCCTCCCGGATGAGGCCACCATCCAGGTCAGCGTGGAGAATGACGGAGCCACGGCGGCTGAAGCTCTGGACGCCAACTCCACGGACACCCAGGAAGTGCTTGACAGGTTGAGGGCCGAGGGCGTGGCAGACGAGGATATCGAAACAGCGGGCATTGTCGTCTACCCGAACCGCTGGTACGACTCGCAGTCCGGTCAGGAGAAGACAACGGGTTATCGAGCTCAGAACACTGTCACCGTGACCTTCCACGATCTGGCCCTCATCGGTAACGTCTTCGCAGCCGTCACAGAGGCCGGCGCGGACAGTGTACACGGACCGGCCTGGCAACTCAGTGATGATAACCCCGCGATAGCAACAGCCTTGACCAAAGCGGTCGCCAATGCCCGAATGAAGGCTGATGCCCTAGCAGCCGACCAGGGTGTCCAGCTGGGAGAGGCGATAAGCATAAGCGAGAGTTCGGCCTCAAACTGGTACGCAGTCTACGATTCGAGGGCAGCAGGCGAAGCCGAGAGCCAATCAACGGTCACGCCACCCCCGATCAATCCTCAGAACATGGAGGTCACCGCCAGTGTGACCGTGACCTACCGCATGCTTCGTTAGAACTGGGCATCGGGAGAGCCGCCGGCCGCCGTCTCATCGGACTCAGCCGGCGGCTCGGTAGTCGTGGTGGTGGTCGTCGCGGTCGTCGTGGTGGTCTTGGCGGTCGTCGTGGTGGTAGTCGTCGGCAGTGCCGTAGTGGTCGTTGTAGCGGTCCCCACCTCTATCTGGCGGGGCATCATGCGCCAGATACTAACAAAGGTGTCCTTGTGTATCACCTTGCCGCTCCCGGAGTTGACCGTCCGCACCACTTTGACTGATCTCCCTGATTGTCCCTGGCTTTTGACCAGTGTTGTCCCCGGCCCCATGGACTTGTTCGGGATGGTGACATCCGTGCGCTCGATCACGTCGTAGAATTCACTGGTGGTATAGCTGACTTCCCGGCCGTCATCGGTTCCGTAGATGACGAACTTGGTGTTGATCCCATCGGAAACGCCGCGCACGAGAATGTAGTGATCGGTATCGTTGCGAAAACGCATGTTGGGCCCTCCGGCGCTGACGGTCGCATCCCGTCCCTTCGGGTAGTGGTCGATGTAGATGGAGTGGTTCTTGCGCTCGACAATCTCAAGACCGGCAAAGAACGCCGCGTTGAACAGCGTAGTCGAAACCTGGCAGATACCACCCCCCAACTGATCCTCCAATTCCCCGGCCGTGATGCCCGGCGCCTCCTTGTAGCCCCTCTTCTCGGTCCGCGGGCCGATCTGCTTGTCGAAATCGTAGACCTCTCCTGGTGCGAGCAGGACACCGCTGGCGTACTTGGTGGTGATCCGCACGTTCGTCTGCCGGTCGGCCGTCCCCACCCAGTTGGTCGTGTACTCACCCAGCACATCGGTGATGCCCATCTGCTCAGCCTCTTCCGTGGTACGGTCGGGCTGGCTTACATCCACCACGACGGTGGCTGTCCGCCCCGTAGTGTCGAGAGCCGCCAGCGTCAGAGCTTCGGCGGTTTTCTCCCTGTTCAACGATCTACCTTCGACCCCGGCGACCACCCACGCCTTGGTACCATCACCTTTGAACGATGCATTAACCGGCTTCCTAGCGACGGCCTCAGCGACCTCGTCGAGGAAGGAGGTCATCTTCTCGGCGGATAGGTAAGGAGCCAACGTCGCGACTCCATCTCGGTCTCTCGACGTGAAATCGATGTACGCAGCGATCTGCTCCGGCGTCACGGTCCAGGACTTCTCTCCGAATCCGAGACTCACAGTCCCGCTGAGCATTGTCCTCGCGTCGTCCACCGCGTGCCGAGTATCCTCCACCTTCATCGACGGTTCCTGGACTATCATCGGGATCGCCAGTTCGGTGCTGTGGAGGCTGAATAGGAGGGACTTGAGTTCGGTTCGAAGTAGCCCCTGATCGACCACACGCCCCATCTTGCCCTCGACCACACGGATATTGCTGTCTTCTATGACCAGACCGGGATCCACGGGAGGTACGTCGAGTTCCTCAGCGATCTCGGCCAGAAGGTCGTCCATCAGGACGCTCTCGATGGTACCTGTCAGAGCGACGTCCCTCTCCGTGAAGTAAAGGATGAACCGCCGGAAGCCGTTCACTAGGAAATTGCTGTCTCGTGTGATGCCCATCGCCTGAGAGACGGCGGCCGGGACATCGATGTTCGTTCCCACGTCGGCGGGCTTGACAGTCCAGGTGTCGTCACCGCTTCTTAGAACGATCGGACTGTACCCCGCGTCGGACACCAACCTGGTCAGTGAGGCTGTAGCTTCATCCTTCGTCAGACCACTCATACTGCGGTCGGATATGCTCACGCCTGCATGGATCTTGCCGTAGTAAAGAGCCGAGTCGATCAAGAAACCGAGAAGCAGGACGAAGAGCACGGCGAAGCATGCTATGAGAACACCGAGCCTTCGACGAGCTCGTTTGCGTTTGTTCGATACGCCCTGATTCACTACGAGAGGTCTCACTCCCAGAATATACAAGGCCCGAGAAGAACAGCACCATCCGGCCGCAACCACTGCGGTTGGTGGTCAAGCATCACACGGGTCTCGCAGACGAAAGGGGGAGACTCCGCAGAGCCTCCCCCGGTCCTGCCCTTACTACTCACTCCTTGACTTCACCGGCTCCTCATCATCCCGTCAACAGCCTCACTTCCGGCGGATCCGGTCCCAAAGAAGGGTGATGATCCAGATTACGAAGAGAGCCAATGCGACCCAGAACAGCCATTTGACGACCCACCCGAGGCCAAATACGACCACCACAACGACGATGAGAAGTATGAGCCACCAGTTCACGCAAGCCTCCTCTATCGGCCTATCAACCTGCCAGGCCTTGAGATGTAGTCCCACTCAAGAGCCATTATGACATTGCTGAGCAGATATGTAGTAACCTTGTGCACTGCGCTGCCGGTCGGCCGATGGGATCGATGAGGCACCTTATGAGACCGAAGGCGGTACTTTTCTTCTGGACGGACAAGAGAAAGCGACAAGAGCATAATGAGGATCGAGGAGAACGGGCCGGAGACCTGCAAGGTAGCGAGGAGTGGTGGATTCGTCCTCGTTCGCGTGCCGGTCCGAGTGCTGGACGACATAGACTATAGCCCGCTGACATTCCGTTATACCATCGGTGGCTTCGTCGGCAGAGAGAGCAAATGGCCCTCCAGCGGCAAGAACGAGATCGCGCTGCATTTTCGTATCCCTTTGGAGCTATTTCGCGACCGCGAGCGCTTCACAGTGGAGGTTCTGAGACCCGAAGAACAAAGTCGCCCCCAAGTTCTGTGGAGCGCGCGCCGTGAAGTACGCTGGCAAAGTGGTACCCCAGGATTGGAGCCCCTCGAAGAGCCGGCTCCCACCTTCTAGAAGGATGTGTCGGAGTCCGGCCTCGCAGGCCTAGTCATCTCCGGAGACTCATCAGAATCCGACTTCCACCAATTCCAGGGCCACCAGCCTGATCCTGAATCTTCCGTCGTCGGAGGAGTGGTCGTGGTGGTGGTCGTAGTGGTGGTGCTCGTACTGGTGGTCGTGGTAGTGGGAGGCGCCACCGCCACTGTGATCTCGACTACGCTGCCGATCTCCACTTCCTCTCCGGCTCGAGGATGCTGCGTGTAGACCTCTCCGGGGGTCTCGTCTGGTGTCTCCTGCTTGATGACGGTCACTTCCAACTCAGACGCGCGAATGGCGTCGATAGCCTCTTGCTGGGTCAACGTATTGACATTCGGCACCGATACCATCTCCGGACCTGCGGACAGCCAGATATAGACGGCCCTACCCTCGGCGCTGGCTGCCCCTTCCTGCGGCTGCTGTCTGATGATCCTTCCTTCCGCATACTCCGGCGAGTTCTCGGAGGGACCTCCAATCTCCAACTTGAGCCCGATGACTTCAGCCGCTGTCTCCGCCTCGGTCATAGTGCGCCCCACCAGACCGGGTACGACCACAGGCTCAGCCCGAAACAGACTGACCGCGCCGTAAACGCCACCGCCGGCCAACAACAGGCAGAGAACGGCCACCAATGACCAGATGAGAACGCGGCGCCTCGATCGACCCACCCCTGCGTCGCCTTCCGGCTTCTCCTCGGAGGAGACGGAAGAGCTTCGCCCCGGGCGCATCTGGGTCTTCTCGATGACAGACGGCGATGAGTTCGAGTGCACTGCCACTGCGCTCACCGGTTCCTGGCTCACAACCACACCGTTCGCGGAAGAAGGGGAGGCAAGGGCCACCGATTCGAGAGCTCCGGCGAATGCCTGCGCCGAAGCCCAGCGATCTTGGGGCGACTTAGCCAACGCTCGGAGTATGACCTCCTCGATACCGGCGGAAAGTTCCGGCCGCAATTCCTTCGGAGGCGCCGGCTCGTCGCTCACGTGCTGCATGGCGATCGCCACCGGATTCTCGCCGGTGAACGGCGGTCGGCCCGTCGCCATCTCGTACATGACGGCACCGACCGAGTACAGATCAGACGCGGGAATGGCGGTCTTGCCTTGAGCCTGCTCCGGAGACAGATACTGAGCGGTGCCGAGTATGGTGCCCTTCACCGTGATTCCCCCGGTATCGGCCGCACGGGCGATACCGAGATCCGCCACTTTGGCCCGTCCTCGCTCGTCGATCAGGATGTTCTGAGGCTTGATATCGCGGTGGATGAAACCAGCTGCGTGCATGACCGCGACCGCATCAAGCACCTGGGTGCTTATCGCGATGATCCTCTCCGGCGCAAGTGGCCCTTCTTTCCGAATGACCTCCTTGAGAGAGCATCCAGAGACATACTCCATCGAGATGTAGTAGGTCCCGGCAGCTTCCCCCCAATCATATACCTGCACGATGTTGGGGTGATTCAGACGAGCGGCCGCTCCTGCCTCACGCCGGAACCGCTCGACGGACTCCGAATCGCACGCATACCGGTGGGGAAGGACTTTGAGGGCGACATCCCGATCCAACCTGCGGTCGCGGGCAAGGTATACCTCCGCCATACCCCCGCTGCCCAAGATCCGCAACAATTGGTAGCGGTCGGCGAACAAGCTGTCTACCAAGATAACCCCACTCCCACCCATTCGGAACACGCTTCCTACGCGCTCGGTTGAACAGCGCATCTCTCATATGCATCGCGTCGTTCAATTGTGTGCCGCGCAGGACCGCCCACCGGACGTCAAGCCGTGCGAGGGCGAGGATTCTACCTTCCCCAGGTTTGGAAGACAATGAGATCGGCCTCGAAGATCGAGACCCAGTTCCGGGGGTCAGGTTCTCTCGGCCGGTGTCTGTCGACGGTGTCTGTCGACGGTGTCTGTCGACGATCGTCTCCGACCGGCTCTACACAGCCGGTTCGAGCTCAGTCAGTATTCCCTTTAGGATGTCCACAGCTCGGTCGAGCTCTTCCCGGGTCATGGTCAACGGTGGCGACCATACTACCCGGTCGCCCATCCCTTCCTCGATGACCGCAGACCGCATGAAGAGACCGCGATTCAGAGCCTGCGCCTTGATGCGTCCGATGACGCCCAGCGACCGTTCGAAGGGCTGCCTGGTCTCCTTGTCCGCCACGATCTCTATGCCACCCATGAAACCGAGACCTGAGACATCACCTACATGGGGGAGAGGCAGGACCTCTTCGCGCAACCTATCGAGCAGATGCATCCCGAGCGCAATGACGTGCTCGCCGATCTTCTCCTGCCGGTAGATCTCCATGGCCTTCACGGCGATGGCCATTCCGACGGGGTGACCGCTGTAGGTATGTCCCTCTTCGACCTGTCCCTTCATTCCCTCATAGACCCGCTCGTTGAACGCCAGCACACCCACAGGGAAGTAGGCACTGGTGATCCCTTTGGCCATAGTCATGAGATCCGGCGTTACGTTCCAGTGCTCGCACGCGAACGCCTTCCCAGTGCGATAGAAGCCTGTCATGACTTCATCGGCGATCAGAAGCACGTCGTGGGCCGTGCAGACTGCTCTCAGCTTGGGCCAGTATTCCGGTGGCGGAGGAACCATGCCGGGAGCGCCGATCACCGGCTCAGCGATGAAGGCGGCGACGTTGTCCCGGCCCTCTCTCTCGATCATGTCGGCGATGAAATCCACGCATTTGACTCCACACTCCGGATACCGAAGACCGAGCATGCAGCGATAGCAGTGGAAGTGAGGCGCATGCAGAAAACCGGGCAGTGTCTGCATGAGACCCATGTCCAGGCTCCCCCGGCCCATATTGGTGCAACTACGGGCTGCGAACGTGGCGCCGTGATAGCACCCATACTGAGAGATGATCTTGTGTTTTGTGGGCCGGCCCACACTCTGCCAGTACCGGCGGGCCATCATGAAGGCCGCTTCGTTACTCTCGGAACCGCCGGCGCTGAAGAAGAAGTGGTCCAGCCCAGGCGGAGTCAGCTCGCAGAGAGCCTTGGCGCACTCGATCGAGGCTCGGTTGGATAGACCGAAGAAGGTCGTGAGAAACGAGGTTTCTCGCATCGCCTTCTCCGCGACCGCAACCAGTTCGCTGCGGCCATAACCGAGATTCACGCAGTCAAGCTGCGAGGAGAAGTCGAGATACTTCTTGCCCTGGTGATCTTCGAGAGTGACCCCTTCGGCCCGCTCGATCATCAACTCCCGGTTCCGACCGATGGGATACAGGGAGTGCACGATATGTTCCGCGTCCCATCTCAGCAACTCCTCGTTGGCAGACATTAGCCTTCACCTCTCTCGTCTTCACATCCGGCCGGAACCGATCGCACTACACCCAATCTGTCCAACCGGGAGCGTCCCCACAGTCCGAGGGTCAACCCTAACGCCTGCCGCGTGCCCGCGAAGCATCACCGCGAGTCCCTGCCGGACGCATGTGGCCATGGCTCTCAAACCACCACATGCCCACTATACCCACAACTACCATGCCGATGGCTATCCACTGTTGCTGAGTGAGTCCCCAGACAATCGGCTGATTAGCCCGGATGAACTCTACGAGGAAGCGTTCTACCCCCGCGAGGAACGCATAGGCGAAGATCAGGGGCCCCTCGCGCTTGAAGCGCGGACCTATGACCCACACTAGTAGGGCGAAGATGAGCAGAGACGCCAGGATGGAGTAGAGCTGGGTGGGATGAACATGGACACCCTCGGGAGTGGGCGGTACTCCTTGAGGGAACGACATGCCCCAGGGCAGATCCGTGGGCGTTCCATAGCAGCAGCCTCTCAGGAAGCACCCCACCCTGCCGAAGGCGTAGCCCATCGCCACCGCGGGGCCTCCGGAGTCCATGATGGGGCCCAACCTCTGTTTCGAAGCAAGAGTGACGACGATAACCGCGGCAATAGCGCCGAACAGCCCACCGAACCAGACTAGGCCTCGACCGCTCCACAGGTTTTCGGGGAACTGCTCGGGATGGATTATCAGGTAGTGGATCTTAGCCCCCAAGAGTCCACCGACTATGGTCGCGATCAGCAGAGGGTAGATGAAGTCAGGCTTGACGCCCCGTTTCTTGAACTGCCAGTAGGCGACGATGCCGGCAGATACGAACGCCAGGGCCATCATGACTCCGTAGGAGTTCATGGTGAAGCCCCCGATGTGGAACAGCTCCGGGTACATGTGGCTCCTTCTCTTGTTTCTCCGCCGACGTCTCACTACAACGCGCCGGCGGCGGCGCACCGGCCCATTGTCTCACGGAGTGACAAGACGTCCGGTAAGAGACGGCTGCTCGTGAACAACTCGCTTCGCCCGGGCGCTGTTGGTACTCACCCGGCGATCCCGCAGTTCAGGGTCACTTAGCAGCCGCGGCACTCTCCCTGTACACAAGGCCATGAAGCAGCACGCAGGCCTCGGCTCGAGTGGCTTTGGCCCAGAAGTCGTAGCTACCCTTGCGGCTTGGCTCGAACTCCTCGAGACCGTCCAGCAGTCCCGCGTAGTACGCCTTCTTAGCCCAAGAGTAGTGAGCCGCCGAGAAGTCCCTGAAGGGTGCCGTGTAATCAGGGGGAGGCTCTGGTAGATCCGCAGCTCGAGCGACCATGGTGATGAGTTGCGCCCTGGTCACGTGGTCTTGAGGAGCGAATTCCGTTTCGCTCTTGCCCGTTGTGATGCCTCGGTCGGCACACACGGCCACGTAATTGTCGGGATACAGAGACCCGGGACCGCTATCCTCCACATCGGTGAAGGCACAGACGTCTTGCTCAGATACCGGATAGCCGGCCGCCAACACGATCATCTTGGCGAACTGCTGCCGAGTGATCCAATCATCGGGTTGGAAGCTGCCATCCGTGAAGCCACCGACTATGCCGCGGTCGGCAAGATCGATTATTTCTGCGTAATACACATGATCTGTGGACAAATCGCGGAACTCCACATCCGCCACACTGGTTGGGGTCGAGACAGCCAATGTCGTAGAAGACGAAGTAACGGTGTCACCGGAGTCACATCCTGCGACGATAAGTGAAGAACCCGCCACGAGGATGGCCATAGCCAACCCCCATAACAGCCCACCGTGCCGGACGTTCCAGCAAGCGCTGCGCATGACCAGGCCCCCCATCGAGTTCCTCACGGGTATCGCTTCTACATCATACAGCCAGGCATACAGTAAGGCATCGCGTCGCTCAGTGGTTGGAAAGAAGACCCGCCAGTACCTCTCGAAATCGCCTTCGGTCCTCATCCTGGAACGGGGTGGGTCCCGTCGTGCGGCCGCCCGCACGTCGATAGCGTTGTTCGGCGTGACGGACGGCCAGTTGGGCATCTATGGTCGCAGGCAAGTACTGATGACCTCGGGGACTCAAGGCCCTGCATCCTCGGCCCAAGGCCATTGCCGCAAGTCCAATGTCGGCGGTCACCACGACGTCCCCCGGGGTCAGGCGAGGCACCATGGCGAAGTCGGCCGAGTCCGGTCCTGATCCAACCTGCATAACTTCCACTCCTTCACGCCCTGCGAAGCGGCCCAAGTTCTGCGATCGATTGGCAACCAGTACGACCGCGACGGCCCGTGATCGCGCCACCTGTATGGCATCGCGCGTGACGGGACAGGCATCCGCATCAATGAAGAGGGTGTTCATGCCCGGAGAAAGAAATCACCTGAGCGAAGAAAGAACCCCAAGAGAACCCGCCTTTTCATCTGCGCCCCCTTACTTCGGACCCGCTTCCGCGTACTCCGCGGCAATTTAGCTCCGCGTTTCCTCAACGGGTCCCTGTGTAAGTTCCTCAGATGCTGCGCTGAACTCTCAGGACTCCTCCCGAGATGATACTGGAATGCGGCCGGATTACAAGGCCGGCTCGCCCTTACGGCTCCTCACCCACCTTGTCCGCAGCACAAGCCCTGCGACCGTCAGAGCCAGGATCAGAACTCCCAGGAGCGCGTAGAGAGCATTGCCCTTCCCCACTCCGCGAGCGCGGTCAAGCGTATCTCCCATCTCCTCCTTCACCCCTGCTATCCGCCCTTTCACCCGCGCCGGTACGTTCACCTTCTGCTGGATTGCCGATACGGTCTCGCTCATCTGTTCGCGGGTCTCTTCTATCCTTTTGCGGATCTCGTCAGGCCTTTCGCCCATGAGACGTCCTCCTTAACGGTCTCTATGGTCTGTTCAGGGATCGGCGCTCCCGTCCGCTTGACCTTTCGAACGCCGGCCATCACCAGGATGCCGGCAAAGAGCAGGTAAGCAACACCAACGATCAGAGCAGCAAGCCAACCGGGGAGAGCGAGCGCAATGGCGAGGACAAAGCATGCGGATAGAACCCCGGCAGCGAGTACACCCAGAAGCGCCGCTGCAATGAGCATGGCTACCGCAAGTCCGGCCCCTCCCGCTTTCTCCACCATCTCCGCCCGGGCGAGGGCGATCTCCTCCCTGACCAGTGTGGACATCTGAGTCGACAATTGTTTGACCAATCCACCGAGAGATTCATCCTTGTGTCCGAGAGTATCGTCGACGTGGGCCATTGTTCCTCCAGATCCCCGCATGACGAGCGGTACCTCGCGGCTCTTCGGTTTAGACGCGGTTACTCTTGCCTACCCGGCTGAATCGCATGGTAAACGGTGGAGACAGCCGGCTACATGCCACCGGGCATCACTTGGGCCGGGTCAGGCTGGGTCACAGTACAGCCCCAAAGAGGCTTCTGGAGGAGCATTCGGAGCACTTACCTGACGCCGCGGACCGAGGCCATGGGGCGGGAAGAAGTGTATGCCCCCGGGGTGACTCGAACACCCGACACGAGGTTTAGGAATATCTGAGAGTGGCGTCCGCTGCGTACCGTAGAGGCCCGTGTGCTGGGATTGTTCATCCGCCTCGTACCGCCACGTCCCGGGGCAGTTCGCGGGCTTGGCTGTCAGTTTGGCTGTCAGAAGCGTGGCCACAAGGGAAGACCGAACGGTCTCCGGCGACGACATCCCCCCATCGACGCTCGTCGCGCCAGGAGCCTTGGCTGCTACCGCGAGCCCCGGATGGTCTTTGACCGCTCGTCGCCTGAGCGCTTCCTCCCGTACACTTAAGCAGGAACAATCGTTGGTCTGGACCGTTGACCGGGAGAGAATCAGCATGGGCGCTCCAATAAGACCCCAGGACATCGAGCAGTTCTCCGGCATCGCCAAGGTGCCTGTACAGGCAATCACCGAGGCCGTTCTTGCCGGTGTGCGGCAGCTCGATGAACGCAAGGAGCTCGAACCGATGCTGCGTGAGATCCTGTTCGATCCGACCGAGACTCCACATGGTCCCACCGAGATCGCCGACATCCTCACCACCAAGCTGGACGTCAAGGGGAAGAGGTGCGAGGCTGCGTTTGTCTTGAAGGGCAGGAGCTATCCCCGAGTCCGTTCGAGAGACATCGGTCATCAGATTCTTCGCCTGCGCTCACTCGCGGTGCTCGATCTCATGGTCCTGGTGGCAGTTGGACATATCCAAGACGATGCCCACAGGGACTTCACCCGGGTAGCCACCGACGCTGAATGTGACTTCCTCATCATGGATGCGGTCGACTGCGCCCGCTTGCTCATCGCCTACGAGAGGATCTGCCCCGAGGACGGCACGCCCTTCGGCGAAGATGGTCTATGCAGGGAAGGGCACAGGCGTGCTGCCGGTATGGAACTCCACTTTCACCTGTCCGGCCTGCCTGAGTACGAGATAGCCGCACTCGAAGATGTGAGCCACGCCGGAGCGCGACGACTATCGGCACGAGTTGTCGTGAACGTCGCGTACAGCCGGGACATCCTGCGGGATGTCATTCGCCGGGCCACCGATGAAGTAGCGCATGACACCTACCACCGCAACGAACAGGTGGCCAAGCGCTGGAAAGGACACCCGGCTCAGGTGGTGTGGCTCTTTGTGGCGGCGGACTCCCGGGATCTTCGTACCCACAATTGGCTTGTTAGAACGGAGTGGATCGATCCGGCCCTTGACCCCAGGATGCGGCCGCTAAGGATGGAGGCCGTCGAGTACATTGGTGATATTGGTGTGGTGTGGGAAGAGGGGTATGTAGAGAAGCGCAAATACTATCGGGAGCACACAGCGAGCAAGGGTGAGTTCCTGGGGAAGCTCGATGCCCTGGTGGAGCGAGCTCTGGTAGCTGGCGAGGCCGTGCGGCAGGCATTCGCTCTCTATGAGGGAGGAACCATTGACGAGACGCAGCTCACGGCCGAAGTCCGTCGCCTCTCCCCCGAGATAGGCGACTTCCTGCTGGGTTCTGGCGATCTACCCTTGCCTCCCGAGGACGCCCATGAGTACGACGCCACCGCCCAGACTCTCATAGGCTGGCTGCATAACATAACCCTTTACTACTCCGAGCGTGGGCAAGAGATGCGGTCCCAGTCCGCCCGCGCCTATCTGGCCCGGGAGGCGATCAAGGACTTCTGCTCTGCGCGCCAAAGGCTTGAGCTGGAACGCGAGAAGCTCAGGTAGAAGAAGGACGGAGACGACGGTGTCCACACCCATCTGGCAGTGGGACGAGATGATCCAACGCGGCACCGACTACGAAGCTTCCAAGCACGTGGCGGGCTACGACCGCAAGATGGCCGAGCTTCGCGACGCGGCTACTGAAGCAGAGGAGATCCTCAATCTTCTGGGACTGACCCGTGACGATGTCCTGCTTGAGGTAGGCACCGGCACCGGAGCCTTCGCCCGGGTGGCGGCCCGGCGGTGTCGCAAGGTCATCGCTCTTGACGTATCGCCCGTCATGCTGGCCTACGCCACCGAGAAAGCCCAGGAACAGCAGATCACCAATGTCGAGTTTGCAGAAGCGGGCTTTCTTACCTACGAGCATCGGGGCGAGCCTGTGGCCGCGGTCGTTTCCCAGTTGGCCCTTCACCACCTGCCCGACGCCTGGAAGCGGGTAGCGCTTGGGCGGCTTCACGGGTTCATGCGAGAGGGAGGAAAGCTCTATCTCTCAGACGTCGTCTATCCGGATCAAGCTCAGGATGATTGGCCCGGCTACTTCCAGAAACTCATCGATTCCGTGCCTGAGGATCGCCGGCAGGAGATGGCACAGCATATCCGGGAGGAGTTCAGCACCTTCGACTGGACGATGCGGGAGATCATCGCCCGGGCCGGCTTCACCCTGGAACGCGCGCAGGTAGAGGGAGCCTTCTTGGGCCACTACCTCTGCCGTCGTTCCTAGCTGAGGGCGTCAGGATGATATGGACCGGTCTGCCCGCCTGAGCGTTCGGGAGTTGCAGAGCACCGATCTGAGCCGGGTGCGTCGGCTCATCGTGCAGGCCATCGACGCCGCCTACTCCGACGTCTACCCTGCACGGGCCCTGCTCTTCTTCAAGGAGTTCCATTCACGGCAGAGGATCCTTGAGCGCCATAGGGAAGGGGAGGTCGTGGTTCTGGAAGAAGACGGAGAGATCGTGGCCACCGGGACTCTGCTGGGCCGTGAGATTCTTGGCGTCTTTGTCTCCCCGGCCTTTCAAGGCCGCGGGTACGGGCGGAGGGTTATGCAGGAGTTGGAGGGACGCGCCCGGGCAAACGGCTGTCCCTCATGTGAGCTCAGCGTCTCCTTGACTTCACGCCGCTTCTACGAGCATCTCGGCTATCAGATGACTGGACGGCGCTCTCTTGATGTCGGTCGTGGGGATCGCCTTGACTACTGGACGGCGTGCAAGGCCCTTGCCGGGGAAGAATCTGGTGATGAGCTACGGGAAGACCGTACCTAGAGTCCGATAGCCTCGGCCACCCGTCCCCAGCCTTGGTCCTCTTGGTTCTCCAGCCTGCGTAGGTAGGTGGTCGTCACGGCAAGCGACGAGTGATCCAAGAACCGGGACACGTCCTCGACGCTCTCGCCGGCGTCACGCCGCAGCTTGGCGGCGGTGTGGCGAAGCAGGTGCAGCCCGGACGGTGGCAGGCCGGCCTTCTCCAGGTACCGGCGGAAGCGACCGTAGAAGGTGCCCGAGGTGAGTCCCCGGTCACCCACGGCGCCCTGAGAGGGCCAGAGCGACTCCTGGGGCCCCATCATCCCCAGATTCTTCCCGAAGGCCGTAAGCGCGGCTCTGAGCGCATCCAGGGCGGGACGTGGGAACTCCCGGCGGCCGTTCTTCCCACCCTTGCCCCGGTAAGCGTAGAAGCAGACGCCGTTCTCGAAGGAGAGATCACCGGCGGTCATGCGAAAGACCTCGGCCCGTCGGCGTCCGGTAAGCACCAAGGTGAGGATGATGGCCCGGTCCCGGAGACCTTGAGGGGTGTCAGGTAGCACCGAAAGCAGTCTACGCACCTCCTCGGCTGAGAGTCCGCGCGCCGGAGGGGTGCAGGTCCGCGGCCGCTCCAGCTTGTCGCAGGGATTCACGTGGACGATGTCCATCCGCTGCAGGAACCTGAAGAACGACGAGAGACAGGCCATGCGGGCACCGATGGTGACGGGGGAGGGCTCCTTGCCCGAGACGCCCTTGCCGTGGGCCCAGACGAATACCTCCTGGACCGTCACCTTGTCTGGCGCCTTGCCCACCCGGCCGAAGAAGTCCTGGAGCATGCTGGAGTAGCCCTGGACGGTGCGCACAGATCCCGAACGCCGTTCCTTCTCAACAAGGAAGGCGTACATCGCGCGTTCCCAGCCGATGAGGTTCTCTTGGGGGAAGGCGATGGCCTGGGCGGTTGTCATGTCCGTCTCCTGTGCTAGCGTGACTGTCATCACCATGTTGCTCGACACGGCGGACAAAGCAAGTGGAATCCTTCTAAGCGGAGCACCTTCAACCAGCTCTGCTGAAGGGGGGCCAGAAGGTGGCGGATGTGGATAATGGGGCGTTACGATGTTTGCGTAGTGCGGGGCCACATCGGCTACGTCCCCACAGCGCACACCGACTTCATTCCATCCGCCCCCCGTTGTACACTGGATTGCGGGCATTCGCCCAAGCCTGGGTGTAGATGCCCCTGACAGCCGCTGCGGCGGTCCCTTGTGTCCGGAGG
>ERZ747221.2427-NODE-2427-length-16535-cov-3.063434_pt1 | contig 16535 bp, 11 predicted proteins | sample MGYA00374949_ERZ747221 | MGnify/ENA primary metagenome ERZ747221 (study PRJEB28779, sample SAMN05720172) | bioreactor metagenome | isolation source: Anaerobic biogas reactor | place: USA:Washington, USA | collected 2015-08-08 ... | reverse complement strand
CTGGACCTCAGCCGGTACCTCCAGGAGCGGGGCAAGCGCGACCTGATGCTGTGGCTCGAGCTCATCGTCGACGGTCAGGTGGTCTCCACCAACTGGGTGCCGTTCTGCCGCCCCAAGCACTACGAGCTGCATCGGCCGACCATATCGGCGCAGGTGACCCGCCAGCCAGGCCGGCCGGCCACCGTCCGGCTGGAGACCGACCGGCCGGCGCTCTGGGTGTGGCTGGAGCTCGAGGATGCCTGCAGTCCAAAGCTCGACCTCACGATGCAGGCGCAGGTGCTGGCGTCGGATGGACTGGCACATGAACAGCCGCAAGTCTACGTGGAAGCGGTCACCCAGAAACTGGAACCGGAGCACCTGGATCTCCTGGACTGGCACGCGATCCATCAGGAGATCTGGCGCTTCCGAACGGCTCACGGGTACCAGAATCTGGTGATTGACCGGCGGACGCTTCGTCGCGTACTCGAAGAGGGGCACTATGAGCTCCGGTGCTCGCCCGATCTGGTCGTCCTGAGGTCATTTGCCGATGTCGAACGTCTGGAGTATCTGACGCTGATGATCCTGCGGAAGTACGTGGACGCCTACTATACCCGAGCCCGCAGGCGGTGGGAGCAAGAGCAACTGACCTACCAGATGCTGGACAAGGACGATGACAACCTGATTGGACACTACGAAGCACGCGTGAGGCGGTCGGCTGCTGAGTTTCTTGAGACGCTGCGGAATATGCGAGACGATTCGACACTCTACGACGGCGACGCCGGTCTGCCGTCGCGAGTGCACTTCGACCGTCATCTCTATCTACCCCTGCTGCTGGAGGATCAGGGCGAGGATCCGGTGGTTAAGTACTCACCGCCAGGGCTCAACCCAGGGGAGCAGCGGTTCGTGAAAGCTCTACGCGCCTACGTCGAGGCCGACGAGGGGCAGGCACTCCTCGCCCAACACAATCGCGAGCTGTTTCTTTTGCGCAATCAATCGCGGGGACACGGGATCGGCTTCTTGGTGAACGAAGAACGTTTCTTCCCCGATTTTGTCCTGTGGCTGCGGGGGCGGGGCGGGCAAGACATCGTGTTCGTGGATCCGCACGGGTTGATCGTCGGCGGCAACCTGGATGTCAACGCCAAGGTGCAGTTTTGGAGGACAATCAAGGGTTACGAGGCCGCGCTGAATGCGCAGGCCGGACGCGACGACGTGCGTTTGCACTCCTACATCATCTCGCAGACGCCCAGGCGCGAACTAGCCTCGCAAACGGGGATCGAATCCGAGTTGAGCTACAACCGGGACTATCACATCTACTTTCCAGAGCAGCAGAGAGCTGTGGCGCTGCTCCTGCAAGATGTGCTTGCGGGAAGAGGGGTAAGGTAGGCGGCGCCACACTTCTGGAGGCTGACAAAGAAAAGCTGGGGTGGCGGGACGCTTCGAGTCTGAGCACCTTTCTGTCCGGTGCAGTCCACGCACTGTGCCGGTAGGGATATCTCGGCGAGTTACTGACTGGCAGCCCTGGAGGCCATGACCCTTGGAGACACTCACCACAGACACCGATGTCCTCATCGTCGGCGGCGGGACCGCCGGCGCGATCGCCGCGATCCAGGCGGCGCGCGCGGGCGCGCGGACCGCCGTGCTCGAGCGCGGCCCGCAGCTGGGCGGCACGCTCACCACCGGCGGCGTCGCCTTCCCGGGGCTCTTCCACGCCTGGGGCCGGCAGATCATCGCCGGGATCGGCTGGGAGCTGGTCACCCGCGCCGTCGAGCTCGACGGCGGCACGCTGCCCGACTTCTCCCGTCCCTACGGCCTCGAGCACTGGCGCCACCAGATCCCGCTCAACGGCCCGTTGTACGCCGCCTTGGCCGAGGAAGCCTGCCTCGCCGCGGGCGTGCAGCTTCTCTACTACGAGATGCCCATTGCGGTGCGGGCCGCGCCCGGCGGCTGGAGCGTCGAAGCGGTGGGCAAGGGGCTGCGCCGCACGCTCACCTGCCGCCAACTCGTCGACTGCACCGGCGACGCCGATATCGTCGCGATGCTGGGGTTCGCACGCATCCGGGACGCGGAGACACAGCCGGGCACGCTGCGCTTCCGCTTCGAGGGCTACGACGTCGACAGCCTGGATGCCGGCGAGATCGAGACGCGCTATCGCCAGGCGCTCGCCGACCGCACCTTGCAGCCCGGCGACGTGGCGCACGCGGGCTCGCCGTTCATCGCGTTTCTGCGCGCCGGTGGCGAGAACGCCCAGCACGTCCTGGGCGCCGATAGCTCGACCGCTGCCACGCAGACGCAGGCCAACATCGCCGGGCGCCGGTCGGTGCTGCGATTGCTGCGCTTCGTGCGCTCGCTGCCGGGGTGCGAGCGCGCCCGGCTGGCGGCCATGGCGCCGGAGACGGGCGTGCGCGAGACCTACCGCATCGACGGCGAGGCCACCGTGACCGCTGCCGACTACGTCGCGGGCCGGCGCTTCCCCGACGCCGTCTGCAACGCCTTCTATCCCGTCGACGTCCACACGGCGGAGGGGGTCGAGCCCGAGCCGCTCCACGAGGGCGTCGTGCCCGCCGTGCCGCTCGGCGCGCTTATCCCCAGGGGCAGCCGCAACCTGCTCGTCGCCGGTCGCTGCGTGAGCAGCGATCGCCTGGCCAACTCAGCCCTGCGCGTCCAGGCGCCCTGCATGGCCATGGGCCAGGCCGCCGGCGCCGCCGCGGCGCTCGCCGCGCATCTGGGGACCACGCCCGCCACCGTCCCCTTCGACCGCCTGAGAGCCCTGCTCCGCGACCACGCCGCCATCGTCCCTTGACCGCGGTCGCCCCGTAAGGCGAAGTTTCAGTTCGCCCCGACCGACAGCCTGCACACCGCCGCCCCCACGACGACCAGCACGCCCCCGAGCCACAGCCGCGGCCCCGGCGCCACACCCAGATAGAGCGCGATCAGCGCGCTCGAGAGCAGCGGCGTCAAATACGACGCTGCGGCGACCAGAACGATGTCGCCCTTGCGCACCGCCCGGTCCCAGAACATATAGGCCAGCGACGAGCCCAGCGCCATGAACCCCAGCTCGGCCACCCCCCGCCCGGTCCACCTTGATACTTCCCCGGTGAGGAATCGCCCGGCGCCCAGGACGGCGGCGGTCGCCACCATAAAGGCCGGCACCGCGTCCCTGTCGCTGGCCCACGCCCGCGCCAGCACCGAATAGAGCGCCCACAGCACGGCGGCCCCGGCGCCCAGCGCGTAGGGGAGCCCGCTCGTCGCCAGGCTGCTGCGGAGCGACGCCCACGTCAACGGTGCGCCCTCAGTCACCGCCAGCGCCACCCCTGCCGTCGCCAGCAGCGCGCCCGGTACGAGCCACGGGCGCGCCCGCAGCCGGAGCAGGCTCACCGACAGGAGCAACGTGAGCATCGGCCAGAGGTAGTTGGCGAGTGCCACGCCCAGTACCTGGGCGCGGTCCTGCGCCAGCCCCAACGCGAGGTAGAGACATGCCTGGTAACCGGCGAAGAGCGCGCCACATCCCCAGAGGTAGCGCGGGTCAACGGCGGGCCGCGGGGGCGCCGCACGCTGTCGGCCCGCCAACCGGCGAAGAACGATCCCGATCCCGCCTCCCAGGAGGAAGATCGCCGCCGGAGCGGTCAGCGGCCCAAGCTGTTCGGTTAGGCTGCGCCCGACCGCGACCGTTGTGCTCCAGAGCAGGATCGCCGCGCCGCCGAGCGCCGTGTCGAGACGGGAGGGGGAGGCACCTACAGGCGTGCCACCGTACTGTTCCAGCCTCGCCATAGGGGTCAACACCTTGTCACAAGAGCGCCACAGCGACAAACCCATCGCGGCGCGAGGCTAGCGTTCGAGCCTGGCACGCAGCCAGGAGTGTACCGCTTCGGAGAAGTGTTCCAGTTCCTCTAGATGTTGGAGGTTGGCGAAGACTTTGTCCCAGTCCAGGCTAACGTAATTATGGACCAGTGCATTGCGAAACCCGTCAATCGGGGCAAGCGCCTGAGCCGACTCTGGCGATAGGACGCCGAGTTCACCCATTCGCAGGATCGCGTCGTGGTAATCTATTGGCTTCCGCGCGTGCTCCGGCGCGATGATACGATTCGCGAGGTCGATGCAGCACTGGGCCGCTACCTCCAGGTTGCGCTCGGCTATGTCGCGAAGGAAGGGATCCGCGTCGAACGCGCTACGTGGCTCCTCCTGGAGGGCGCGCAATCTGGCCAAGCGTTCGACGAGTTCGTCCAAGCGCCTTTCGATACCGCTGAACTCGATCTCCATAGCCATCTCCCTCAATGATCTCGCGGCGCTGTGCGCGCAGGACGGGCAGGTAGTCGCCGTAGAGGCTCAGAATGCGGGCTTCGTACTCGACGCGCGCCAGAACGCTCCGCTCGTAGAGCACCTGCCCCTGCGCAATCACCGCATAGGCTAACTCGACCGGTGCCTCGTTCAGCACAACGGTGTCCACTTGTGCGGGGCCAACCGCTTCGCCCAGCACTCGGCTCACAGACGCCGCCATCGTTCGTGGGTCGACGTCGCGCGCTACCAGGACGCCGAAATCATAGTCGCTGCCGGGACCAGCCGTTCCTGTGGCCTGAGACCCAAACAGATAGACGAGCTCCACGTTCTCGTCTTCCCGGTACGCCTCGGCAAGTCGTTGTCGCAGCACGTCGCTGTCCATAGGGGGATGGTAGCACGATCGGCGGCGGACACAAGCGCTCTGGGTCGCAACCCTCTGGGATGCCGGGCGCTTGTTGCGCGCGCCCGGCCGCCTCCCCGGCCGCCGTCTCCTGGCACGCGTCTCGCGCCCGCTTGCCACCGGGCCACGCGGCAGTAAGCTACTGCCTATCGCGCTCCGGTGCCGGCTGCCGGACGCGAGCCCAGGAGGGCCTATGACCCGGATCGTCCTGATCACCGATACCCATCTCGACCCCACGGGCGCCGAGCCCGAGGGCTACCACCAGCAGCCGCGCTACGCTGCACGCCTGCCCGAGCTGCTCGCGGCGTTCGACGCTTGGCTCCAGGCGCAAGCCACTTCCGCCGGTGCAGGCCCGGTCGATCTCATCGCCCACCTTGGCGACACGCCCCAGGCGGAAGGCGCGCGATCAGCAGTCCTCCGCGGTGGCGTCGGCCCGGTCGATCTCGTTGTGCACTTAGGCGACATCGTCGACCGCGCCGCCCCTGAGGCGGTGCAGGCCGCCGCGCGTGCCTTTGCGCTCAGCGTGCCCGTGCGCCTCGTCCTGGGCAACCACGATATGGCGACCCCCGCGGATAGCGATGAGCGCGCTGACGCGCTCTGGCTGCGCGAGGCACCGGCACTCTTCGATGGCGATAGCGTCACCACGACGTTGGACTTCCCCGATTGCGTGGTCCACCTTGTCCCGACGCAGTGGGAGCGAGGCCGTCCCTTCTATTGGGGCGAGGTCCAGGTGCCCCACTACCTGCCCGAACAGGTCGCCGCGCTGGAGGCGGCGCTTGCCGCCCGCCCCGATGTCCCGCACATCCTCTGCACCCACGGTGAGGTGCTCGGCGTCCCCCCCGACCAGACCGGCTTCGACACGCTGCTGCACGCGCCGCCCGACGCCTACACCGAAACCGTGCTCGGTTGGGTAGGGCGCTATCCCCACCTGCGCGCTGTCTTCAGCGGGCATAACCACATCAACACGCACCACGCCCGCGATGGCGCGCACGTCGTCACCGCCAGCGCCTTCGTCGAGACGCCCTTCGAGTTCAAGGTGGTGGATGTCGCGCCGGGCCGGCTGTCAATGGTGACGATACCGCTTCTGCCGGCGCTCGACTTCCGCGCCGCTTACGACTGGGACAAGATCTTCGTCCAGGGTCGCCTCCGCGACCGTTCGTTCACAGAAGGAGAGTGAGATGAGCCGTGCTCAGAGAGCAGTCCAACCCGTGCCGTCCGCATCGTCGATCCCCACCATCTCGGCGACCGAGGTCGCCACGACCCCGCCCCGCTGGGCCGTGCTCGAGCGCGCGCTCTTCGACGCGCTCGACGCCGCAGCCGAGCCGCTCCTGCGCAGGTATGTGCGCCCCGACGGCTCGCTGCTCTGGCCGTCCGACGAGGCGCGCTTCCAGTCGATCGATGCCCTCGACGACGCCTACGAGAGCTTCCACAACTGGCCGCTCTACTACCTGCTCGGGGGCGACGCGGCGTTCCTGGCGCACAGCCACCGCGAGTTCGACGCCATCACGGCGCAGTTTGCCCGCTATCCCACGGGCCACGGCTACCCGATGGTGGTCAAGGATTACCAGCCTGCCTATGACTGGTTCCACGAGGGCGAGGGCAACTACCTCTTCTACATGCTCTCGATGGCCGACCCCGGCAACCCGCTCGTGGTCGAGCGCGCGCGGCGCTTTGCCGGCTTTTACCTCAACGATGACCCCGACGCGCCCAACTACGACCCGGTTCACCGCATTATCCGCTGCTCGCACAACGGCAGCGTCGGCCCTGCCTACTGGAACTTCGAGGGCCAAAGCGTTTGGACGCAGGAGGGCTATGGCCTGCCCTTCTGGGACGTGCCCGGGTGCGAGACCGTCTCGGATCTGAAGAACCCCGCCTGTATGCGGCGGATGGCCGACGCCAGCCGCCAGCGTCGCGGCCGCGGCGACGCGGTGCCCAATCTGGCCGCCACGTCGCTCCTGGCCAATGCCTATCTGCTCACCGGCGAGACACGCTACGCCGATTGGGTCGTCGAGTACACAGACGCCTGGATCGAGCGCGCTGCCCAGAACGTCGCGCCCGGCGCCCCCGGCCTGATCCCCGACAACGTCGGCCTCTCCGGCGTTGTGGGCGAGCATATCGACGGCAGGTGGTACGGTGGCAACTACGGGTGGACCTGGCCCCACGGCTGGTACAACATCGGCCAGGCCGTGATGGCCGCGGCCGAGAACGCCTACATGCTGCACCGCCGGTCGCGCTACCTGGACTTCCCCCGCGGGCAGATCGACGCCCTCGCCGGGCTCGCGATCGAGCGCGACGGGATGGCCTATGTTCCCTTCAAGTACGCCGAGCCCGGCCGCGTGCGCTATACCCCTTGGCCGCGGCTCAGGGCGCTCGTTGCCGATGATGGCACGACCCTCGAGATCGACGGCTGGCACGAGTTCATGGCCATGGATCCCCCGGTGCCCGTGCACGCCTGGGCGCTGGGGATGGCGCCCGAGGACGCGGCCCGCGCTGCGCGCCTGCGCGGCACCGGCCCGCACGACTGGCTGGCCCTCTCCACGGACTACGCCAAGGACCAGGGCGGCAACGACGGGCAGTGGCTGGCCTACATGCTGGGAGAGTGGCCCGGCTATCCCGAGGCGATCCTCGAACACAACCTCCGGCAGGTGGCCGGGCGCCTGGCCTTCATGGAGACCGACGACGAGCCCGCCTCGTCCTACAACGACGCCTACTTGCAGTTCCGCAACCCCATCACGTGCGAGGGCCTGGTCCAGCTAACCCTTGGCGGCCCGTTGCCCATCTATAACGGTGGGCTCCTGCTGACCCGCGTGCGCTACTTCGACCCGGCAGCGCGCCGCCCCGGCCTGCCCCGCGACGTCGCGGCGCTCGTCTCCAGTGTCACCGCCGCCAGCACCCGCCTGACGCTGGTCAATCTGAGCGAGACCGCCGAGCGCGTCGTCATCGTCCAGGCCGGATCGCTGGCACAGCACCGCTTCGGCGCGGCGGCTGTCCTGGGCGACTCTGGCCCCGACGCCGCCGGCACCATCCGTGTCGACGGCGCGCACCTCCGGGTCGTGCTCCCGCCGCGCCGTCAGGTGACGCTGGACCTGGAGACCGCGTGCTTCGTCAGCGACCCGTCATACCGCGCGCCGTCCGGCCTATGACGACGCACCCCGGGTCGGGGGGCCGGGCCCCTGCGGGAAGCACAATGCACGAGACCGCTCGAGCCGGAGCACAGTCCGGCTTCTGCGGGGTGCGGTGCGCGCTCGGCGGCGCCCAAACGCGCTCCAACCGGACCGTAGTTCGGCTTCCGGATGCGCTGCGTCAGCGACATCAAGGAGTTGAGAGATGACAGCCAATGATGGCCCACCTGCAGTTGGCAGCATCACGGTCGATGGCATCGCGATCCACGTCGCGACCCCGCGGCTCACCGCCCGCTTTGAAGGCCCCAAGCTCATCGCGCTGAACGACGCGCGCGGCAAACCGCTCGTGGCGCGCGACCCCGCCGCCAGCCCCGCCGGGCTGGAGCTCCTCTTCGCCGGCGGCGACCTCCAACCGTTGGGCGTCAGTCGCTACGCGCGCATCTCGGCTGTGGCCGTCAGCGCGACCGTGGCCCATGTCCACGTGTCCGACACCGAGGGCGACGCGACGCTGCGCATAAGCGTCGACGCTGAAGGCCGGCTGGTCGTCGAGCCCTCCGCCTACACCGCGCGTCAGGGATTGGCGGGCGTCCGCTGGAACGTGGCCGGCATCCAGCCGGGGCTGGACCTCGTCGCGCCCTTGTGGCAGGGCTGTCGCATGCCGTTGGAGCACCCGCTGCTCGCTACAGCCGCCGCGTTCGATCAGCCCTTCTCCTGGTCGGCGGCTTACGAATGGCCCTTCATGTGGGAGGCGGCGCTGGCGATCCTCCAGGCTTCGCACGGCGGCTGGAGCGTCTCCGCGCACGACGCGCGTCACGCGCCCAAGCGCCTGAGCGTCGGTCACCCCGACGACCCGCGGACCCTGGGGTTCGAGGCCCAGGTTCACGGCCCCTTGCACGACAGCACGGCCGCCGGCTCGCTGGCCTGGCTCATTGACACGCACGCCGGCGGCTGGGAGGCCGCGGCAGGCGTCTACCGCGACTGGCTGCGCGATTCTCACGACCACGACCATCTCCTCGCGCTGCGCCCCGACTGGGCCGGGGACATCCGCTTCACGCTGCAGTGGTGTCCCTGCGACGCCCAGATCCTCGACGCTGTGGCGCGGCTGATGGACCCGCGCCACGTCTTGATCCACGTGCCCAACTGGCGCGCGGACCGCTATGACGAGAACTACCCGGAGTACGTGCCGGGCAGCCAAGGGCAGGCCTTCATCGCCTACGCCGTCGAGCGGGGCTTCCGCGTGCTGCCGCACTTCAACTACTTCGCCATCGACCCGAATCACCCGGCCTTTTCGCGCCTGATGCCCTATGTGATGCGTGCGCTGGACACGCAGCGGCTGATGGGCTGGCGATGGGTCGAGGGGGAGTGGGTCGCCTTTCCGCAGGGCCACACGCTTCTCAGGGGCCTGCGCGACGAGAAGACTATGGCCTACATCCACACCGGGGCCAGTGCCTGGCGCCGGCTGCTGGTGGAGCGTATTGCCGCCGCCGCGGCGGACCTCGCCGTGCCGGGTGTCTTCGTTGACCAGACGCTCTGCACCTGGAATCTCGACAACGCCCTGGTCGAGACTCTCTCCAGCGCCGAGGGCATGGTCGCGCTCACGCGCGAGTTGTGCGACCTTGACGGCGTCCCGGCGGTGGGTGGGGAGGGGCTCAACGAGCTCAGCGCGCAGTATCAGACCTTCGCACAGGCGCACCTGTTCAAGAGCCACCACACCAACACCGAACGCTTCGAGGAGTTGAACCCGGTGCCGTTGGGCCGATTCCTCTACGGCGACCTGTGCCGCACGATGGGATATGCCGGGTTGGGGGGCGACACGCCGGAGAGCGCGCTGCGGCTCGAGGTCCACGAAAAGCTGGGTGCGTTGCCTTCGTTGACGATCCGGTCAGCCGGACAACTGGAGCACCCCACGCCCGCCGTCCGTCGCGTCCTCGACCGCGCCATCGGCTGAGGATCGGTCCTTGGCAGCGGTCGCGCTGCCCCGTGGTGCGGTAGGGATGCTCCGTCTCGGCACGAGTCCGACCTGAACCGGGGAGGGGACCGCTGGACAGTGCTTCACAGCCAACCCGATGAGGAGAGATGCCGCGGACGTCACGATCTACGCCGGTATCGCCACGACGCGCTCGCGTGTCAGCTCTGCGGCGTAGGCGATGGCTGCCTGTATGTCCGCTTGACTCAATGTGGGATAGCTGTGTAGAATGTCCTCCATAGATAGCCCAGCAGCCAAGTTGTCGAGGATCACCGACACCATGATGCGAGTGCCTTTGATGCAGGCCTTGCCATGGCAGACCGCAGGATCAACGTCGATGTGCTCTTGCCAACTCACGATGCACCTCCCCCGTGCTTGGTTGCCACTATTGTACCGCGTTCACCTTGCAGCGGCGAACCGGTTGCAGAAAGCAGGTAGGCCATGCTCCATCTGAGCAATGACGCGATCCATCTGGTCTGCGACCCCAGCGGCTACGACCTTGCGCTGATCGACCGGCGGCGCGGCACACGCTGGGCGCTCGATGAGCGTACGCTGGTCTACAGCGCCGGCAGCGACCCTGTCGAACGGGCTCCGCTCGTGCCCGTGGGAGCCCTCAAAACGAACAATGACACGCTGACCGTGACCTCTGACGCCGGCGGCGCCGAGGTGCGGATGGTCTACACGCTTCGCGATGACCACGTCGAGGTGGTGCTGCCCGTCCCTGACGCCGCCGCCGTGCGCGCCGTAGCCCTGCCCGGCTCCTTCGCGCCCGTGGGCGAGCGGCTCCGGCTGTTGCTTCCCATCATGCAGGGGATGCTCTGGGACGGGCGCGGCGAGGCGTTCGAGCACGTGCGCGCCGAGGGCTCGCACCTGGGCTTCTCGATGGCCTTTGTGGGCTACCTGGGCGAAACGGGCGGCCTGCTCCTGACCACCGAGACCTCCGACGATCAACGCTGGTGGTTCGGAAAGCGAGCCGACGGGCGCTTCTGGGCCACCGACCTGCAGATCGCCTCGCTGGGCGCGCTGGCCTACTCCCGCAGCGTGCGCCTCTATCCCACCGATGGCGACATCGTCGCCGTGGCCAAGCGCTACCGGCGCCGTGTCCAGGACCGCGGGCGCTTCATCACCTGGGACGAGAAACTGGAGACGCGCCCCGGCCTCGAGCGGCTCTTCGGGGCGCTGATGGCCTTCATCGGCTACTGCCGCGACGACGTCGACTACGTGGCGGGCTGCCGGCGCCTTCAGGCCTATGGCTTCGACCGTGCCCTGATCTACCCTGTCCGCTTTAACGTCTACGACCCCGACATCCGTATGGGCGGTGTGCCGCCGGTCGCGGTCGCGCCCGAGGCTGTCGCAGCCATCAAGGCCCTGGGCTATGATGTGGCGCCGTGGAGCTGGCTCAACGAGGCGCTCGATGACGGCACCGCCGAGACGCGCGCGCTCTTTCGCCGCAACGCCGCAGGCGAGACGATGAAACACTGGGCCATCGACGACCAGCAATGGTATCACGCCTGCTACACCGTCGTCGAGCCCTTTCAGCAGCGGGCGCTTGGCGGCCCCCAGAGCGACATCACCTGGGACCACTACGATGTGCTGGCCTGTGTGCCGCCTATGGAGTGCTACGCCCTCGACCATCCCGGCCACCCCGGCCGCCCACTTGCGCGAGCGGAGGAGCGCGACTGGATCAAGCGTGCCTTTCTCGCCAACCACGCTCGCGGCATGGCCGTGAGCTCCGAAAACTTCAACGACGCATACAGCCTGGAGCAGGATCTGGGCTCGGTGAAGGCCTGGCCCCAGTACGGCCCGTGGCCTTTCTGGCCCGTCCCGCTCACGATGCTCGTCTACCACGACAGCATGATCCACAGTTGGTGGGAGGTGCACAACTACAACAACCCGTGGCACGGGCGTACCCGCGGACCGGCGCAGTTCGAGTATGGCGGGGGCCGGCCGCGCCTCCAGGCTGCGCTCGACGCGCTGATGGGCTGCCCGCCGGACGTCTTCCCCTTCGGCGCGCAGTACGGCTACACGGGCCGCGGCACCGAGACCTTCCTGTACAAGTTCCGCTTCGACGACCCCGAGGTGCAGTTGGCGCTCCGCGAGGCCCTGCCCGTGGCGCAGCTTCATCGCCGCATCGGCAAGCAGGAGATGGTCCACTTCCGCATCCTCTCCGCCGACGGCTACGTCCAGGAGTCCGCTTTCGCCGATGGGACGCGCGTCATCGCCAACTTCTCGCGCGACACGCTGGGTGAACTGCCCGACGCAGGCGCGCTGCCGCCCGAGAGCTGGCAGGTGCTCTAGACGGCCCGCGAGCCGCGGGCCGACCGGCCCGGCCTCCTTTACATCCACGCCGCGTTATACTATAATCTAACCTATGCGCTGGGTGGTCACGCCGTATTCCTATATCTATCTGCTGGCCGGCCTCATCACACTGGTTACGGCTGCGATGAACTGGAGCCGCCGCAACGAGCGCGGGATGCGCCCGTTGGCGTGGGTCGTCTTTTGCGTTGCGGTCTGGTGCTTCGCCTGCGCCATCGAGATGGCCGCCGTCGGCCGCGACCACAAGATCTTCTGGGTGACGGTGCAGTACGTCGTCAGTGACCTCATCGCCAACTTCACGCTGTTCTTTGTGCTGGAATACCACGATCGCAAGCACTGGCTGACGCCGTGGCGTCTGGCAGCGCTCTGGCTCGTGCCGGTCCTCAACACACTCCTCCTGCTCACCAACAGTGCCCACCACCTGATATGGACCGGCTTTGTCCCCGGCCCGCCCGGCTCCAACCTGCTCTTCTTCGAGCACGGCCCTCTCTACTATGTGGCGATTGTCTACCAGTCGCTGTTGCTCGTGTCGGCCATTGGCATCCTGGCATACGCCGGCCTGAAGGCCAGCGGGCGGGCACGCCACCGCACCTGCGCGATGGCGGCCAGCCTCTCGGCGCCGGTGTTAACCAGCCTGGCTTACTATCTGCTGCCCGCCCAGCTCGGTAGTTTCGACCTGATGCCTCTGGGCTTCACCACTGCGGCGCTGCTCGTGTCGATGGTCGCGTTCCGCGATATGCAACGACGGGTCGTCGAGCGGACCGCCGAGTTGGAGCGCCTCGTCGGTGCCCTTCGCGAAGAGGTCGCTACGCGGATGCGGCTGGAGGCCGACCTCCGCGAGGCGCAGGACAAGCTTACCGGGCGTCTGGTCGACCAAAATCGCACGCTGATTGGCCTGTACAACCTGATCACGATGGCGAGCCAATCCGAAGACGCACCGCAGCTCCTGCATCACATTGTGGGCCGCATCAGGTCAGTCCTGAGAAGCGATGCTGTCTGCTTCCTGCGTGCGCCGGCAGGTGCGCCGCTACACCTGGAAGCATACGATGGGACATCCGCAGCGGCGAGCATCGCCCTGCAGTCCCTGCCCGGAGGGTGGCTGGATCCGGACAGCGACGTGAGGGTCGACATGCGCATGGCCGGCGCTCCCAGCCTGCCCGAGCCCCTGCGCCGCTCCGGGTTCGGCGCCTGTCTCTTCAAATCCGTGGCGCTTCACGGCGGGACTTCAGGCGTGCTGGGAGCGCTATGGCAGGCGGAGCGCGACTTCTCGGTCGAGGATATCGCCCTGTTCAGCGTCCTTGGCGATGGGCTGGCCGTGATCCTCGAGAACGCGCGCCTGCGTGAGTCACTGGCCGAGGCTGCGATCGCCCAGGAACGGCGGCGCCTCTCGCGCGACCTGCACGATTCGGTGATGCAGCTCCTCTACGGTCAGGCGCTGGCAGCCGAGACCGCGCGTCATTGCGGCACGGGCGACCCAGAGCGCCTGGGAGCCCTGCTGGCCCACATCGACGGCAGCGCCAAGCAAGCGGTCAAGGAGATGCGCCTCGTCGTCTACGAACTGGGGCTGCCCGAGCCGGAGGCCTCCGGTTTCCTGGGCAGCCTGCAGGCACGCCTGCAGGCTGTCGAACAGCGCGCAGGCGTGGCGGTGCGCCTCGACGTTGCCGAGGACGCCGGCTGGCCCCCGGCTTGGGATAGCGACCTCTACCTGATGGTCACCGAGGCGCTGAACAACGCCCTCAAGCACGCCCAGGCAACCGGGCTCTCTGTGAGCCTCTCCGGCGGCGATCACGCCTTGGCGATAGAGATCGCCGACAACGGGTGTGGCTTCGACCCCTCGGAGGCCGCTCAAGTCAGTGGGGGGATGGGTCTGCAGAACATCGCGGCGCGCGCCGCCAGGTTGGGAGGACGTGTCGAGCTCCATTCCGAGATCGGCACAGGAACGCGCATCCGCTTCTTGTGGGACGCGCTACCATAGAGGGTGCTGAGGTGAGCGATGGCGATGATTACAGTATTGCTGGTTGACGATCATCCTATGATGCGCGAGTCGATGCGCATGGCGATTGACGTCGAGCCGGATATGCAGGTGATTGGTGAGGCCGCGAATGGCGTGCAGGCGGTCCAGCGCGCCCTCGAATTGGCCCCCAACTGCACGGTGATGGACCTGTTTCTTCCTCTGAAGGATGGCGTGACCGCCATCGCCGAGATTACCGCGCAGAACCCGCGCGCGCGCATCCTCGCGATGACCAGCGCCGTCGATGATAGCCAGGTGGTCGCCGCGATCCAGGCCGGTGCGCTGGGCTACCTGCTCAAGGCCGCTTCGCGCGATCAGTTTGTGCAAGGGGTGCGCACGGTCGCCCGAGGACGCCGGTTCCTGCCTCCCGACGTCGCCGAGAAGCTGGCCAATGGCCTGCGGCAGGAGCGCATCAGCCAGCTATTCCAGCCACCGGCTCCGCACACCGCCACCGGCGTCGAGGCCCTGACGCCGCGCCAGCAGGAGATCCTGGCGCTGCTCGGTCAAGGCCTCTCCAATCAGGCCATCGCCGAGACGCTGGTGATCAGTGAGTCGACCGTGCGGGTCCATATCCACCACATCCTGGACCGCCTCGACCTCGATGACCGCAACCAGGCCATTATCTATGTGCTAAGCCATCTCCGCGCCTGAGCCTGGTGTGCATGGCGCTGCCTATAACCGTATTTAAACACAGCGTTTACTAGAAGTAAAAATCTCGTCCAGCATTTAAACGCTGCGCCGATGAAGTCTGAGCCGGACTCTGTCATACTGGCGGTATGACATGGTCCGGCTCTTTCATTTCCGTTGTGCTTGCCGCTACTGCCGGCATACTGAGCAGCTCCCTGCGCAGCTATCTGCGTACCATGCCCAACGTCCATATCGTCGCCGAGGTTGGGTGTTCGCAGAACCTGATCGCAACCCTTGAGGCGTATCGCCCCCAGGTGCTGGTGCTCGATGCCGACCTGCCAAGCCTGGATCTGGCCCCGAGCGTGCAGCACGCGCTCCGGGTCTGTGGCGAACTGGGCGTGGTCGTCCTGGCCAACGGCCACGATCAACACGCGGTCGCAATCGGCGCCGGCGCGCACCACGTCCTGCTCAAGGGCTTTCTCGGTCAGCAACTGCGCCAGGCCGTCCTCGCTGGCGCCGCGCCGCACCCTTCATCGAGCGAAGGAGACTGTGCATGAATCGATCGTAATACAGTGAGACACACATATCTCGAGCAGGCGGCGTGGGCACATGGGCGTGCCAGTCACTCACCGGTCCACGGAGACGCTGCCGGCGCATTGGACTGCACTCATTGTCACAGGAGGTCTACATGGAAACTATATCCAAACTCGTACAACGCGGCTTATTTGTCGGTCTCATTCTGGCGGTGGCGGCGATGCTGTCCCTCGCACAGCCTAGCGACATCGTGCGGGCCGGCACCGGCGCGGCACCCAACCCGCTCCCGCGCGACGGCGCCGTACCCCTCACGGGCATCGACGCTGGCGTCGTCGCCTCGGGCCTGCGCGCCCCCACGGGGATGGGCGTCATGGTGGGCGGCTGCGAGTCAGCCTACACCGTCACCAGCGTCGACGACAGCGGGCTCGGCACGCTGCGCAACGGCATCGACGTGCTGTGCGCGGGCGGGACGATCGACTTTGCTCTCAGATACCCCGCGACGATCACGCTCTTGAGCGAGCTCGAAGTTACCACGAGCATGACGATCACAGGCCCCGGCCCCGAAAACCTCGCGTTGAGCGGCAACAACGCCACCCGTCTCTTCACACTCGAGGCGGTGAGCTCGCTTGTCGAGGTGAACATGTCCGGCCTGACCCTTCGCGACGGCTACGTAGATACCGTCGGCGGGGCAATCGACCTTTTCAACAATGCCCTGCTGCGCTTGGAGAACGTGGACGTTGTCTCGAACACGGCAGGTACCTCAGGCGGGGGCATCAGCGTTGAGCGGGCCAGACTGGAGGTGACTGAGTGTCGCTTCGCGGACAACACCGCGTCCGAGGGCGATGGCGGCGCGATCGCGGGCGACGATCGTAGCACGGTGACGGTTGTGGACAGCACGTTCACCGGTAACACCGCGCTTGCCGATGGGATGGACGGCGGCGCGATCTACAATGGCCTCGACCTCAGCAGCGAGAACGTCCTCAACGTCAGCGGGAGCACCTTCACCGATAACCGGGCCTATGAGGGCGGAGCAATCCGCAGCCGGTCGCTGCTCCATCTCAGCAACAGTACCTTCTACCACAACGTCGCCACCGACGGAGACGGCGGCGGCAGCGCGCTGCGCCTGCAGAGCACCGCCTATGTCACGAATACGACGATCTACAGCAACACCACGACAGGTTCCGGCGGGGCCGTCCGCATCACCGATGATGAGGGGAGCTACGTCTTCCACAACACGCTCATCGCGAGTAACGTGGGGAATGACTGCAGCTTGGCCGGGGACGCCGAGATCGGGGGAAGCAATAA